>Ga0316622_100000321_pt1 | contig 26730 bp, 24 predicted proteins | sample OWC_Aug_OW2_C1_D_FD_207646 | JGI IMG/M metagenome (GOLD analysis project Ga0316622, IMG submission 207646) | Wetland soil microbial communities from Old Woman Creek delta, Ohio, United States - OWC_Aug_OW2_C1_D5_C | ecosystem: Environmental > Terrestrial > Soil > Wetlands | place: USA: Ohio... | reverse complement strand
CTGCGGCTCTTCGAGGGAGCACGCGCCCCTGGCCATCAAGGCCGCGGGCATCCAGGCAGTCGTTGCCAAGAGTTTTGCGAGGATTTTTTACCGTAACGCCTTCAATATCGGTCTGCCCATCTTCGAATCGGCCGAGGCATCGCAGAAGATCCGACAGGGAGACGAGGTCGAGATAGACGGGGATAAGGGTCTGATACGGAACCTGACTACCGGTGAGGTCTACGACGCCAAGCCGATACCGCCGTTCATGCAGCAGCTCATCACTGCCGGCGGGCTGATCGAATGGACAAAGAAGAAACTGGCAGGGGGGACAGCGTCATGAGCAGGAGCTACCGAATCGCAGTGATTCCCGGTGACGGCACCGGGCCGGAAGTCATCGACGAAGGCATCAAGGTTCTCCGGAAGGCATCAGCAAAGTTCGGGTTCGCCCTGAACTACGACACCTTCGATTTCGGTGGCGACCGCTACCTCAGGACCGGTGAAACACTGCCTGAAGGAGCCGTCGAGGAGCTGAAGAAGTATGACGGCATCTACCTCGGAGCCATCGGCCACCCCGAGGTGAAGCCGGGAATTCTCGAAACCGGCATCCTTCTGAAGTTAAGGTTTGCCCTTGACCTGTACGTGAACCTGAGGCCGGTGAAGCTCTATCCCGGAGTCGAGTGCCCGCTCAAGGACAAGAAGCCGGAAGACATCGACTTCGTCGTCGTCCGGGAGAATACCGAGGGTCTCTACGCGGGTGCGGGAGGCTGCCTCAAGAAGGGAACTCCCGATGAAGTGGCGGTCCAGGAATCGATAAACACCAGGAAGGGCGTGGAGCGGTGCGTGAGGTTTGCCTTTGAGTACTGCCGCAAGAGGAGGAAGATGAACAAGCTCACGCTCTGCGGCAAGACCAACGTCCTGACCTTTGCCTTTGATCTCTGGGAGAGGACCTTCTACGAGGTCGCCCGGGAGTATCCCGACATCAAAGTCGACTACGCCCATGTGGACGCCATCACCATGTGGTTCGTCAAGAACCCCGAATGGTTCGACGTGATCGTGACGGACAACATGTTCGGCGACATCATCACGGACCTGGGCGCCATGATCCAGGGAGGCATGGGCATCGCCGCCGGAGGCAACATCAACCCTCAGGGCGTGTCCATGTTCGAGCCCATCGGAGGGTCCGCGCCGAAGTACAGGGGGAAGAACGTCATCAACCCCCTCGCAGCGATCTGCGCGGGCGGGATGATGCTCGAGTATCTCGGGGAAGAGAAGGCGGGAAAGGCCGTCGAAGAGGCTGTCAAGACGGTTACCGGGACAAAGCTGAAGAGTCTGGCCGCGGGTCAGATGGGCTACTCGACCACCGAGGTCGGCGACCTGGTGGCGGGCCTGATCTGAGTTGAGCCCGGCGCAGCCACGGGAGGGACGGATGATGAAGAAAGTTGGTCTGGTGGGATGGCGCGGCATGGTCGGTTCGGTCCTCATGGGGCGCATGCTCGAAGAGAAGGATTTCGACTTCATCGAGCCTGATTTCTTCACGACCTCAAACGTTGGCGGAAAGGGACCACGTCTCGACAGGGACGTGCCGACCCTCAAGGACGCCAGGTCCATCGATGACCTCAGGAAGCTCGACATCATCGTCACCTGCCAGGGCGGCGACTACACCTCTGAGATCTTTCCGAAACTGAGGGCGGCGGGCTGGAAGGGCCACTGGATCGACGCCGCGTCCACATTGCGGATGGAGAAGGACGCGGTCATCATCCTTGATCCCGTAAACCGGAAGGTGATCACCGAGGGCCTCACGAAGGGAATCAGGAACTTCATCGGAGGGAACTGCACCGTGTCGCTGATGCTCATGGGCCTGGGCGGCCTTTATGAACGGGGGCTCGTGGAGTGGATGAGCGCCATGACCTACCAGGCTGCCTCGGGGGCGGGAGCGAACAACATGCGGGAGCTGCTGAAGCAGATGGGCGAGGTGCACCGCGCGGCGGGGGCGCTGCTCGATGACCCGGCCTCGGCCATCCTCGACATCGACCGTGAGGTGGCGGGCATCCTCCGGGAGGAGAGTTTTCCCACGGCGCACTTCGGGGTTCCGCTTGCGGGATCGCTCATCCCCTGGATCGACAGGCAGCTCGAGAACGGCCAGAGCCGGGAAGAGTGGAAAGGCCAGGCTGAAACGAACAAGATCCTCGGTCGTGCAGACGCCCCGATTCCCATTGACGGGATCTGTGTGCGCATCGGTGCCATGCGCTGCCACAGCCAGGCCCTGACCGTTAAGCTGACGAAAGATGTGCCTCTCGATGAGATTGAAGGGATCCTCGCCGGCCACAACCGGTGGGTCAAAGTGGTCCCGAATCAGCGCGAGATAACGATGCGTGAGCTGACCCCTGCCGCCGTGACCGGTACGCTGACCGTGCCGGTGGGCCGCCTGAGGAAGATGAACATGGGGTCCCAGTTCCTGTGTGCCTTTACCTGCGGGGACCAGCTCCTGTGGGGCGCGGCTGAGCCGCTCAGGCGGATGCTTCGGATCCTTCTGGAACAGTAGCGATGTGGGAGACTCGACAGTCGTCATAATTATCCAGGGAGGTACAGAATGGTTGTTGGCAAGAACTACTATTTCACTTCAGAGTCAGTCACCGAGGGACATCCTGACAAGATAGCCGATCAAGTATCGGACGCCATACTCGATTCCATAATCGGGAGGGATCCCCAGTCACGGGTGGCCTGTGAGACCATCGTGACGACAGGACTCGCCTTTGTGGCAGGCGAGATCACGACAACCTGTTATGTGGACATTCCTTCCATCGTCCGCGGGACGATAAAGGATATCGGGTACACACGCGCCAAATACGGTTTCGACTATGAAACCTGCGCGGTGATCACCTCGATCCACGAACAGTCACCGGACATCGCCATGGGTGTCGACCCCGGAGGGGCAGGAGATCAGGGGCTGATGTTCGGCTATGCCTGCAATGAGACGCCGGAGCTGATGCCCCTGCCGATCATGCTGGCCCACAAGCTTGCCATGAGGCTCACCGAGGTGCGCAAGGAAGACATCCTGGGCTATCTCCGGCCCGACGGAAAGACTCAGGTGACGGTCGAGTACCGGGACGGACGGCCCCTGCGGGTCACGACGGTCGTGATCTCCTCGCAGCACAGCCCCGACGTGACGCTCAAGGAAATGCGGGAGGACATCATCGAGAAGGTCATCAGGCCGGTGGTGGTGCCGGAACTTCTTGATGAAGAGCGCGTGGTGTACCATGTCAACCCGACAGGGAGGTTCGTCGTCGGTGGGCCCATGGGCGACACAGGACTGACCGGACGGAAGATCATCGTCGACACCTATGGCGGCGTGGGCAGTCACGGCGGCGGGTGCTTCTCCGGGAAGGACCCGACGAAGGTGGACCGGTCGGGTTCGTACATGACGCGGTACATCGCGAAGAACCTTGTCGCTGCCGGCATTGCAGACCGCATCGAGGTGCAGATCGCCTACGCGATCGGCATTCCCGAGCCCGTCTCGATCTTTGTCGACACCTTCGGCTCGGGCAAGGTTGAGGAGGACAAGATCATAGAGGTCATCAGGAAGAACTTTGACCTCAGGCCGAAGGCGATCATCGAGACGCTGAACCTGAGACGGCCCATATACCGCAAGACAGCGGCCTACGGCCACTTCGGACGGAATGACGATGACTTCACCTGGGAGAAGACGGACCGCGCCGAAGCACTGAGAAAGCAGGCGGGCCTCTAGAAATCTCTGTTCGCAGACGGACTCGCGGCAGGATGCCGTGAAGCCTCTGCGGACTGGCCGTAAACGTGCCTGCCCGGCTGTCCGGGGCTGCACGCACTCGCCGCCGAGACGACGCAAACTACTGGGATGGAGGGGTAGATGGTAAATCACGACGTCAAGGACATTACACTCGCAAAGAAGGGCAGGCTCAGAGTTGAATGGGCCGCCAGGGAAATGCCGGTCCTGAAGAGCATAGCTGACCGGTTTGCCAGGAGCAGGCCGCTCAAGGGAGTGAAGGTCGCAGCCTGTCTGCATGTAACGACGGAAACGGCCTTCCTGATGGACACCCTCAGGGCAGGCGGGGCAGAGGTGCATCTCTGCGCGTCGAACCCCCTGAGCACCCAGGACGACGCAGCGGCCTATCTCGTCAAGGACTCCGGGATCCCGGTCTTTGCGATAAAGGGCGAGGACACCAAGACCTACTACCGCCACATAAGGGACGCCCTCTCTCTCGGTCCCAATATTACCATGGATGACGGGGCCGACCTGGTCTCGACGCTCCACAAGGAAAAGAAGAATCTCCTCGAGGGCCTCATCGGCGGGACCGAAGAGACGACCACGGGGGTGATAAGGCTGAGGGCGATGGCCAACGACGGCGCTCTCCGGTATCCCATCGTCGCGGTAAACGACGCCTATACAAAGTACCTTTTCGACAACCGCTACGGAACGGGGCAGAGCACGATCGACGGGATTCAGCGGGCGACCAACAGGCTCATCGCCGGTTCTGTCTTCGTGGTCTGCGGCTATGGCTGGTGCGGCCGAGGCGTGGCCCTGAGGGCGAAAGGCCTGGGCGCCAGGGTCGTGATCACCGAGGTGAACCCGCTAAGGGCCCTCGAGGCGACCATGGACGGCTACGAGGTCATGCCTGTCAGGGAGGCTGCCAGGCTGGGCGATTTCTTCGTCACCGCTACGGGCGACATCAACGTCATCTCGAAGGAATGCTTCCCGGTCATGAAGGACGGGGCGATCCTCTGCAACACGGGGCACTTCAATGTCGAGATCGACATCGACACCCTCAGGAAGATCTCAAAGGGCAGAAGGATGATGCGCGATTTCGTCGAGGAATTTACGCTCCGCAGCGGCAAGAGGCTCTATCTCCTCGGAGAGGGCCGTCTGATCAATCTGGCAGCGGCGGAAGGGCATCCCTCCGCGGTCATGGACATGAGCTTCGCGAATCAGGCCCTCTGCGCGGAATTCATCGTGAAGCACAGCAGCAGGCTTGAGAAGAAGGTTTACCCGGTGCCGGAGAAGATCGACAGCGAGATCGCCCGCCTCAAGCTCAAGGCGATGGGGATAAAGATAGACACCCTCACTCCCGAGCAGCAGGAGTACCTGACGAGCTGGGAGATGGGGACCTAAGTCGGCATAATGCCGGGACGGCATATTTCATAACCGTATCAGGCGCTCCGGCGTCGGATCAAAAGGAGGCTTCACTATGAAGAAAGTGCTTATCGCGTACTTCAGCAGGACGGGCAACACCGGGAAGATGGCGGAGTACCTTGCAGAGGGGATCCGGTTCAGCGGCAACGAGGTGGAAATCAAGAAGATCACCGAGATCAAGAACGAGAAAGACTTCCAGGGCTATGACGGATTTCTCTTCGGGTGCCCCACGTACCACAAGGATATCACGGAGAACTTCAAGACCTTTCTCTTCCTCGCCCAGAAGGGCAATCTGGGGGGCAAGCTCGGCGGCGCCTTCGGCTCCCACACGCACAGCGGTGAGTCTGCGGGGATCATCTTCGACACCATGGAGCACGTCTTCAAGATGAACATGACCAGCCTTGGGCCCTTCCCCCTGAAGGAGGGCGTGATTGTCACGGCCGAGGGCTTGCGGGCTTGCCAGGACTATGCCCGCGATTTCGGGAAGAAGCTCTAGCCGCACCAACCCGCTGCGGGAATCCCGGGAGCGGATTTGATGAAACCATGCGGGGGGACGATGACGGTCCCCCCTATTTCCCAGATCCAGCGATAAGGAGAACTCTCATCCGCTCAGATGCCCTCCTTTGACTGTTCTATGCTCATTCCGCTACAGCCTCGAAACTCACCCTGCGGGTTCAGACAGTTGAGGCTGTTTAACGCTGCATTTCGCCAAGAACTGTTACCAAAAGAGACCAATTCGCTCCTTGAGAGCCCTCCTTACCGCTGGATTTCGGCATTTGTTGAGTGTGCCCCATGACGCTGCATCAGGACGGGCGCTGCCGGTGTCCCTGGGTCGACTATTCGAAGAAGGATTATGTCGAGTACCACGATAGGGAATGGGGCGTGCCTGTCCGTGACGATCGCCTCCTCTTCGAGTTCCTTGTCCTGGAGGGCGCCCAGGCAGGCCTGAGCTGGTACACGGTGCTCCGCAAGAGGGAACATTACCGGGCTGCCTTCGATCACTTTGATCCCCGGAAGGTCGCCCGGTACGATGACCGAAAAGTGAATGAACTCCTCGGCAACCAGGGAATCATCCGCAACCGCCTCAAGGTGCTCGCTGCGGTGAACAATGCGCGCAGATTCCTTGAGGTCAGGGAGGACTTCGGGAGTTTTGCCGGCTATCTGTGGGGGTTCGTCGGCAACAGGCCGATCGTGCATGAGCTGCGGGGGCTCAGCGATTACCCGTCGGTGAGCCCCGAATCGGACGCCATGAGCAGAGCCCTGCGGCAGCGCGGGTTCAGCTTCGTGGGATCCACGATCTGCTATGCCTTCATGCAGGCCACGGGCATGGTCAACGACCACACGCTCGATTGCTTTCGCAGGCGCGAGATTATGGCAGCCTATGAGTGACGGAAGTCATGAGTATCCGAAAGGTGTGACACGTGACGAGCCCATGAGCGAAGAGTTTGTCAGTGAAGGGCATCGGCAACACACAGCATGTCGCGGGTAAACCTCAAAGAGCTTTCAAAGCACTCGCTTGAATCCTTCCTCAGGAGACTCGGTGCCCCTGCCTTCCGGACAGGGCAGATCCTCCACTGGATCTATGAGAAGTACACAGCAGACATTCAAGAGATCACCGAGCTGTCCAAAGAATTCAGGCAGAGGCTGTCTGAGGTCGCTTACATCGGCAACCTCGGACTGCTTGACAGGAAGTTTTCCTCCGACGGGACCGAGAAGTACCTCTTCGGCCTTGAGGACGGCGAGTCTGTCGAGAGCGTTCTCATCCCCGACGACGACCGGCTGACCCTCTGCATCTCGTCTCAGGCGGGCTGCGCCATGGGGTGCCGCTTCTGTCTCACGGGCGCGATAGGGTTCAGGAGGAACCTGGAGCCCCACGAGATTGTCGATCAGGTCATCTCAGTGAGCAGGGCGATCAATCCCCGCGCACTGACGAACATCGTCATGATGGGCATGGGCGAGCCCCTCGCCAATTTCGACAACGTGGTCGAGGCGCTCCGGCGACTCACCGACCTCGGCAAGATCTCTCCGAGGAGGATCACGCTCTCCACGGCCGGAATTGTGCCGAAGATCATCGAACTCGCTCAAAAAGACCCGAAAGTAAATTTGGCCGTATCACTTAACGCAACCACCGACGAGGTGAGGGACCGTATCATGCCCATCAACAGGGTTCATCCGCTGCGGGAACTCCTGGACGTCTGCCGGAGGTTCCCCCTTCCTGGAAGACGGAGAATAACCTTTGAGTATGTCCTTCTGAAGGGGGTCAACGACAGCATTGAGGACGCACACAGGTTGGCCAAGCTTCTCAGAGGCATCCCGTCAAAGGTAAACCTCATTCCCTTCAACCCCTATGAGGGCGCAGAGTTTGAGCGGCCTGAGGAGGCGCGGATCCAAGCCTTTCAGAGGGTCCTTCTGGATGCTCACATGACAGCGCTTGTCAGAAAGAGCAGGGGCCAGGACATCTCGGCCGCCTGCGGACAGCTGAGAGCGGGGAGGGAAGCGGGTCTTTATACGTAGCCGATCCCATTTCCCGGTCTGCCCCGAGAATCCGATGGTGAGAATTTCAGGCTGAGGTGGAGAGGAAGGTGCCGCGGGATTCGGCAAAGCGGACTGCAAGAAAACAGACCCCTACGGCGTAGCATTTGTGCCCGTCCCATATTTCTTCTCTCGAATTTGTAACAATACCGGAAGCGTCGAAGATCGTGCTGCTGATCTTCAGGACGGTGTGAAGTGCGAGCCTCTCGTTACAAATGAAGCGCATCCCCTTGGGTGAGAAATCCATCATTCTTCCCTGCCGAGCCTTTCCGGGCCATGTGGCGTAATAGTGAATCTGCGCCGACCTCTTGGTCCGTGCCAGAGACCTCTTGTTCCTTTGCCGGGGCGATTGCGGCTCTTCCGACTGCAGAGGAGTCCGGCAGGTCAGGCAGACTTCCCCCGGCCCCGGCTTTCTGGAGAGCGGCCGCTTGCAGATAGGGCAAAACACCGGGGTGAGGGGCTGTTTGGCGTGCGAGCCGGTCTGTTTCGTATATGTGAGGAACAACTTCTCATCATAGGCCGCACGCCGCTGGGGATCGCTGAGTGTTTCGAACGCTTCATTCAAAACCGACGCATCCCATGTGGATCCGCCCAAATCCGGGTGCCTCTTCAGTTCCCGCATTAAGGTCCGATAGCTCGCGCGGATGATCTCTGTCGGAGCATCGGGTTGCACCTGCAGTATCCGATAATAATTGCGCCGGTTCGTCGTGGGCATCCTGTGTGGATCCGAGAAAATCAGTCAAGAAAATCAAAGGTTAATTGCACATTATAGCACACCGCAAAACGCTACGGGGAAAGCGGAGAGCGTCGTAAAAGCAAGGAGGGATGCGAGAACCGCAGGGATAGAGGGTGATGAATTGCGGGTGCTCCGCAGAAGGAACAAAAGCCGGTTCCGGGGACGTTTTGGGGACGGTCAATCGGCAATGATTGAACAGTAGAGTCGTTGAATTGAAAGGGAAAGGATGGTGCCGAAGGCGGGACTCGAACCCGCACAGGTTTCCCCACACGCCCCTCAAACGTGCGTGTCTACCAATTCCACCACTTCGGCAGATTCGGCATTTCAGCCGTGTAACGTATATAACTATACCAACAGAAAGCCCTTATTTTCAACTTCTCGCGATGCTCAGCGGCGGGGCATCGAGCGGGCGAGGGCAGCGACGACGACCTCCTGAGCGCCGGCCTTCACCAGGGCTTTTGCACAGGCGTGAACGGTTGCGCCCGTCGTGATGACGTCATCAACCAGCAGGAGGCGCAGGCCCCTCACCTTGGATGACGCATAGAAAGCACCCCGTATGTTTGCGAACCGTTCCTTTCCGGTCACCTCAGTCTGGTCCGGTGTCTCCCGGACCTTCTCGATGGCATCGATAAGAAGCCGGGTCTTCCGGTGCCTGGCAAGGTGCCGGCCGAGAAGGGCGCTTTGATTGAACTCCCTGTGCTTCAGTTTCTTTCTGTGGAGCGGGACTGGCACCACGCCATCGACTTCCGGAATGGGCAGATCATGGAGCAGGCTGCTCAGGGGTCCTGAGAGCCTCTTGAGGCCGCTGAACTTCAGGAGGTGAATAGCTTCCCTGAGGGGGCCTTCATAGATGCCGTAGTAGTGCAGGCCCGAGAAGGGCGGGACACTGCGCAGGCAGGACTCGCAGAGGCCTGTCCGGGGCGAGTCGGTGGGCAGGCCGCAGAGGGTACAGGCAGGGCCTGTGTAACGTTCCATGCGGTTCCAGCAGGCTGCGCAGAGGGGGTTATAGTGGCGCAGGTCCGACGGTAATGTGCAGAGGGGGCACCGGGAGGGGAAAAGGAGGTTCAGAAAAGGGCTGAGGAACATCCCCCGGTCATGTCAGAACTGCTCTTTCAGGACAATGATTTCGTCCCTCTTCTGGCCCGTTGAGATTATGTGCATCCTGGTCTTCAGCAGCTTTTCGATTCTGCGGACATACTTCCGGGCATCTGCCGGCAGGTGTTCAAACTTGGTGATACCGACGGTGCTCTCGATCCAACCTTTCACTTCTTCGTAGACAGGCTCGCACCCGTCGAGAGCCTCCAGCTCCTTCGGGAACTCCTCGATGACCGTGCCCCCATACTTGTAGCCGACGCAGATCTTGATCTTTTCGATGCCGTCCAGGATGTCAAGTTTCGTCAGGGCGAGACCGGTGAACCCGTTTACCCTTATGGCGTGTCTGAGGCCGACAATATCGAGCCATCCGCACCTGCGGGGTCTCCCGGTTGTCGCGCCGTACTCGCCACCCCGCTCCCGTATGCGCTCCCCGAGTTCCCCGGGGATCTCCGTGGGGAAGGGTCCGCTGCCGACGCGGGTCGTGTAGGCCTTGACTACGCCGATGATCCTGTCGATCTTCGTCGGCGCAATGCCTGCGCCCGTGCAGGCTCCTCCCGCGACAGTGTTGGAGGAAGTCACGAAAGGATAGGTCCCGTGGTCGATGTCGAGAAGAGTGCCCTGGGCTCCCTCGAGGAGGACGTTTTTCTTCGCTTCTATCGCGCTGTTTATCATGATGCCGGTGTCGGCGATGTAGGGCTTCAGCCTCTCGGCATATCCCGTGTAGGACTGCACGATTTGATGGGGGTCAAGAGGAGAGACTTTATAGAGATTCTCAAGCAGGAAGTTCGCCGTGACGAGATTCTGCGTGACTTTCTCCCTGAGGGAATCGGGATTCAGCATGTCCATGACGCGGACGCCGTGTCGCGCCGCCTTGTCGGTGTAAGCAGGTCCGATGCCCCTGCCGGTGGTGCCGATCTTCTTGGCGCCCTTCAAGTCTTCGGCCGCTCTGTCTACGGCCACATGGTAGGGCATGATGACGTGAGCGCTCTTGGAGATAAAAAGGGTTCCCTTGGTCTCGACGCCCCGTGACGCCAGCCCGTCCATCTCCTCGATGAGAGCGGCGGGGTCGATGACGACGCCGTTGCCGATCACGCAGGCCTTCCCCTCGTGGAGAATCCCCGAGGGGATAAGGTGCAACACGTACTTCTCATCTTTGATAACCACGGTATGGCCCGCGTTGTTCCCGCCCTGGTACCGAGCGACGAGGTCTGCTTTTTCGGTGAGGAAGTCGACGATCTTGCCCTTCCCCTCATCTCCCCACTGTGCGCCCACGACGATGATCACGGACATGGTGAATTACCTCGCAGCATGCATTAGAGATTTATGACCTTCACATCCAGGATGTTGGGGAGACGCCGGATCTCGTTGAGGATGTCTTCCGAGGCGGGCGAATCTATGTTGACCACTGATATGGCAAGACCGCCGGCGCTCTCTCGGCCGAAGTGCATCCGGGCGATGTTGATCTGGTTCCTGCCGAGAAGGGTGCCGATGTTGCCGATGACGCCGGGTTTGTCGTTGTTGTACATGAAGAGCATGTGACCCTCGGGGACGATCTCGACCGTGAAGTTATTGATGCGCACGATCCGCGGCTCTTTCTTGCTCAGGAGCGTGCCCATGACGGACAGGGCCTTTTTCGTTGACGCGACCTTGACGACGACGAGGCTCAGGAAGTCTCCCGCGTCTCTGCTCTTCGTCTCCTTTATCTCTATGCCGCGTTCTTTTGCGATGAAAGGAGCGTTGACATAGTTGACTTCCTCCTCGAGTATGGGGGTCAGGAGACCCTTGACGGCGGCGATGGTGAGGGCCGAGGTGTTGAGGCTCGACATCTCGCCACGGTACTCAAGCGTCACCTCGGTAATGCCGCCTTCGAACATCTGAGAGGCAAAAGCGCCGAGTCTCTCAGCGAGCGTGATGTAGGGTCTGAGGACCTGCACCTGGTCTGAGGGGATGGAAGGGAAGTTCACGGCATTCCGTATGGTGCCGTAGACGAGATAATCGGCAATCTGTTCGGCCACGGCCACGGCCACGTTTTCCTGGGCCTCCTGCGTGGAGGCGCCGAGGTGCGGTGTCGTGACGACCCGCTCGTGGCCCACGAGGGGATTGTTCTCGGGCGGCTCTTTCTCGAAGACATCGAGGGCGGCGCCGGCGATCTTTCCGCTCTCGAGCCCCTCCAAAAGGGCCTTCTCATTGATGATCCCACCCCTGGCGCAGTTGATGATGTAGACACCGTCCTTGAGGGTCCTGACATTTCCGGAGTTGATGAGGTTACGCGTCTCCGCGGTCAGGGGTGTGTGAACCGTAATGAAATCAGCGACTGCCATGACTTCGGGGAGATCCTTCTTCTCGATCCCCATCTCCTTCGCCCTCTCTTCGCTGAGGAAGGGGTCGTAGGCGACGACGTTCATGCCGAGGGCGAGGGCCCTCTTCGCTACCTCACCGCCGATCTTGCCGAGGCCGATCACCCCCAGGGTCTTGTTGTAGATCTCCGTCCCCATGAACTTCTTCTTGTCCCATTTGCCGCCGGCCAGGGATGCGTTGGCCTGAGGGATCTTTCTGGCTACTGCGAACATCATGGCGAGGGTGTGTTCAGCGGTCGTGATAGTGTTGCCGCCGGGGGTATTCATGAGGACGATTCCTTTTTTCGAGGCTGCCACACGGTCGACGTTGTCGAGTCCCGATCCGGCCCGGCCAATGACTTTGAGGTTCACCGCGGCCTCGAGAAGGTCGGCCGTCACTTTTGTCGCGCTTCTGATGACAAGCCCGTCATAGTCGCCGATGATCGCCCTGAGGTCATCGGGCTTCAGCCCGGTCTTTACATCGACGTCGAGACCTGCCTTCTTCATAATCTCGACGCCTTTCGTCGATATGTTGTCACTCACGAGAACCTTCATTGCAGACATCTCCTATTGCATGAGTAATTGCTGGGCCACTCCAACGCCCTTCCCAAGGGTAACGGGATAGCCGAGTTCCTTGAGCACCATCTCAAGGGCGGCGATCCCGGTAATGACATCAAAGGTGTCGGTGTAGCCGAGGTGCGCAAGCCTGAAGATCTTGCCTTTCGCCTTGTCCTGACCGCCGGCGCCGGTGATGCCGTATTTCTCCCGAAGATTCTTATAGATTGTCTGCCCGTCGATGCCTTGGGGCGCTTCGATGGCCGTCACCGAGTCGCTCGGAGACTCCTTTGCGTAGAGTCCGAGGCCGAGGGCCTTGACCGCCTCCCTGGTCGCATCGGCGAGGCGCCCGTGGCGCCTGAAGACGTTTTCAAGTCCCTCCGCCTGGAGCATCTTTATCGCCTCGTTGAGACCGATGATCAGGGTGACCGGCGAGGTGAAGTTCGTCTGATTCTTTGCCAGGTTCTCCCGCTCCTTCTTGAAATTGAAGTAGAACCGGGGCATCTTCGATGCCGCGTTCCTCTTCCATGCCTTCTCGCTCACGCTGACGAAGGAGAGACCCGGCGGAAGCATGAGGCCCTTCTGGGAGCCGCCTATCATCACATCAATGCCCCACTCGTCGGTCCTGAGATCGTGGGCGACAAGGGCGCTGATGGCATCGACGACGAAGAGGGTCTCGGGGTACTTCCTCACGGCTGCCGCAAGCCCCGCCACGTCGTGCTGCACTCCCGTAGAAGTCTCGGTGGCCTGAACAAAGACGCCTTTGAAGGATGGGTCTTTCTTCAGAGCCGCCTCTACGAGACCGGGCTTCACCGCATATCCCCACTCGACGACGATCTCCTCGACCCCCAGGCCATAGGCCTGACATATCCTTGTCCAGCGCTCGCCGAATTTACCCCCGTTGACAACCAGGACCCTGTCGCCGGGGTTGAAGAAGTTGTTCACCGTGCCCACCATGCCGCCCGTTCCGGTGGAACAGAGGATGAGCACGTCATTCTTTGTCTGATAGAGCCACTGGAGGCCTTTTTTCGCCGCCTCGAGGACCGGCACGAAGTCCGCCGACCGATGGTGAATGATCGGGATTGCCATGGAGAGGAGTATCTCCGATGGAACCGGTGTCGGTCCGGGGGCAAGAAGGTATCGTTTCAGCATTGCACCTCCCTGTTGGGATTGTGGAGTCGGATGCGTTCTTGCAGGGGCAGATTCCCCTGAACCCTTGAGGAACATCGATTCTTCAAGCCTGTTATCATAATACAAACGTGTACCATTTTGAAAGCCCGAGACCCTGTCCGGGCGCAGCCCCAGGTGACTGGCCGATCGCTTGAAATTAGAAAGACCCGATTCCTTTTTGCTATAGTTATGGTGGGACGGCACATAAACGACCTTTTGCGCAGACCTTTCACGCACGTCGTCCCGGAGGAAGCCAGGTGGATAAGTGCAGGACGGACGCAATGGAGGATGCCATCAAGGACATGGCCAAAGGCAGGATGGTTATCCTTGTCGATGATGAGGACCGGGAGAACGAGGGGGACCTCTGCATGGCCGCCGAGAAGGTGACTCCCGAGGCGATCAACTTCATGGCCAAACACGGCAGGGGACTGGTCTGCCTGTCCATCACTCCCCAGAGAGTCGAAGAACTGAAACTCCCCATGATGGCTGAGGAAAACACATCGGCTTTCGGCACTGCCTTCACGGTCTCTATTGAAGCCAAGAAGGGGGTGACCACGGGGATCTCGGCCCGGGATAGGGCGACGACGATCCTTACGGCGATCAATGCGGCAACGAAGCCTGAAGACCTTGCGCGGCCGGGACATGTCTTCCCCCTGAGGGCGCGGCCGGGAGGCGTGCTGCAGCGGGCCGGCCAGACAGAGGGCTCGGTCGATCTGGCGAGGCTTGCAGGCCTTTATCCGGCAGGCGTGATCTGCGAGATCATGAACGACGACGGCACTATGGCGCGCATGCCCCAGCTCAGGGAGTTTGCCGAGAAGCACGGCCTGAGGATCGTCACGATCCGGGACCTCATCCAGTACCGGATGAGAATGGAGAGGCTCGTGAGGCGGGTGGCCACCGTGCAGATGCCGACGCGGTATGGCGGGGACTTCACCGCCATCGCCTTTAACAACGACGTGGACCCGAACCTCCACATCGCCCTCGTGAAGGGAGAGATCAAACCCGATGAGGCGGTCCTCGTCAGGGTCCACTCCGAATGCCTGACCGGCGACGTCTTCGGGTCGAAGCGCTGCGACTGCGGGGACCAGCTGCACCGGGCCATGGAAATGATTCAGCGGGAAGGCAGGGGAATCATACTGTACATGCGCCAGGAGGGCAGGGGCATCGGCCTCTCGAACAAGTTGAGGGCCTATGAACTCCAAGACAAGGGCCTCGACACAGTGGAGGCGAATCTCAAGCTCGGGTTTAAGCCCGACCTTCGGGACTACGGGATAGGCGCACAGATCCTGGTCAATCTCGGCGTGAGGAAGATGAAGCTCATGACGAATAACCCGAAGAAGATCGTGGGCCTCGAGGGATACGGCCTCAAAGTGGTGGAACGGGTCTCGCTGGAGGCTAGGCCGAACGAGAAGAACCTCATCTATCTGAAGACGAAGAAGAAGAAACTCGGCCACATGCTGGAGAACGTCTGAAGGGTACGGAGAACTCAGGAAACGAGACCGGAGTGAGGAAAGCGCGCCTGAAGGGATTCGAACCCCTGACCCTCGGCTCCGGAGGCCGATGCTCTGATCCACTGAGCTACAGGCGCAGAAAAAATCAGTTTATTCTAACATTTGGGACCCGTGAAATTGTAGGCGCCCGAGCGTGAGGGAACCCGTGCTTCAGACTGTGCGCTGCCGGTGATAGAAACTGTTACAGGGGTTTGTGACAAGTGGAATGAAGACCGCCGTCGTTGATATCGACAACACCCTGTGGCATTTCTGTGATGCCCTCTATCGGCGGCTGTCCGTCCTCAACATCACGGTGCCGACTCCCGACGGGTGGGCAGACTGGAACTTCTGGGAAAGGTTCTGCTCAGTGGAGGAGTTCATGGATGCCATCAATGATGTGCATCTGAACCAGGATCATGAGGACCATCAGCCCTATCCTGAAGCACGACGCTTTCTCTCGGGCCTGCGCGATGCGGGCTACCGCGTCGTCATCGCGAGCCACCGCCTGCCTGAAAGCCGGAACCAGACTGAACGATGGCTCAACCTGCACGGCCTCGCCTACGAGGAACTCCACCTTTCCCAAGACAAAACAGTTCTGTTCAGCGCTCCCGTCGACGTGGTGGTCGACGATGCGCCGCCTGTGCTTGAGGCGGCGAAAAGGCGGAATGCGATCACCACTGGTCTGCTCTTCCCCTGGAACCGGAGTTTCGGCGGCAATGGCCACCGCCTTTTCCTGAACCTCGATGAGGTGCTGGAGTACATCGTGTGCAGGCCGTGCGACGAATGATCCCAGGAGGTCGGGGCGAGGCTACGTAGCACAGCTCTGAAACCGACGCAGGAAAGCGGTCCTGGGATGCCACGGGACGACCTTTCGACGAGCGCAGATGAATTGGAGGATGAGCGATGAAGGTTCACATCCGGGGAAATGATGCGCGGAAGGAGAAGCTGGCGATGGCGGCAATCCTTTTTCTCTCGATGGCGCTCACAGGGTTAGTTGGTCCGGCAGCGGCGGACGACAGTATCTCGGTGTCCTGTTATATGGGAGACAGGAGCCTGGGGAATGTGATCGTCTTCGACATCAAACTCGCCGTGGAGGCGTGCAATGAGACCTATTATGAGTGCAAGGGGACGTGTGTTGCCTGTTACCCTGACCCTGATTACGTGAATTATGTCTGCATTGACGCGCGGGGCAAGGTCTTCCTGAAATAAGGGCGCTGTCTCCCTCTGCCGCAGGGCGAGTGGTTTCCCAAGGGTCCCTCACCCTTCGACAGTCGCAGGCAATGCCTGCTTACGGCTCTTCAGCGCGTCAGCTCACTTCCTCGAACTCCGCTTTCTTTGCCCCGCAGACGGGGCATTCCCACCCCTCCGGCACCTTATCGAAGGGGGTGCCCGGAGCGATACCTGAATCAGGGTCTCCTGTCTCCGGATCATAGACATAGCCACAGACCGCACATCTCCACTTTTTCATGCCACTCCTCCTTCAGTGATATAGGGGGAATCCCCGCAATGTCCTGAAATGCCATTCTTCAACGCGACCGAAAAGCCCGCTTGGGTCAGTTCAGTTGAGAGGACTGTCCTCAGGTTCGTGTCGTCATAAGCAATGAGCACTCTGATCGTGGTGTTCTCACTAACCAATGTTGACTATACCAGCGGCCGCGAGGATTCGACAAGAGGCAAAGCATGGAGCCTTCCTTCAGCAGGCTCATTCCGCGAGGGGAAGGGTCAGCCCCGTGTTCTCCGTGAATGGGTCCGCATGTGGTAAAATTGCGGTCAATCCTGAGAGTCACTATTCTACGGGCTCTACGGACCAAACTGGCAGGCAGAGGTAGGCAGCATGGGATTTTTGGACAGGCTTAAGGCAGGGCTCCTGAAGACGAAGCACAGCATCGTCGAGAAGGTGGAAACAATCCTCCAAACGCGAAAGCTCGATGACGCTGCCATCGATGAGATTGAGGAGGTTCTGATTGCGGCAGACCTCGGCGTTCAGGCCGCCTCGGAGATCGTCGAGATGATGCGCCAGAAGGCGGCGCGGGGCGAGATCAGAACTGTCGAGGCGGTGAAGGAGTATCTCAGGGCGGAGATGGCAAAACTCCTTGGAAAATCTCAGCCCCTTGTGCTTTTCGGAGAGAGACCCTTCGTGATTCTCACGGTCGGGGTCAACGGCGTGGGCAAGACGACTACCATCGGGAAGCTTGCGTCGCGTCTGACTGGCGAAGGCAACTCGGTCATCCTGGCTGCGGGAGACACCTTCAGGGCAGCTGCCATCGAGCAGCTCGAGATCTGGGCGCAGCGCAGCGGAGCCGAGATAGTGAAGCACCAGAGCGGTTCCGATCCGGCTGCGGTGGCCTACGACGCCGTTGAAGCGGCGAAGGCGCGGGGAGTCGATGTGGTATTCATCGACACGGCGGGACGTCTCCACACGAAGGTCTCTCTCATGGAGGAACTGCGGAAGATCAACCGCGTGATCAAGAAATCCATGCCCGAGGCGCCCCAGGAGATCCTCCTCGTCGTCGATGCCACCACAGGGCAGAATGCCATACGGCAGGCAGCCCTCTTCAACGAGGCCGTCGGAGTGAGCGGCATCGTCCTTACCAAGCTGGATGGAACTGCAAAGGGGGGCATTGTCTTCGCCATCAAGAGGGAACTCAACATACCCATCCGTCTCATTGGGATCGGCGAGGGCGTTGACGATCTGAAGGAGTTCAATCCGGAGGATTTTGTCAGGGCGCTGTTTGAGTGAGGCTTCCGATCTTTCTGAGCTTGCGGTAGCGCTCCTCCACCAGTTTCGGGATGCTCTTTGTGCGGAGAACCTCGAGAGACCGCACTAGTTGCTCGGCGATGCGCTTTGCCATGGCATCGGGCTCCCGGTGCGCGCCTCCCAGGGGTTCCGGAATAATGTCGTCGATGATCCTGAAGCCTTTCAGATCCTGGGCGGTGAGTTTCAGCGACTCCGAAGCCCGGGCGAAGTCGTCGGTCGTGACGCTCTCGCCGTTCCTCTTCCAGAGAATTGCGGCGCACCCCTCGGGAGATATGACCGAGAAGATCGAGTGCTCGAGCATGAAGAGCCTGTCGGCAACGCTGAGCGCCAAGGCGCCCCCGCTGCCTCCCTCGCCGATGACCACGGAGACGATCGGTGTCTTGAGCCGGGACATTTCCATCAGGTTCGTTGCGATCGCCTCGGCCTGTCCCCGTTCCTCTGCCCCGATGCCGGGGTACGCACCCGGCGTATCGACGAAGGTGACCACCGGTTTCTTGAATCGCTCGGCCAACCTCATCAGCCTGAGCGCCTTTCGATAGCCCTCGGGGTTGGGCTGGCCGAAGTTGCGGAGGATCCTCTCTTTGGTCCCTCTGCCCTTCTGGTGGCCGATGATGACCGCAGGGATGCCCTCTATCGTGCCGATGCCGCCGACGATGGCCGGGTCGTCAGCAAAGTGCCTGTCACCGTGGAGTTCGACGAAATCCTGCACGATCAAGGAAAGGTAGTCTGTTGTGTAGGGCCTTTCAGGGTGCCGTGCAATGAGCGTCTTCTGCCAGGGCGTGAGTTGGCTGAAGATCTCGGACTTAAGCTCCCGGGTCTTTTTTTCAAGCCGTTTTATCTCCGAGGCGATGTCGAGTTCACGGCCGTCCGAGAGCTTCTTCAGCTCTGTGATCTTTGCCTCCAGCTCTTCGAGGGGCTTTTCAAAGTCCAGATAGTAGCTCATGGTCGGCATCGTTCCCCTCCCTCACACTACCCGGACGCTTCCGCCGGGGATCCGTGCCATCTCAGTGAGGAAGTTGCTGGCTGGCTGCAGCGGTGACGAAAGGACCACGCAGTAGTCGGGCAGATGGACCCTGAAGGAGACCGTCGCGGTTTCTTTGCCGTTTGCCCGGTGGTCCATGAGCATCCTGATGTCTTTGAGCTTCCTGATCATGGCGTCGGGATCTTCGCAGCAGAGATCGACCTCATAACGGGTCATGACCTCCATATCGCTCAGGTCCCGGATGTCCCTGGCAATCACCTTGGAGCCCTTTTCCGTCTTCGATACCTGTCCCCGCACGACGAGGACCGCCTGTTTTCGCAGCAACTCGCCGGTCTTCCTGTAGGTGTCGGGGAAGACGAGCACCTCAACGGCGCCTGTCTCATCCTCGATCGTGAGATAGGCGGTAATTCCCTTGTCACGGGCGCGGGTCCTCACGTCATTGACGATGCCGGCAACGGCGATATCAGCACGATCCTCACGGCTGTCAACGAGCGCCACGGATAGAATATCGGAACTGCTCAGCGTCCTCCGGTAGCGAGTAAGGGGGTGGCCTGAGATGTAAAAGCCAAGGGCGTCCCGCTCGTACCCCAGAAGAGTCGCCTCGTCCCAGGCCTGCACTGAGGGGGCTGCCTGCGGAGCGTCGCCGAAGAGGCTCAGTCCTCCATTGCCGTGATGAGGCGATTCGAGGGTCTCCAGCGCCGCTGCCCGGCCGAGCGCGGGCGGGTCCTGGTAGAGCGAATCAAAGGCCCCTGCCTTGACGAGGCTTTCAACGACCTTCTTATTCACTCTTCTGGAATCGATTCGTTTCATGAAATCGTCAAAAGACGTGTAGAAGCCGGAGGCTCTTTCAGTCAGGATGCTCTCTATCGCAGAGGTGCCGACGCCTTTGACCGCCTCGAGCCCGAACCTGACCGAGGTTCCCACAATCTTGAACTCCCGTTCACTCTCGTTGATGTCGGGAGGCAGCGTTATTATGCTCATGGCCCTGCAGTCATTGATGAGGGTGACGATCCTGCCCGTGTCGTCCATGTCGGCGCTCAGGTTTGCGGTCATGAACTCAACAGGGTAGTGGGTCTTGAAGTAGGCCGTCTGATAGGCGATGTAGGCGTACGCCGCCGAGTGCGATTTGTTGAAGCCGTACCGGGCAAAGGGTTCCATCGTCTCGAAGAGGCGACGGGCTTTCTTCTCGGGTATCCCTCTCCGGGCCGCTCCCCGTATGAAGTGCTCCTTCTGCTCATCCATGGCATCGATGTCCTTCTTGCCCATGGCTTTCCTCAGTATGTCGGCCTGACCCATGGTGAAGTTTGCGATCCTGTTGGCGATCATCATCACCTGCTCCTGATAGAGCATGATGCCGTAGGTCTCATCGAGGATTTCCCGCAGTTCCGGCATTTCGTAGGTGACGGGAGTGTCGCCCCGCTTTCTCTTGATAAAGTCGTCGATCCATGCCATGGGGCCCGGACGGTAGAGGGCGACGAGGGCGATGAGGTCCTCGAACCGGTTGGGCTGCATCCTCCGGAGGATATCCCTCATCCCGCTGCTTTCGAGCTGGAATATCCCGGTGGCCTCGCCGGAGCTCAGGAGCCTGTACGTTGCGGCGTCCTCCAGGGAGAGGTCCGAAAGCGAGAGGGTCCTTCCCGACTGCCTGATATACTGGAGAGTCTTCTCGAGTATGGTGAGCGTTTTCAATCCCAGAAAATCGAACTTCAGCAGGCCGATGTCCTCGACGGCCTTCATGTCGCACTGAGTGGTGACGGTCTGTTCCGAGGGGTGCTTGTAGAGGGCGACGTAGTCATTCAGCGGTTCCGGGGCAATGACCACGCCGGCTGCATGTGTCGAGGCATGGCGGGAGAGCCCCTCGAGCCTCTTTGCGATATCGAGCAGCTCCCTCACCTGCTCGTTGGTGTCGTACAGGTCTCTGAGCTGAGGCTCGTGTTTCAGCGCATCGTCGAGGCTCTTCACCTCGGGGCCGGCCGGGACCAGCTTCGCGATGCGATCTACCTCTGCGTAGGGCAGGTCGAGAACCCGGCCCACATCCCTGACCGCGGCCCGTGAGGCCATGGTGCCGAAGGTTATGATCTGGGCGACCCGATCGTGGCCGTATTTGTCCGCCACGTAGGCGAGCACTTCCTGCCTCCGGTCTTTGCAGAAATCCACGTCGATATCAGGCATGCTTACCCGCTCGGGATTGAGGAAGCGCTCGAAGAGCAGCCTGTACTTGATGGGGTCTATCTCGGTGATCCCGAGGCTGTACGCGACCAGACTCCCCGCTGCCGAGCCTCTTCCCGGACCGACGGGAATGCTCTTCCTCTTGGCGTAGCTGATGAAGTCCCAGACGATGAGGAAGTACGAGGCGTATCCCATCTTCCTGATCACCTGGAGCTCCATCCGGAGCCGGTCCACGTAGTTCTGAGGCGGCGGCCCCCCGCACCGGACCTTGAGCCCTTCCATCGCCAGTTCTTCGAGATGACGGTCCGGTGTCGTGCCCTCCGGCACGTCGTAGCGGGGAAGGAGGGTCTTGTGGAGGCTGAAATCGACGTTGCAGCGCTCGGCGATGACAATGGTGTTCCTGACGGCATCCGGCGTGTCCTGGAAGGCCGTCCTCATATCCTCGGGAGAACGGAAGTAGAAGTTCTCCGTCTCAAAGCGAAGCCGCTTGGCATCCTTCACCGTTTTGCCGGTCTGGATGCAGAGCAGGATGTCATGGGCCTTGGCGTCTTCTTTCCTGAGGTAGTGACAGTCGTTTGTGGCCACGACCGGGATGTGGAGGTCCTGTGAGAGCTCAAGGAGCTTTCCGTTCACCTCTTCCTGCTCAGGGAGGCCGTTGTGCTGCAGCTCGAGATAGAAGTTGTCGGGTCCCAGGATCCGCTTATAGGCGAGGGCCACCTCACGGGCCTTGTCTGTCTGTCCGTGCTGGAGGTAGTAGGGGACTTCGCCCTTGAGGCAGGCGGAGAGCCCGAGGAGGCCGCCGCTGTACTGCTGGAGCAGGTCCTTGTCGATCCGCGGCTTGTAGTAAAACCCTTCAAGGTACGCCTTTGTCACCAGGGTCGTGAGGTTGCGGTATCCCGTGCTGTCGCGGGCAAGAAGGATGAGATGGAAGGCGGCCTCTTCGGGGAGGTTGTGGTTTATCGCCGATCTTGTCCGGTCGAAACGGCTCTGGGGGGCGACGTAGACCTCGCATCCGATGATCGGTTTGATCCCCGCCTTGGATGCCTTCTTGTAGAACTCAATAGCGCCGAAGAGGTTCCCGTGATCGGTGATCGCAACGGCCGGCATCCTGTAGGAGCGGGCCAGATCAACCAGTTCATCTATCTTTATGGCGCCGTCGAGCAGACTGTACTCGGAGTGGAGGTGAAGGGGCACGAAATCGGCATGCTGCATGGAAAAATATTACCCTCGCAGAAAACGAATAGTCAAACAAGAGTGCGCCTTCCGACGAGGATGGGCCGACCGAGAGGCCTGCCACCTCTTCCGCTGCTCTGGTATAATGAAACAGAGCAGCGTCCCATAGATGTATACGCTTAAGCAGATGAGAAAGTTCGAGTTCATCAAGGACCTGAGCGAACGGTTCAGCGGAAAGGCCCATCTCTTCCGGGTGGACCCCCCCGTGGAATATGTGGCCGCTCAAGACGAAGCCGGTTATGCCTCCTATGTCGTCGCCTCGGCGACGATGGTTCCCCTGAGGGGCCCCGCAACGCTGATATTCCCTGCCAACGAGGAGGGAGAACTCCTTGACTGGGGGGAGATCGGAGGAAAGAGGGGTACCCTCGATATCGACGCGGTGATGATCGAGTGGGCGGGGGCGCCTTCCACTCCTGAAAGCTCCGCACACCAATGAGGAGCTGTGGCTTTGGGAATACCGGCCGAGGCAGTTTCGACTGAGTATCCGATCGATGGGGTGCTGGACCTCCACACCTTTCAGCCGCGGGAGGTCAGGGAGCTCGTCACGGCCTACATTCAGGCCTGTCGTGAGAGGGGCATCCTGCACGTGCGGTTGATACACGGAAAAGGCACGGGGACTCTGCGGCGCGTGGTTCTTTCCACGCTTGAAAGGCTCAGCGAGGTCTCCGCTGTCCAGGCTGCCCCCGGGGATGCCGGAGGATGGGGCGCCACCCTTGTCACGCTCAGGCCTCATGAGGAGTGCCCGCCGCTGCACGATCCTTCGGAGTGAGAGGAAAAGTTGCGTGAACGGTCCGGTTCTCTGGATAACAGGACTGCCGGGCAGCGGCAAGAGCACTGTCGCGGATGCGCTGAAGGAGCTCTTACCGGACCTCGTCATCCTGAGGATGGACGAACTAAGGAGGTTTGTGACCCCTCGGCCGACTTACTCCGACGGGGAACGCGACATTGTATACCGCGCCATGATCTACACCGCACAGACCCTGTCAGCCCTTGGTCACCGGGTTATCATCGATGCAACAGGCAACAGGAGGAAATGGAGGGACCTGGCGCGGGATACGACTCACCGCTTTGCCGAAGTTTATATCAGCTGCCCTCTCGCCCTCTGTGTGGAAAGGGAAGAATCAAGGAAAGAGACTCGCGGCGCTCCCCGGGACATCTTCAGAAGGGCAGGGGCCGGATGGCCCGTGCCGGGTCTTTCCGCCCCGTACGAGGAACCCCTGCATCCGGAGCTAATCGTTCGAAGTGACGAAATGTCCCCCGCGGCGGCGGCGGCGTTAATCAGAGACTTCATCGAAAGGAGGTTCAATGACTAAGTACGCCCTTCGCAGGGAAGACACGCTTGTCATCGTGATCGATATCCAGGACAGGCTGGCGGGAGTCATGAAGCACCGGGAGAGTGTGGTCGCGAACACCCTCCATCTGATTGAATTGGCCAGGCTGACGGGGATGCCGATTGTGGTTACAGAACAGTACCCGAAGGGGCTCGGACAGACCGTGGACGAGATACGCCGCGCCCTCCCCGACCTCCGCCCCGTCGAGAAGCTGACCTTCAGTTGCTGCGATGAAAACTCCTTCTTAGACGAGGTCAACGGCCATGGCAGAAAGACAGCCGTTCTCACGGGCATGGAGACACACGTCTGCGTGCTGCAGACCTGTCTCGGGCTCCTTGACCAGGGCTTCGTCGTGCACGTGGTGAACGACGCGGTCTGTTCGCGGACGAAGGAGAACTGGCGGACAGGCCTTGAGTTCATGCGCGATGCCGGTGCGGTTGTCACCAGCACTGAAATCGCTCTTTTTCAGGCGCTGCATGTCGCCGGCACCGAGGAGTTCAAGGCCATCTCAAAGAGGATCAGGTAGCCGGAGGTGCGGGCGCGACCGCAGGCTGAACTGCCCCGACTCAGGCGGCCCCTGTTTTCAGGATGTTCTCCCTGAGGGCTCTGATCCTGTCCCGTATCTGGGCTGCCCGCTCGAAGTCGAGTATGCGCGCGGCCTCTTTCATTTCTGCCTCGAGCCGAGTGATGGTCTCTTCTCCGGGCTGATACTCCGCCATCTCTTCCGCGGCAACGGGCAGAGTGTAGTAGTCGGCCTCGTAGATCGAGCTGAGGATGTCTTTTATCTGGCTCCTCACGCTCTCGGGAGTTATCCCCGACTTCCTGTTGTAAGCCTCCTGCAGACGTCTCCTGCGCTCCGTCTCATCCATGGCTCTCTTTATCGATTTCGTGACCGTATCGGCGTAAAGGATGACCGTTCCGTTGATGTTCCGTGCGGCCCGGCCGGCGGTCTGTATGAGCGACCGCTCTGATCGGAGGAACCCCTCCTTATCAGCATCGAGGATGGCCACGAGGGAGACCTCGGGCAGGTCGAGTCCTTCCCGGAGGAGGTTGACGCCGATGAGAACGTCGAACCTGCCGAGTCTGAGGTCCCGCATGATTTCGATGCGGTCAAGGGTGTCTATGTCCGAATGAAGGTACCGGGCCCTCACACCGATCTCCGAGTAGTAGTCGGTGAGGTCTTCCGCCATCTTCTTGGTGAGGGTGGTGACGAGGACCCGTTCCCCCTTCACCGCCCTTGTTCTGATCTCCGCCAGAAGGTCATCCACCTGGCCCTTGACGGGTCTCAGGACCATCTGAGGGTCGATCAGGCCGGTGGGTCTGATGACCTGCTCGACAACCCTTCCCCGGGACTTGGCCAGCTCGAATTCCGCCGGTGTGGCCGACACGTAGATGACCTGACGGGTCCGCTCTTCGAATTCGCTGAACATCAGGGGACGGTTGTCCAGCGCCGAGGGAAGGCGGAAGCCATAGTCAACCAGGGTCTGCTTCCTCGACCGGTCGCCTTCATACATGCCCCTGATCTGCGGCACAGTTGCGTGAGACTCGTCGATGACGAGGAGATAGTCGCCGCCGGAGGGGCCGCTGAGGAGGTAGTCGATCAGGGTGTAGGGCGGCTGTCCGGGCAGGCGGGCGCTCAAGTGTCGGGAGTAGTTTTCGACGCCGTGGCAGAAACCGAACTCTCTCAGCATCTCGAGATCGAAGAGGGTTCTCTGCTCGATGCGCTCGGCAAAGAGGATCTCCCCCCCCTGCCTGAACCATTTGATCCTCTCCTCCATTTCGTTTTCGATGGATGAGAGCGCCCGGTCGCGCTGGGGCTTCGGCGTGATCCAGTGGCTGTTGGGGTAGAGGGCGAGTCTCTGGAGCCGGCGATTCTTGTGTCCGTTCAGCGGGTCGAACTCGTGCAGGGCATCCAACTCGTCGCCGAAGAACTCCAGTCGAACGGCCCTGTCCAGGGCAAAGGCAGGGTAGACCTCGACCACGTCGCCGCGGACTCTGAAGCTTCCTCTCCTGAAGTCGCTCTCGGTCCTCACATAGAGCATTTCGATGAGCCTCCTCAGGAGGTCGTCCCGCTTCACGCGGTCGCCCTCCTCGACAAAGAGGTGCATTTCCATGTAGTCCGAGGGCGATCCGATTCCGTAAATGCAGGAGACCGAGGCGACGACGATGACATCTCTCCTCTCGAGAATCGACATGGTGGCCGAGTGTCTCAGTCTGTCGATGTCGTCGTTGATCAGCGAGTCCTTCTCGATGTAGGTGTCGCTTGAGGGTAGGTAGGCTTCTGGCTGGTAGTAATCGTAGTAGCTCACGAAGAACTCGACGGCGTTCTCCGGGAAGAGCTCCTTGAACTCGCCGTAGAGCTGAGCGGCCAAGGCTTTGTTGTGGGCGATCACGAGGGTTGGCTTATTCGCCTTCTCGATGACGTTGGCGATAGTGAAGGTCTTGCCTGACCCGGTGACGCCGATCAGCACCTGGTGTTCAGCGCCTCGCCTCAGGCCTTCCGCAAGTTCCTCGATTGCCCTGGGCTGGTCCCCCTTTGGCCTGAAATCGCTCCGCAGGTGAAAATGCGACATGTCTTTATGATAGAATAAAGCGTTGTTCAGACGGGAATCAGGAGTCGTGTCAGACTCTGCGTAAAGCAACAGGCCACCCCCATGAGCCATCATCACCCCGTGCGCCGGCCAAGGGCGCTCCGGTGAATATCGGAAGAAAAGGGCGTTGTGAGGTCCGCCGGTCGAAGGCACCTCGTCCGCTATTCCACGACATCCACGAGGAATGCGGTGTCTTCGGGGTCTACGGACATCCCGAGGCGTCCAATCTCGCCTATCTCGGTCTCTACGCGCTCCAGCACCGCGGACAGGAGGGCGCTGGCATTTGCGCCTCTGACGGCAAGACGCTCCATGTCGAGAAGTCCATGGGGCTGGTGGCTGATATCTTCAGCGAGAAGCGGCTGAGGCGTCTTCCCGGCCCGCTCGCCATAGGCCACAACAGATACTCGACTGCCGGCAGCAGCACCCTCAAGAATGTGCAACCCCTACTCGCCAACTATGCGCTCGGCTCAATCGCTATAGCCCACAACGGCAATCTCGTCAACGCAGAGATGCTCCGCAAGGAGCTTGAAGCCGAGGGCGCCATCTTCCAGTCATCGGCCGACAGCGAGGTAATCCTGCACCTCGTCGCCCGGTCCCGAAATGACG
>Ga0316622_100000319_pt1 | contig 26763 bp, 18 predicted proteins | sample OWC_Aug_OW2_C1_D_FD_207646 | JGI IMG/M metagenome (GOLD analysis project Ga0316622, IMG submission 207646) | Wetland soil microbial communities from Old Woman Creek delta, Ohio, United States - OWC_Aug_OW2_C1_D5_C | ecosystem: Environmental > Terrestrial > Soil > Wetlands | place: USA: Ohio... | reverse complement strand
CGCCGGCCACCGGCCCGGCCCGAACGTCGAGGACGCGGCGCTCGTGCGCCTGCTCGGGCCGCTCCTCGCCGATTCCGGGGTGCCGAAGACCGGCCGCGACCTCGCCCTGGGGCTCCCCCTCCTCGAGCGGCTGGGGCTCCGCGTCGCCGGACCGCTCGAGGACGGCGCGGTCGCCGCCTACGTTCGCGATCCCGAATCGCCGCTCAAGCTCCGCGATCTCGCGCGCCAGCGCCTCGGCCACCGCATGATCGAGGTCGAGGATCTCTGCGGACACGGCCGGGCGCGGGTGGAGATCGCCGACCTCGCTCCGGCGAGCGTCGTGCACTTCGCGTGCGAGCAGGCCGATGCGGCGCTGCGTCTCGCGCCGCTTCTCGACGAAGAGCTGCGCGCGTGCGGCGGATGGCGCCTCTACCGCGAGGTGGAGATGCCGCTCGTTCCCGTGCTCGGGCGCATGATGGCGGCCGGGGTGCTCGTCGACCCGCAGGTGCTCGCGGGCATGGGGGAGACGCTCGCGGCTGAAATGCACGCGCAGGAGGCCGAGATCCACCGCCTGGCGGGCGGACGGTTCAACGTGAATTCCCCGAAGCAATTTCAAGAGGTCCTCTTCGAGCGCTTGAAGCTGAAGCCGCGCGCTCGCACGCAGACCGGCTTCTCCACCTCGCAGGCCGTGCTCGAAGAGCTCGCCGAGCGGCATCCGCTGCCGGCCGCGGTGATCGCCTACCGGCAGCTCGCCAAGCTGAAGAGCGCCTACGTGGACGCCCTCCCGCGCCTGATCGACCCGGCGACCGGACGCATCCACGCGCGCTTCCACCAGACGGTGACGGCGACCGGACGGCTGAGCTCGTCCGACCCGAACCTGCAGAACATCCCGGTGCGCTCGGCGCTCGGCCGGCAGATCCGCCGCGCCTTCGTCGCGCCGCCCGGCGCGCTGCTGCTCGCGGCGGACTACTCGCAGATCGAGCTGCGCGTCCTCGCGCACCTCTCGGGCGACGAGTACCTGGTCGGCGCGTTCCGCCAGGGCGCCGACATCCATCGCGCGACGGCCGCGCGGGTGGCGGGGATTGCGGAGGAGGCGGTCACGCCGGAGATGCGCGCCCGCGCGAAGACGGTGAACTTCGGCGTGATCTACGGCATGGGCGCGCAACGCCTGGCGGCGCAGCTCGGGATTCCCGTCGCCGAGGCGACCGCGTTCATCGAGGAGTACTTCGCGCGCCTGCCGGGGGTGAAGGGCTGGATCGACGCCTGCGTCGCCCGCGCGCGAGAGGCCGGCTACGCGGAGACGATCCTCGGCCGCAGGCGCTACCTGCCCGACCTGCGTTCCGACCGCCCGCGCGAGCGGGCGGCAGCCGAGCGCATGGCGATGAACACGACGGTGCAGGGATCGGCAGCGGATCTGATCAAGCTCGCCATGGTGCGCCTCGACGTCCGCCTGGGCGCCCGCGCTCCGCGGGCGCGCCTGCTGCTGCAGGTCCACGACGAACTGCTCTTCGAGGTGCCGGAGGGCGAGGCGCAGGCGATCGGGGAGGAGGTGCGCGCGGAGATGGAAGCCGTCCTGGCGCTCGCCGTGCCGTTGCGCGTCACGGTGAGCATGGGCGCGAACTGGTTCGAAGCCCATGGCTGAGAAGGAGCGCCCCGCGCCCCGCGCGCCGCTGGTCGTCGCGGTCACGGGCGGCATGGGCGCGGGGAAGTCGACTTTCTGCGAGCGCATGGCGCGCCGTCCGGGCGTCGTCCGCCTCGATGCGGACGCGGTCGTCCACGCGATCCTCCGCGAGGATGCCGTCGCGCGCGAGGCGATCCTCTCCGCCTTCGGGCCGGAGGCCCTCGCCCCCGACGGGTCGCTGGACCGCGGCCGCCTCGGCGAGCGGGCGTTCGCGGATCCTGCGCTCCTCTCGCGGCTCGAGGGTATCCTCCATCCCCGCGTTCGCGAGCGCCTCGCAAACCAGGTGGAAGCCTTGAAGCGCTGCGGAGAGGTTGATATCGTCCTCGTCGAGATTCCGTTGCTCGCCGAGTCGAGCGCGCCCGGCTGGTGCGACCTCGTGGTCACGATCGAAGCGCCTCCTGCGCTGCGCATCGCGCGCCTGGTCCGTCGCGGGGTCCCGGCCGAAAGCGCCGCGCGCCGGATCGCGCACCAGGCCGGCGAGGCGCGGCGGCGCGCGGCGGCCGATCTCGTCGTCGACAACAGCGCCGGCCCCGAAGCATTGGAACGCGCCGTGGAAGCCCTCTGGCAAGAATGGCGCGGGCGCGGCGCGGCGCGCTAGCCCGCCGGACGGGCGGATCGCCGGATTGCGCCGCGAGGGCGGCAGGGAATCGGGAGGGAGATCAGCGCAATGGTTCCGGAAATCGAACGCCTCCTGGGCGAATGCGAGGAGCGCCTCGCGCACCTCGGGAGGTTTCTTTGACGTCGACCGCTTGCGCGGGGAGCTTGGACAGCTCGAAGAGCGGCTCGCCGCGCCCGGCTTCTGGGACTCGCCCTCCCAAGCGCAGGGTGTCGTGGCCGTGCTCAAGGGCACGAAGCAGACGATCGAGGAGTGGGAGGCCCTGCGCGGCCGCCTCGTCGATCTCCGCGAGCTGGCTGACTTGCTGCGGGACGACCCGGACGCCGGGCTCGAGGGGGATGTGGCTCGCGATCTGCACGTCTTCAAGGACGAGCTCGAGCGCTACGAGCTGCGCACCTACATGGACGGCGAGCAGGACCGCGCGAGCGCCATCCTGACGATTCACCCGGGCGCCGGAGGTACCGAGTCGCAGGACTGGGCGCTGATGCTCCATCGCATGTATCTGCGCTGGTGCGAGCGGGCGGGCTTCGAGACCCGCGTGATCGACTACCAGGAAGGCGAGGAGGCCGGGATCAAGGACTCGACCATCGAAGTGCGCGGCGAATACGCCTTCGGCTTCCTGCAGTCCGAGGTCGGGGTTCACCGCCTCGTGCGCATCTCTCCCTTCGACTTCAACCAGCGCCGGCACACTTCCTTCGCCTCGGTGTTCGTCTATCCGGAAGTCGAAGACGCGGGCGAGGTCGAGATCCGGGAGGAGGACCTCCGGATCGACACCTACCGCTCGAGCGGGGCGGGCGGGCAACACGTGAACAAGACCGAGTCGGCCGTGCGCATCACGCACGTGCCGACGGGCATCGTCGTCCAGTGCCAGGCCGAGCGCTCCCAGCATCGCAACCGGGACATGGCGATGAAGGTGCTTCGCGCGCGGCTCTTTCACCGCCGCCAGGAAGAGGAGCGCCGCAAGACCGAGGCGCGCGAGGCGGGCAAGCGCGAGATCGCCTGGGGCTCGCAGATCCGCTCCTACGTACTGCATCCCTACACGATGGTGAAGGACCACCGGACGGGCGCCGAGGTGGGCAACACGCAGGGCGTTCTCGACGGCGACCTCGACGGATTCATCGAAGCGTGGTTGCGGCAGAAGAGGAAGGAGCCGGGCGCGCGATGAACCCCGCCATCTTTCGCGAATACGACATCCGCGGGGTCGCCGACCGCGACTTGACCGACGAGGTCGCCCGCGACGTGGGCCGCGCGCTCGGGACGCGCCTCACCCGCGAAGGCGGGCGGGCGGTCTGCCTGGGGCGCGACGTGCGCGAGAGTTCCCCGCGCCTGCACGCGCGCCTGCGCGAAGGGCTGCGCGCGACCGGTTGCGAGGTGATCGACGTCGGCGTCGTGCCGACCCCGCTGCTCTACTACGCGATCGTCGAGACGGGCGCATCCGGCGGGGCGATGGTGACGGGCAGCCACAATCCGATCGAGTACAACGGCTTCAAGCTCTGCCGGGGCACCGCCCCGATCTACAGCGCGGAGGTGAAGGCGATCGAGGCGCAGATCCGCTCCGCCGACTTCGACTCGGGGACGGGGCGCGTCGTCGAGCGTGACATCCTGCCGGCCTACCGGGCGATGATCCGCGCCCGCCAGCGCGCGGCCCGCCCGCTCGCGATCGTGGTCGACGCGGGCAACGGCGCGGGGGGGACCGCCGGGCCGGCGGTGCTGCGCGACCAGGGCCATCGCGTCTCCTGCCTCTATTGCGAACCGGATGGGCGCTTTCCCCACCACCTGCCCGATCCCACCGTCCCCGCCTATATGCGCGACCTGCAGGCGCGGGTCCTCGCCGAAGGCGCCGACCTGGGGGTGGGGTACGATGGCGACGCGGACCGCATCGGCATGATCGACGAGCGCGGCCGCATGCTCTTCGGCGACCAGATCCTGGCGCTCTTCGCCCGCGAGCTGCTCGAGCGCCAGCCGGGCAGCCGCGTGCTCTTCGACGTCAAGTGCTCCCAGGCGCTCGAGGAGGACATCCGCGCCCACGGCGGCGTCCCCGTGATGTGGAAGACGGGCCACTCGGTGCTCAAGGCGAAGATGGCCGCAGACGGGATCCCGCTCGCCGGCGAGATGTCGGGCCACATGTTCTTCGCCGAAGGATTCTTCGGATACGACGACGCCCTCTACGCCTCCGTGCGCATGGCCGCCTGGCTGTCGCGCGGCCGCTCTTCGCTCTCCGCGCTCGTCGACAGCCTGCCCGCCTACGTGAACACACCCGAGATTCGGGTCACCTGCCCGGACGAAGCGAAGTTCCGGGTCGTCGGCGAGGTCGGGGCGTGGTTCGCGCGCGAGCGCGAGGTGATCGCGATCGACGGTGCCCGCGTGCTCTTTCCGGAGGGTTGGGGATTGATCCGCGCGTCGAATACCCAGCCGGTTCTCGTGCTGCGCTTCGAGGCGCGGACACCCGAGGGCCTGGCGTCGATCGAGCGGAGATTCCGCGAGGCGCTGGCCGTTCATCCCCAAGTCGAGTGGGACCCGTAGCCGCTTTCTCCCCTTGACACTCCCACCCCATCCGCCTAGCGTACAAGGGATTCGATCCATGAGCTCGAGCCGCCGCACGGCGGCTGCCACGCATGCCGAGGGGGGTCCGAGGGTGATGGGGGCAACCACGTCCGGAAGGTGGGCAGTTCGTCTAGCAGCCGGTTTCGCGCTCCTGGCCGCAGCGGGCTGGATCGGGTGCGGGCAGGAGGACGTCTCGCGACCCGAGGACACGCCGACGAACGTCATCACCGCCGTGTACCAGTCACCGCAGGAATTCGAGCGCGGGATGATCGAGCTCAACGGGGAACGGCTCGATCTCGAATGGGGCGGCGAGTTCACTCCCGAGCTCCCCTTCACGCAGGTGCGGCTGTCGGCGGCTGAGGGCAGCGGCTCTCCGGGCGGCGTGCAGTACGTGGCGGTGAAGGCGATCTACACGAACACCCATCTCTACATGCTCCTCCAGTGGGTGGACCCGGCCCCCAACGCGCTGAAGGACATCTTCGTCTACACCGGTCCGGACCTGGGCCGGCCCATCGTCCATTGCACCGCTGGCGTCTGCGACACGACCTATCGCACCGGTCCGCAGGACAGCCTGCTGCTGCCCGCGTGGTGGACGCAGCTGGGCGAGGACGACAAGATCGCGCTTGCCTTCGAGATGGACGAGGCCGAGGGCCTCCCGGGCGAAGGCTCCTTTCGCGAGAACGGCTGCCAGGTCGCCTGCCACACCACGGGGCCGGTGGAGTTCGGGGCGACCGGCTCGGGACGCCTGGATGTCTGGTACTGGCTCGCCGGAAGGACCAATCCCGTCCGCAACATCTTCAATCCCGGCGACGACCCGGAAGACCCGCGCCAGGGAACTCCGGGCTACATGGACGACTGGTACACCAGCCCGGCCGGGGGCCTGGTGACCGATCCCGGCCAGCCCGGCTATTTCCCGAACTTCGAGCCCGGCTCGGGCGTGCCCCGCCACCCGTACCGTCGCGTGAACGACCGCCTGCACGAGCCCATCAATCCTGCGACCTGCGTCAACCGCTTCCTGCAGTCGTGCGTGTCGAACAACGGCGTGCAGACGCTCTACCTCTGGCGCGAGCAGGCCGCGACCTACTATCCCCCCTTCGCCGCGATCGATACGTTGTTCGAGGGAAACATCCCGGCCGACGCGCGCCGGTGGGTGCCGGGGGACATCGTCCCCGGGTACGTGCTCACCTACCCCTCCGAGAGCCGCGCCGACGTGCGGGCGAGCGGCGGACACGAGGAGGAGGCGCACGTCTGGACTCTGGAGGTCGCCCGCCGCTTGAACACCGGCGACCCGGATCACGACGTGATCTTCGAGCCGGAGTCCGGCCGGCTCTACTACTTCACGATCGCCGTCTTCGACGCCGACGTGCGGAATCATTGGGGGTCCGAGCCCCAGATCCTGCGCTTCGGGCCGAAGGATCCCAGGTAGGACATGCCTGCGCAGGAAAGGGAAGGGCTGTGTTGATGTCGAGACGGCTGGCGGTGTGGGCGGTGGTCGCGGCGCTGGCCCTTCCGGCGGGCGCCGGAGCGGCCCTTCAGGAAGGCCTGCTCGAGCGGGCGGGAACCGACATCCTGCGTGTCGAGACGGTGCCCTCGACGCGGCTGGCCGGGCTGGCGGGGATGGGGCTCGCCGTGCCCGACGAGGCGACGGAACTGAACGCCTACGACTTCGGGCTCAGCATCTCGGGACTTCTCGAGGATGCGGACGGTTGGACGCTCGACTCGTGGATGGCCAACCAGCGCCTCTCGCTCGAGCAGAGCGCGCACAGCTTCGAGCGCAGCCGGGAATGGAGCGGCGCGAGCATCGTCCGCCGGGGCGAGGACCGTGCCCTGGGCGCGCACGTTGAGTGGTCGCGCTACGCCGCGCCGGGCGAGGACTGGACCTCGAGCAGGGTGGGCGGGCCGGAGGTTGCGGCGCTGCTCAATCAGCGGCTAGGCCCGGCCATCGTCGGCATCCGCCTGGGACTGGAAAGCGAAGACGAACGGCGGGACAGCAGGGACTTCTTCGCGATCCACCACGAACAGCAGCGCACGGTCGGGCAAGTGGGGGCGCAGGCGGGATACGCCGGCCTCGTGTTCGGCGCGACCTGGGACTTCGAGCGGGGCGACATCCGGGGAAAGAGCGAGGACCCGGCCCGTTTCCATCAGGACGACTACATCTGGAGCCGGCCGATCGACCGCTATGGCTTCTTCGCGCTCCTGCCGCGCCGGGGAGCGCTGGAGGGGGGCGTGCGGGTTTCCGCGCTCGACCGCGAGGGTTCGGAGCGGGTCGAGATCAGCTGGAGCGACCGCTCCCCCCGGAACGCCAGCCGGAGCACGTTCCGCACGCAGGCTGTCACCTTCTGGGAGGAGGAGGCGGATCTCCTCCTGGCCACCCGTTGGCGCCTGCACGCGGATGCCCGCACGATCCTCGGTCTCGAGGCGGGGTATCGCGACCGCGACCAGAGCGTCGTCGAAGGAATCAACTACAAGGGCAGCCTGCGGCAAGGGGCCGCGGACGAGAGCCAGGTGATGGCAGGAGCCGCACTTAGCCGGCGGATCCTCCGCGACCGCGTGATGGCCGTTGTGGAAGGGCGGGCCTCGTCGAGCGACCGGGAATGGGGCACCGACGGAGATCTCCGGACGGCGACGGCTCGCTGGGCGCAGGCCGCAATCGGGTTCGAATTCTCTGCCGCGCCGGCCGTCCTCCTCCGCGGGGCCGTATACGCAGCGAGCGAGGACGAGGACATCGACGCGCCCCTCACCCTGACCGCCACTCGCGGGGTGACCGGGGGCATTTCCTGGCTGCCCCGCGGCGGGTTGATCCAGGTCCATGCCGCGCTCCAGTACCAGAAGATCGACCGCGAAGAGAACGCCGCCCTCGATCTGGAAGCTGGAGAGGGGCTCGGGTTCTCGCTCGGCATGCGGATGTTGCCGTAGTGCTCCGATTCGCCTAACCTTACGGGGAGCCAACGGCTTGTGACCTCGAGGGGGGGAGAAGGCGATGAAGGCGACCAGGTGGACGACGGTATGGGCCGGGGTGCTGCTCGCCTGGTGCGCGGCCGCGTGGGCGCAGATGCCCGGAGAAGGCGTCGGCGACATCGCGGGGACCGTGCGCGATCCGGCTGAGTCGAAGCCCTTGCCCTTCGCAAATGTCATCATCGAAGGCACCGGTTGGGGAGCGATGACCGTCGAGGACGGTTCGTTCCTGATCAAGAACGTCCCTGCCGGCACGTACACCCTGCGCGTCAAGATGATGGGCTACGAGGACCGCGTCATGCCCAACGTGACCGTGACGTCGGGGGGCGTGGCGCGCGTTCCGGTCGAAATGTCCTCGAGGATCGTCGCGGTGCTCGACGAACTGACGATCCTGGGGAAGAAGCCCAAGATCGACAAGAGGGACACGAGCACCAAGTACCGCACGAGCTCTGATGAGCTGAGCAAGATGCCGGTCGACGACCTGGTCGAGGCGATCGGGCTGAACGCCGGCGTCATCGCGAAGGGTGGCGAGCTGCACTTCCGCGGCGGGCGCGCGGGCGAGGTGCAGGTGCAAGTCGACGGCGTGCCGGTGCGCGATCCGCTCGTCGGCGGCCAGGTGGCGCTCGCGATGAGCGCGGTGGGCGACTTCGAGGTGCTCACCGGCGGGCTCGACGCCAAATACGGCAACGCCCAGTCGGGCGTCATCCTCTATCACACGAAGGAGGGGGGCGAGCGCTTCGGCGGCGAAGTGCGCTACATCACCGACGACTACGGCTCGCCGAAGAACACCTTCGACAACTACGACCGCCTGCTCGTCGGTGTCGGCGGGCCGATGCCGGTGCGCAACCTGACCTACTACGTCTCAGCCGAGGCCACCTACGCCGACGAGTACCCGAACACGCGCGAGCAGCGTGCGCGGCACAACCTGCTCAACTTCATCAGCATCGGCGACCGCAAGAACAACGAGGTGAAGCTCCAGGGCAAGCTGGCCTACAAGCCGGGCGCCAACTACAAGCTGACCTTCGAGGTCCTCGATCAGAACCAGCGCTACGACAGCTATTTCCATTCCTGGAGCCGCTCGGGCTACGTCCAGGAGTTTCTCGACACGACGCGCACCGACGAGGTCGTGCTGCGCCACGGCCGCTGGTCGCCGGTGCCGCTCGACTCGACCTACGTCTACTACAACGCGGCCGAGCACACGCCCAACGTCACCGACAAGTTCCGCCAGTACAAGGCGGTGCTGAACCACTCCCTGAGCCCGAACGCGCAGTACAGCCTCAAATTCAGTTCGCAGCACTACTTCCGCGACAGCCGCGTACAAGGAAAGAACGAGTGGGAGTACGACGGCGACCGCGAGCGCGACTTCTGGTTCAACTACACCGATCTCGAGTCCTACGACTTCTACGTGACGGCTGGCGACTACCCGGCTCTCTCCCAGCGCGAGACGCGCGTCTATCAGGGCCTCTGGGACCTGACCTGGAAGCACAAGAAGCACACCTTCGAGACCGGGCTCTCCGGCACCTACAACGACATGCGTTTCTTCAGCGTCACCCGGCCCTACCTGAACAACAGCCAGGGAGAGATCGGTGCCTCGCGCACGGTCTACCACTACTACAACCCGGAAGGCGCGCTCTACGTCCAGGACCGCTGGGAACACGAGGGCATGGTGCTCAACGTCGGCGTGCGCTACGACGTCTTCAGCGTCGGCGAGCAGGTGCCCCTTTCCGACGTGACCGAGCGGGTAAAGAAGCAGCTGAGCCCGCGGGTCGGCGTCGGCTACCCGATCTCCGACCGCGACGTCTTCAGCTTCCACTACGCGCGCCTCTACCAGATCCCGGACCGCCAGTACATCTTTGATAACCGGGACGTCTACGACGGCGTGCGCGGCAATCCCAACCTGACCAACGAGACGACCATCCAGTACCAGGCGGCCATCCAGCACCTCTTCAGCGAGCTGCTGGTCGGGCAGTTCAGCGTCTACTACAAGGACATCTTCGGCCTGATCACCGCCGAGGAGATCCCCGATTGGACCTCGACGGGCAACATCACCTCGTATGTCAACAAGGACTACGCCTCATCCAAGGGCTTCGAGGTGAGCCTTTCGCGCGGCTGGCAGAACTACATGCGCTGGAATCTGAGCTATGCCTACGGTGTCGCCAACGGCGTCGCCTCCGACCCCAACGCGGCCGTCTCGCGCAACTTCGTCTACCTGCCGACCTCCGAGCAGCCGCTCGACTGGGACGTGCGCCACAGCATCAGCGTCAACCTGGGACTCGGCGACCGACGCAGCTGGGGAGTCAACCTGATCTGGGAGTACCTGACCGGAACGCCCTACACGCCGGTGCAGCGCAACACGCGGGAACTCGAGCCCGAGGTGATCAACTCGCGACGCCTGCCCAGCGAGACGAACCTGAATCTGCGCGCCGACAAGTACTACCGCCTGTGGGGCAAGACGCTCTCGCTCTTCGTCGATGCGCGCAACGTGCTCGATTCGAAGAACATCACCTGGCTCGACCCGGCCAACTGGCCGGCGCCGCCGGTGACCAACGCATACACGATCTACTACACCGAGACCGGCCGCGCGGGGGGCGCCTATCTGGCCGATCACAACGGCGACGGGTTCGAGGAATTCATTCCGCTGAACGACCCCCGCGTGTTCGGCAGTCCGCGGACGATCCGCGTGGGCGTTGGCTTCGAGTTCTGAGAGGCGCCCGCGGGGATCGAGGAGGAGCCTGGAGATGGATCGCGCGACCGGATGCCGGCGTCTGACGGGCCGGCTCTGCCTGCTCGCCGCGCTTGCGGCCCTTGCCGCCGTCCCCGCGGGGGCCCGCTGGGAAGGGCGCACGCCCTTCTCTCTCGACGACCAGGGTCAGCCGCTCTACGCCATTCGGCCCCCGCACCTTTTCTACCACAACGTCGGCCTGCTCGAGGTGATGGTGACCAACGTGGGCGTGGTCGGCAACCCGTTCGGCGGGGACACCTACGGGGCCGGCTGGCGGGGGGGCGAGTACCTCTACGCGGCCTCCCTGTGGATCGGTGCGATCGCGCCCGACAACCTGGCCTACGTCTCGACGGGCGCCTACGAGAACGAGATGCTGCCGCCCATCGACCCGGGCTACACCATCTACGAGGGCTACGAGGGCGTCTCGGGCGGGGAGCGGCGCGGATTCTCGACCTCGCAGGGCGATGACGACGCCGACGGAATGGTCGACGAGGACTTCCAGAACGGCCGCGACGACGACGGCGACGGGCAGGTGGACGAGGACTACGAAGCAATCTCGCAGCAGATGTTCTCGTGCGAGTACTGGGACAATACCGACGAGGCGCGCTCCATCTACCCGGATCACCGCCCGCTCAACCTGCACGTGAGGCAGCGCAGCTTCGCCTGGTCGACCCCGGGGGCGAACGAGTTCATCGGCCTCGACTACGTCGTGATCAACGAGGGCTGGGAAGTCCTGCGCGAGATCTTCCTGGGCTATTTCGTCGACTCGGACGCCGGTTCCAAGTCGGCCGACGGATACTGGACCGACGACGGCGGCGCCATCACGCAGATCGACACCACCTTCGTCGACCGCTCGATCACCCTGCAGTGCACCGAGCGCATCAGCGGCATTCCGCGCGACTGCCGCCAGCAGGAGTTGAACATGGACATCGCGTACATGTTCGACTGGCCGGGCACTGCGACGGGAGGCAACGCGGCCGACGACCTGCCGGAGGGCCAGCGGGGCAACTTCGGCGGGATGTTCCTCGGACACACGACCGACCCATTCGGCGAGTGGGCTCCGGCGGAAGTCGGCATCTACACGCTGGCCTTCTTCGCCGGCAGCGGCACCTATCCCGATGGGGACCCGACCAACGACTACCAGCGCTACGACCTCCTGCAACGCGGGACGATCCCCAACCGGCCGACGGGCCAACCCTCCGACTACCGCTACTGCTTCAGCGCCGGGCCCTTCAAGGAGCTGCTCCCGGGCGAGGAGCTCCACTTCCAGGTGGCTTTCGTGATCGGCGCCGAGCGCGAGGGCATGGTGCACAACGCCCTCATGGCCCAGCGGGTCTACAACGGACAGTGGTCCAACGTGGACAACAACCCGCTCACCGGATGCGATGGACGCGAGATCTGCCTGCACATCGAGCCGGGCGGCGACCCGCTCTGGTGGACCGACCCGTGCGACTCCCTGGCCCAGCCGGAGGGGCCGATCAAGAACACCGATTGCGAGAATCCGGCCTACTGGCGCGATGCCGACTGCAATTGCTGCACGCCGCTGCAGGACAGCTTGAACGCCTGCACGGGCAAGGAGACGCTGGTCCACTGGGTCGGGACGGTCGCGCCGCCGCCGCCTTCGCTCAACCTCGAGAACGAAATCCTGCGGGCGGGCGATCCGCTCCTGATCGGCGACCGCCGCGTGCGCATCGCCTGGGACAACATCTCGGAGCTCGTCGCCGACCCGATCCGCCAGGAGATCCTCTTCACCGGGTACAAGATCTGGCGCGTCGAGGGGTGGCAGCGCCCGATCGGCTCGACCGGGCCTGCGCCCAGCGAGTGGCAGCAGGTCGCGGTACTCACCCGTTCGCCGGTTGGAACGGAGCTCGACCTGGCCGATTTCACCGATCCCGCCGTCGCGGCGATCGATTCGGTGCCCGACCCCGAGAACGAGGGGGGCTTCCTGCCCAAGTATCCGGTCGGCCGCTACTTCTATGAAGATTCCCTGGGCTTGAAGAACGGCATGATCTACTTCTACGACGTGACTGCCTACAGCTCCTGGACCGACGAGCAGGGCCAGCTCCAGGTGCTCAGCAGCCAGCCGGCTTCGGTCGAGGCAGACGGGATCGTTCCCCAGTGGACCAACGTTCCCAAGCAGGGATGGAAGGACCAGGTGATCGTGGTGCCGAATCCGTGGAACGCGCGCGCCGACTGGGACCTCACCCCGAGCGATGCCGACCCGACGGGGACCAAGATCGCCTTCGCCCGCTTGCCGGACGAGGATTGCCGCGTGCGCATCTACACGCTGTCCGGCGACCTCGTCATGGAGATCGACACCCAGGGCCAGGGCACGGTCTTTTGGAACATGATCTCGCGTAACGGGCAGGACGTGACGAGTGGCGTGTACCTGTACGCCGTCACGTGCAAGGACGAGACCACGGTGGGGAGATTCACCATCATCCGCTAGGCCGCCCTCGAACGTGGCGGCCGCGGGTGAGCGCGGTCGGGGGCAAGGAGGTGTCACGGTGAAGCGAGCGATGCTTGTCGCAATTCTGGCGCTGGCCGTCCCGAATCTCGCCTTCGCGGCGAGGGAGTTCGAGAAGGTCGGGACGATCGGCGAGCAGTTCCTGAAGATCGGCGTTGGCGCGCGCGCCTCGGCCATGGGCGGCGCCTTCGCCTCGGTGGCTGACGACGCCTCGGCGGTCTACTGGAACCCGGCCGGCGTGGCCCGGATCACCCGCAGCGTGATCGCCATCAACCACGCCGACTGGGTCACCGACATCTCCTTCTCGGAGGTCGGCTACGTCTTCGATCCGCGCTACGTCCCCGGCATGATGGCGGTGCACGTGCGCAGCCTCTACATGCCGGAGCAGGCCGTGCGCACGGTCACCCGGCCGGAAGGCACCGGAGAGAAGTTCGACTGCGGAGACATCGCCGCGGGAATCACCTACGCCCGGTCGCTCACGGACAAGTTCTCGGCCGGGATCACCTTCAACTACATCGACTCCTCGCTCGCCGACCAGCACAGCTCCGCCTACGCCTTCGATTTCGGCACGCTCTACGACACCGGGTTCCAGTCACTGCGCATCGGCATGGCGATCCAGAACATCGGCAGCGAGATGCAGTTCATCGACGACACGGTCAAGCTGCCGACCATCTTCCGGGTCGGCATGTCGCTCAGCGTCTACGAGAACGCGCAGTTCCGCGTCCTCTCGGCCGCCGACTTCTCCCATCCGCCGGACAACAACGAGCGCGCGAACATCGGCACTGAGGTGGGCTACAAGGACTTCCTCTACCTGCGCGGCGGCTACGGCTTCGGCTTCGACGCCGAGGGCCTGAGCGCCGGCCTGGGCTTCAAGGTGCCGACGAGCTTGAATTCCGAGGCGACGGTCGACTACGCCTTCTCCGACATGAGCTATCTCGGCGGGGTCCACCGGATCTCGGTCGACTTCCGCTTCTAGGGGGTCCCCTCCTCTTGAGCCGGTCAGGCAAGGACAGGGCGGGGAGCCGAGCGGCCCCCGCCCTCGCCGTTTGGAGGAGCGCCACGCTCGTCCTCGTTCCCGCGAGGGCCGCCGCCAGGCGCTTCCATGCGAGGGCGAGCGTCATGCTTTTCCTTGCGCGGACGAACGTCGGGCTCCTACTTGCGCAAGTCGGCGCCGCTTGCCTGCTCGCCGCGAGCGCGACGGCGCTCGCAGGCGCCGACACGCCTCCGGCCCCATTGCCGCAGACGGCTGAGGGCGAGATCCCGGCCGTCGTCGATGCGACCCTCTTTCTCGATCCCGCCGCGCGGCCCGAAGCCTACTTCTGCATCGCGGTGCCGCAGCACGAGGTCGATTGCGTGGAGATTCCCGAGCAAGAGGGCACGCGCATGGAGCTCGAGCTGCGGCTGACCGATCTGGGCGCGGACGGCCGCCGCCTGCTCGAGCGGACCCAGCGGCTCGCCGTCGCGTGTATCGAAGAGGGGGCGGATCTGGACGAGGACGAGCTGGGCGAGCAGCCCGCCCTCGATCGCCTGATCTACCTGCGCGCCCCCTGGCAGACGGGAACGCCTGCTTTCGAGCTGCGGATCGCCGACCTGAACAGCGTGCGCACGGGGCTGGTCTACCAGATCCGCAACGAGAACAAGCGCGCCCTCGTCGTCGCCCGCGCCCCGACCGCCGATCTCCAGGACAGCGTCGGTCTCAGCGGCTGCCTCTTCCTGTGGGCTTTCCATCCGCAGGCCTACGCGGGCCAAGGGAACTACTGGATCGCGCCTGCGCAAGGGCGCCGCGCCCTCCTCACCCCCCATCCGGCCCATGCCTACGGCCTGCGCAACCGCGCCGTCGCCTACTACCTCGAAGCGTACGACCTGGACCGGCAGGCCATGCTGGTCACGACGAGCGTCACCCGGCGCGGGCAGGCGGCACCGCTCTTCCTCGACACGACGCGCGTCGTGCTGCCGGCCAAGCGCAGCGCCCTCGCCCGCCTGCTCGACGTCTCGCGCTTGGCGGCGGGCAGCTACGTGCTCGAGGTTGCCTGCATCCCGGCCGGGCAAGAGAGCACCGGGGGAGGGGAGGCCGCCGTGGGGCAAGCGCCGGGCGAAGGAGAGGAGGCGGCCGCGCCGGCGGTGGAAACGCGCGCGTTTCGCGTGTCCGCCGAGTTCCAGATGCTGTGGCGCGCGGAGTCGTGGATCTTCTCCGACCGGGCTCTGCGCGAGGAGGCGGCCCTGTTCCTCGACGAGGAGGAGATGCAACGCTTCGCGCAAGCGGGCGCGGGGGAGCGCGAAGTCATGACCCAGGGCTTCTGGGAAAGCGTCGACGGACCGATGGGAAGCCTCGACGGCCCCACGCGACTCCTCTTCCGCGAGCGCGTGGCCCTGGCCGACGCGCGTTTCGGCGGACGCGTGCGCGGAAGCCTGACCGACCGCGGACGGGTGCTCGTCCGTTTCGGCGAGCCCGACGAGGTCCACAAAGAGTTGCTGCCGCTCGAGCGGGACCGGATCGCCTTCTACCTGCAGCGCGAGATCGACGCCGGCCAGCGGTCGGATGCCGGCGACCCGGAGCGCCGCAGCCCGGAGGACACGTCCGCCTACGAGGTCTGGACCTACATGAGTTGGGGCCATTCGCTCTTCGCCCGGGAAGGCAGCCTTCCGACGCACGGCCAGCCCTTGCGCTTCATCTTCGTCGACGAGCTCGGCACCGGCCAGTACGAGTTGATCTACTCCAACTTGAAGGACGACCTCTGACCCCTGCTCGCCGGCGCCACCTTCCTCCTTTCGCGCGATCCCTCTTGCATTGAACGCCTCGGGTGCGTTTGCATGGGATCTCGTCCAGCAGGCCCGCGCCCTTCGGGCGAGGCCCGCCTCGAGCCCGGCCGGGCATCTTTTCCCGCTACACCCGGGGTCGCGGTGAGAGGGGTGCGGCGGGCGGCGCGAGTCACGACCGCAGGTTCCGACTGAGGAGGCCCCGAATGGCGATGAAGAGTCTGCGTTCTCTCGATGTCAGCGGGAAGCGCGCCCTCGTGCGCGTCGATTTCAACGTGCCGCTTGCGAACGGCCAGGTGGCCGACGACACGCGCATCCGTGCGGCCCTGCCGACCGTGCAGTATCTCCGCGAGAAGAAGGCCCGCGTGATCCTGATGTCCCATCTCGGCCGTCCCAAGGGGCAGCGCAAGCCCGAGTTCACCCTCGCGCCCGTGGCCGAACGTCTCGGGAAGCTCCTCTCCGCGCCCGTTCCTCTCGCGCCCGATTGCATCGGCCCCGAGGTCGAGGCGCTGGCCGGACGTCTCGCCGGGGGGCAGGTGCTGCTCCTCGAGAACCTCCGCTTTCATGCCGGCGAGACGGACAACGATCCCGCCTTCGTCGCGGCCTTGAGCGCACTGGGCGAAGTCTACGTCAACGACGCCTTCGGCACGGCCCACCGCGCCCACGCCTCGACCGAAGGCGTCGCCCGGCGCATCGCCGCCCGGGCGCCCGGTTTCCTCATGGAGAACGAACTCGAATTCCTCGGCCGGCTCCTCGGCTCGCCCGCGCGGCCCTTCGTCGCCTTGCTGGGGGGCGCCAAGGTGTCGGGCAAAATCGACGTGCTGCGCAATCTGCTCCCGCGCGTCGACGCGCTCCAGATCGGCGGCGCGATGATGTTCACCTTCTGGAAGGCGCAGGGCCACGCGGTCGGCCGTTCGCTCGTCGAGGACGAGCTCCTCGACACCGCCCGCGAGGTTCTCGCCCGGGCGGGCGAGCTGGGACGCGAGGTGCTCCTGCCGGTCGACTGCGTGGCGACCGCCAACCTGGAGACGGGCGAACCCGCGCGCGTGGTGATGGCCGGCGAGATCGCGCCCGACGAGAGCGGGGTCGACATCGGTCCCGCGTCGCGCCGCCTCTTCGCCGAGCGCCTGACGGCGGCCCGGACCATCTTCTGGAACGGGCCGATGGGCATCTTCGAGCGCGAGCCGTTCGCCGCCGGGACGCTCGCTATGGCCGAGGCTCTCGCGCGGGCGACCGAGCGGGGGGCGACGACCGTCGTCGGAGGCGGGGACTCGGTGGCGGCCCTTCGGGCGATGGGTCTTGCCGACCGGGTGACGCACATCTCGACCGGAGGCGGGGCTTCGCTGGAGTTCCTCGAGGGCAAGACCCTCCCGGGTGTGGCGGCTCTCGAGGCCTAGGACGGGGAAGGAGCGAGAACCATGCGGACGCCGCTGATCGCCGGCAACTGGAAGATGAACCTCCTGCGCGACGAGGCCTTCGCCCTTGTCGACGGCCTGCGCGCGGGGTGGAGCGAGGTGCCGCCCGGGCGAGAGATGCTCATCCTGCCTCCCTACACGCTGCTCGCGCCGCTGGCCGCCCGGTTGCAGGGCGGCCCGCTCCTGCTCGGCGGCCAGGACCTGCACTGGGAGACCTCGGGCGCGTATACGAGCGGAATCTCGGGTCCCATGCTGCGCGACGCGGGTTGCACGCACGTGCTCGTGGGCCATTCCGAGAGGCGCCAGCACTTCGGCGACTGCGGCACGGTCCTGTGGAACAAGCTGCGCGCCGCGCTGCGCGCCGATCTCGCGCCGGTCTACTGCGTGGGCGAGAGCCTCGCCGAACGCGAGGCCGGACGGACCGAGGAGGTGCTGACGGCGCAGTTCCACGAGGCACTTCCCGGCCTCTCGCGCGAGCAGATGCTGCGGACCGCGCTCGCCTACGAGCCGGTCTGGGCGATCGGAACCGGGCGGACGGCGACGCCGGACATCGCGCAGCAAGTGCATGCCTTCCTGCGCGCGCGACTCGTCGAGAGCTTCGGCGCGCAGACGGCGGCGGCGGTGCGGATCCTCTACGGAGGAAGTGTCAAGCCGGACAACGCCGCGGCTCTCCTCGAGCGTCCCGACGTCGACGGCGTTCTCGTCGGCGGTGCAAGCCTGAACGCGAAAGGGTTCCTCGAAATCGCCGGGGCGCCCTGACCGGGCGCCCGGGAACGCCCGGCGGCCGGCCCGGTTCTCCAGGGCGGGGGGAGGTGCGGCTCGCCGCGGGCTGGCTTGACGCCCGGCGGGGCGGGTGCTAGACTGCGGTCTTTTCCGACCTGGGGAGACGAGGGAACTATGTTCACATTTCTCATCATCATTCACGTGCTGGTGGCCTTCGCGCTCGTCGTCTCGATCCTGCTCCAGCGCGGCGAGGCGGGCGGGCTCTCCGGCGCGTTCGGCGGCGGGGGCGGCAATCAGAGCCTCTTCGGCGGTCGCGGGGCGGCGACGTTCCTGTCGAAGGCAACCGCCTACCTGGGCGGCGCCTTCCTCGTCATCAGCTTCATCCTGGCGCTCGTCCAGGCGCATCAGAGCGGGACGGTGGTCGAGGGACGCAACATCCTCCAGCAGACGGCTCCGGCCTCCACGGGCACTCCTTCCCAGCAGCCGGTTCCGGGGACTGGGGAGTCGCAGGTGCCGCCGCAGCCGGCTCCCGGCGAGCAGGGCGGGCAACCGCTTCTGCCGCAGGGCGGCCAATAGCAGCACGCGCGCGGGCGCTTCCCGGGTTCGGCCGGCGAGCGTCGAGCGCCCCAAGCCGCATGTCCGTACAGTCTTTCAGCCGGGGTGGTGGAATTTGGTAGACACGCACGTTTGAGGGGCGTGTGGGGCAACCCGTACGGGTTCGAGTCCCGTCCCCGGCATGGAGCCTGCCCGTCGCCGACGGGCAGGCTCGTTTCATGAGGGGCGAGCGTGCCACTGCGGATCGGCGGGCGGTTCGGGATCCCGCGGCCAGCTCGGTTCCGGGCCGCGCGGCGCATCTAGAGAGGCGGGCGCCCGTCCAGGCGCGCGTTCAACTCGCGCGCCCGCCGGCGGAGGATGCGCGCCTCGGCTCCCGCTTCGATCTCCCGGCGCGTGTTGTTTTGCCGGAGGGGCTGCTCGCGCAGCCGGGGGTCCGCCGTGGCCGCGCGCTCGAACTCCGGGGTCCCAGGGATCGGGCTGAAGGTCGCGACGGCGACCCGCAGGCCGAGTGCGTGCAAGCGTTCCATGGATCGAAGCACGCTTTCGCCATCGAGGCCCGGCAGTCCCGCCAGCAGGTAGGCGCCGAGATGCCGCGGGCGAAAGCGCTCGGCTTCGAAGGCCGCGAGCGCCCGTTCCACATCCTCCCGCGCGACTTTTCCTCCCCACTCTTTCTGGAAGACCGGGTCGCAACTCTCGATCCCCAGCCACACGGTGGCCGCCCCCAGGTCGCGAAGGGCGGCGACCACGGGCCGGTCCAGCCAGCGGGCGTGGAGCCCGTTCGGAAAGTGCCAGCGAAAGCGGTCGGCACCGAACCCGGCCTTCGCCAGCGCGGCGGCGAGGGGCAGGAAATGTTCCTCGCGGCGATGGAGCAAGGCGTCGTCGTAGCAGGCGAGATCCCGCAAGCGCGGGCGCCCGGCCAGGCCGCGAAGCTCCGCCGCGACCACCTCCGCGGGGCGCGGATGCCACCCGGGAAAGCTCCGCGGCGTCGCGCAGTAGGTGCAGCGGAACGGGCAGCCCCAGGACGTGAGCACCGCCGCGTGAGGAACCTCCCCGCACACGTCCCAGGCAGCCGGCGCGCGCCGTGCCTCCTGCGCGGAGGGAGGCGGCTCGCCGAGAAGGCGGCACAGTCGCGCGAAGGCGCTTTCCGGCCGGCGTCCGGAAACGACCGCCCGTACCCCGGGCCTTGCCGCCGCATGCTCGGGCAGCAGGGAGGCGTACCCGCCGCCGAGAAACACGGGGACACCCGGATGGACGCGGCCCAGCGCTTTGATCGCCGTCTCGAGGGCCGGGTACCAGTAGGTCATCTGCAGCGAGACGAGAATCGCATCCGGCCGGGCCACGCGGGCGAGCCGCCGTTCGAATTCGTCCGCGGGCACTCCGTAGCGCCGGAAGCGGCGGCGTCCGCCGCCTTCCGGCAGTGGAAGCGGGTCGGGAATCACCGTCGAGGTGAAGGGCGCGGTCCCGTCCCAGCGCCGCCGGCCGCTTTCCCGGGCCCCGGCGAGCGCATCGACGAGATCGACGCGCCAGCCGCGCGAGCGCAGAAACCCCCCGGTGAAGAGGAGACCGAGCGGCTGGATCCAGAAGTCGTAGGCCGCGTAGTCGCAGATCCAGGGGTGGACCAGGAGCGCGCGGCGCCGGCCGGACGCACGTTCAGGACGCATCGGGGCCGCCGCAACGCAGCGCCCGCTTCAGACGCTCCCGGCACGCGCTCAGGAAGGCGTCGTAGCGTCCGGAACGGAAGTCGGGAAACGTCCACGGAAGCCGCTGCCAGGCGCCGCGGCCGTAGAAGAGGGTGATCTCGGCATGGATGCCCCGGGCGAGGTGGATCCGATGCGGGGCAGGCTTCGTCGACGCGAGGAAGAGCCCGCCGAGAGAGACGTAGCCGGGGTCGAGGTTGATGCGGCGTCCACCGTCCGGCGCCCTCCGGGCGCGCTCGATCTCGCCGGTGGCGAGCTTCCAGGCGACCAGATCGGGGACATGCGGGGGGAAGGCGAGAAACGAGCGGCGCAGGGTTCGGCCCATCTCGGGCGCATAGTAGTCGGTCGCATCGAAATCCCAAGGCCCGCCGCGTTCGATCGCCGGGCCGAGAAGGCCGGACAGTGACGTCTCGACGTCCGTCGGGCAGTCCGCGACCGCCAGGATGCCGACGATCGGAAGGGCCTTCTCGTGCGCGTACGCTCCGGTTGCCGGCGAGGCCTGCGCGCTCGGCTGCACGGAGCCATCCGGAGGAGGGCCTGCGGGCGGCGGACCGGCCGGGGAAGGCTCGGGCCGCGCTTGCCACGCCGCGGGCGATCTCCTATGATGCTCGGCCATGCGTGCGATCTTCCTCTACAACCCCAGCGTCGTCCAGTACGACTACGGCACGTCCCATCCCTTCCGTCTGGAACGCATCTGGCTGACCGAGCACCTCTGCCGCCGCCTCGGCCTGTTCGAGGGACCGGGCCGCGAAGTGCGCTCCTTCGACCCGGCCACGCGGGAGGAACTGCTGGTCGCGCACGATTCGATCTACCTCGACGTCCTCGAATCCGTCTCGCTCGGCATCCATACCCCGACGCTCTTCCTTCACGGACTGGGTTCCGGCGACAACCCGGTCTTTCCGGGCTTGTGGGAATACGCGCTCTACACGGCCGGTGGGACCCTGACGGCCGCGAGGGTCGTGGGCGCGGGGGAGGCCGACCGCGTCTTCCATCCCGGCGGCGGGCTGCACCATGCGACGCGCCGCCGCGCCTCGGGCTTCTGCTACGTGAACGACGTCGTCGTCGGCATCGACCACTTGCTCGCGCTCGGGAAGCGCGTCTTCTACTTCGATCTCGACGCGCATCACGGCGACGGCGTCGAGCAGGCGTTCTACGAGAACCCGCGCGTCTTCACCTGCTCGGTGCACCAGGACGGCCGCACGCTGTTTCCGGGATCCGGCTTCCTGAACGAGATCGGCCGCGGCGAGGGCACCGGCTACGCGGCCAACATCCCGCTCCTGCCGTGGATGGCGGACGACGCCTACCTGCGGATCTGGGACGAGGTCGTCGAACCGCTCGTCCGCAACTTCGAGCCCGATGTGCTCGTGACCGAGCTCGGCGCGGACGCGTTGCAGGGCGATCCGCTGGCCTCGCTCGGTCTTCACCTGAAGGGGTGGTGGGCGATCCTGGAGAGGATCGCCGCGTTGGAGCGCCCCTGGCTGGCAGTGGGCGGCGGAGGCTACGATCTCGCCAACGCCATGCGTGCCTGGACGCTCGCCTGGGGAGCGATGGTCGGCTGGCAGCCGGTCGAAACCCTTCCGGAGCCGGATCCGGCCGAGTTGCCCGGGCAGGCGAGGGAGATGACGTGGCCGGCCGACCTGTGGAGCGCGCCCGTGCCGCTTGCCGGCACGCCGGCCGACGGCGAGGCGATCTCCGCGATCGTCCGGCAGCTCCGGCAGCACCTCTTTCCTCATCACGGATTGAAACCCTGAGCCGGCGAACGTCGTCGGCCATTGCGCCTGGCGGCTTCGCGAGTCCCGCCCCGGCCCCATTCGCACCCGCGGCATGCGGGCAGGCCCCGGAGGGAGGACGGTGCGCGCGCTTCCACGCGGCATAGGCGCGAAGCTCTTCCTGGCCTTCTCCGCCACCGCGCTTCCCGTGCTCCTCGCGGCCGGCTTGCTGCTCGAGTGGCAGGCGCGCCGCGCGCTCGAAGCGGAGCTCGCCCGGCGGGTCGAGTCGCTGGCGACCGCAGTCAGCGTGACGATTCCCGCCGAGACCTGGCGCCTCGCGTTCTCCCTCGGCCCCGGCGAAGAGGAGAGCCGCACGGCCCGCCACCTGCGCGCGCGCCTCGATGAGGTGCGCGACGCGACGGGCGCGGAACGCGTCGCCGTCTGGGATCTCCGCGGCCGGGTGATCGCCGAGAGTGGGAGCGCGCTCCCGATCGCCTCGCCGGCGCCGCGCGGCGCACTCTTAGAGACCGAACTCGCGATCGTGCGCTCGGGAAGGGCGACGAGCACGCCGCTGTACCGCACCGAGAGCGGACGGCTGGTGAAGATCGGTCTCGCGCCCATCCGCGGCTTGTCCGCCCCGTCGCCGCTGAACGCGGCGGCGGGTTCTGCCCCTTCGGAGGAAAGCGGAACCGTCTTCGGCGCGCTGCTCGTCGAAGCGCCGGCGGAGTCGCTCCCCGTTGTCCGCGCGATGCAGCGGACGCTTCTGTTTGCCGGCCTGGGCGCGCTCGCGCTCGTCCTCGCCGCCGCGAGCACCGTCGCGCGGCTGCTCGCCGGGCGGATCCGTCATCTCGCGTCCGTCGCCCGCGCCATGGAGGCGGGCGATCTCGACTCGCCCGTCCCCCGTCTGGGAGGCGACGAGATCGGCGAGCTCGGGGGGGCCCTCGAGGCGATGCGCGAGGCCGTGCAGGCGCGCGAGCGGCAACTGCGGGCGATGCTGGGAGGAGTGGCCCACGAGATCCGCAACCCCCTCGGCGGGCTCTCGCTCTACGCCGAGATGCTCGCGCGCGATCCGGGTCTCACGCCCGAGCAGGCCGGCCGCGCGCGGCGCGTGCTCTCCGAAGCGCTGCGGCTCGAGCGGGTAGTCGCCGACTTCCTTTCCTTCGCCCGGCCGGAGCGGCCGTGCGGAGAGCGTGTTTCTCTCGGCGCGTTGGCCGCGGAGAGCGTGGAGAGCGCGCGCGCCGGAATCGGTTGGAACGGCGAGGCGAGCGTCGAGGTAGGTGGCGAGGAGGTCTGGTGCGACGAGGGCCACTTGCGCCAGGTCCTGCTGAACCTCGTCCGCAATGCCATGCAGGCGGCCGGTCGCGAGGGGCGTGTGCGCATTCGCCGCGCGCCCGCCTCCGGCGGCGCGCATCCTCCGGCCGGCGGCACATCGGGTCGGGTCACGCTCGAAATCGAGGATTCCGGCCCGGGGATTCGCGAGGCCGACCGGGAACGCGTCTTCGAGCCGTTCTACAGCACGCACGCGCAGGGTGCCGGACTCGGCCTCGCGATCGTGGGCCGGTTGTGCCGCCTGAACGGGATCGGAATCGCGATCGGGCGAAGCGAACTGGGCGGAGCGCTGCTCACCCTCGACCTGCCGGGGGCGGATGAGACCGGTCCGGCGGGCGGGGGGACTCTCGCGCCTGCAGGCGCGGTGAGGAGGTAGGAGTTGGCGGCGGTTTGGATCGTCGAGGACAACGACACGCTGCGCGAAGCGATGGCCGAGGCGATCGGCGGAGCGGGCCACGCGGTGCGGGCCGCGGCGAGCGCGGAAGAGGCGCTCGCGCGGCTCGATGAGGAGCCGCCCGCTCTCGTCGTCAGCGATCTCAAGCTGCCCGGCATGGATGGGCTCGCGCTTCTCCGCGCCGTGAAGGGCCGCGACCCGCTGGTCGAGATCCTCATCCTGACCGCCTACGGGACGATCGAGGCAGCGGTCGAGGCCATGCGCGGCGGAGCGTTCGACTTCCTCACGAAGCCGGTGCGCCTGGATCACCTGCTGAGCAAGGTCGCGCAGGCGCTCGAGGTTCGCGCCGACCGCCTCGCCCTCAGCCGCGAGCGCGAGCGGCGCGAGTATCTCGAAGAGGAGGTCACCGCGGCCTTCAACGCGGGGCGGATCGTCGGCCGCTCGCCGCGCATGATGGAGGTCTACGCGACCATCGCCAAGGTCGCCGCCTCGACGAGCTCCGTGCTCATCACGGGCGAGAGCGGCACGGGCAAGGAGCTCGTCGCGCGCGCGATCCACTTGCACAGCCCGCGGCGCGAGGCGCCCTTCATCCGCGTCAACTGCGGAGCGCTCCCCGAGGGAGTGCTCGAGAGCGAGCTCTTCGGACACGAGAAGGGCGCGTTCACTGGGGCGCTGCGCCAGCGCCGCGGACGCTTCGAGCTCGCCGAGGGCGGCAGCCTCTTCCTCGACGAGATCGCCGACATCGGCCCGACCGTGCAGATGCGTCTCCTGCGCGTGCTGCAGGAGCGCGAGTTCGAGCGCGTCGGGGGAGAGCGCACGCTGCAGGTCAACGTGCGGGTGATCGCGGCGACGAATCGCGACATCCGGGCCGAGGTCGCCGCGGGACGCTTTCGCGAGGACCTCTTCTACCGTCTCTACGTGATCCCGCTCCACCTGCCCCCCTTGCGCGAGCGCAAGGAGGACGTCCCGCCGCTCGCCGAGCATTTTCTCGCTCGCCTCTCGACGTCCCTCGGCCGGCCGCGCGCGGCGCTCTCCCCGGCCGCGCTGCGCGTGCTCGAGCTCTACGACTGGCCGGGCAACGTGCGCGAGCTGGAGAACGCGCTCGAGCGGGCGATCGTTCTGTGCGAGGGGGAGCGCATCGAGGAGGCCGATTTGCACTTCCTGCGCGAGGGGCGCGCCGAGCGCCTCCCGCTGCCGGCCGGCATCCTGCCGCTCAATTCGGCGCTGGCCGAGCTCGAGCGCGCGCTTCTCGAGCGCGCGCTGGAAGAGGCGCATGGAGTGAAGGCGGAAGCCGCGCGGCTGCTCGAGCTCAAGCCGAGCGCGCTCTACTACAAGCTGGAGAAGTACGGCCTGCTGTGATCGCACCGAGGATCATCGCGCGCCGGGCGGGCGCCGTCCTCGCCCTCCTGGGGAACGTCGCGCTCTGCGCCGGCTCCTTCGCCGGCTCCGCGCGCGGCCAGGAGGCGGAAGCGCTGTGGCGTTCCTGGTTGGAGTGCCGGGATCGGGGCGTGCGCCTGGGCGGAGAGCGGGCGCGCCTCCAGGCGCGCGCCGATTCGCTCGCCGTCGCGCGGGCAGGGGCGCGCGCGGCGGAAGAAACGGAGCGCGAGATCGCGCTTCTCGCGCGGGGCGAAGTGCTGGTCGACTCGCTGCGGGCGCTGTCCGCGGCGGCTCTCGCCCAGGAACTCCTCTGCGAGCAGGCCCGGCGCAGGCTCCTCGAAGAGCTGGACGCCGGCATCGCCGGGGGTGGCGAGGGCGCCTCATCCGTCGGGGAGGGCGCGCTCGACTCGCTGTTCGCCCGGCGCGAGCGCGTGCTCGCCGGCGGGCGGCCGCCCCTGCTCGCCGAATTCGACCTTCCGGCCGTCGGCGAGGACGACCCGCCCGACCTGCTCCGCCAGACGGCCGCGTATGCGCGCGATCTGGGTGACCGGATCGACCGCTGGATCGAAGTCGTCCACGCCGAGGAGGACCGCCTCGCCCGCCTGCGCCTGGCGCGCGAAGCGGCCCGCCTCGAGGCGGACCAGGCGTTCTTCGAGGACCCGGCGACGGCGCGTGGAGGCAGGTCCGGGGCGGAGGCCGGGCGGAGCTACGAGGCCGGGGTGTTCGGAGAGCTCATCGCGCGCATGCCGGGAACGGTCCCGGAAGGCACGGGGGCTGAGGCGGTGCTGGAGATGTTGGACCGATGGCTGAGCGCCAAGCGGGAGGAGCTGATGGGGGAAGCGGACACGATGGACCGGGAAGCCGACCGCCGGGAGCGTGAGCCATGACCCGGCGCCTTCCGCGCCGGCGGTGGACCCTCGCGCTACTCCTCGCCCTTCTCGCGGGCGGCGAGATGGCCGTTAGCGGACGTGCCGCCGCGGGCGCGCTCCACGGACACGCGTCCGCGGGCGCGGGGTGGGACACCAATCCGCTCGAATGGACGGGCGCGAGCCATCGCCGGGGAGACGCCTTCGCCCGGATCGATGCGGGCATGCGCTGGGAGTCAGGCGGCGCTACCGGCTCCGGCTGGACGGCCGAGATGCGCTGGGGCGCCGAGCGGTACGTGCGCGAGCGGAGCGAGAACCGCCACCTCCTGCTCTTCGCGCTCAGCCGGCGCTTCCCCGGGGCGCAAGGCTGGAAAACCTTTCTCGAGGTGTCGGCGCGGGCCTTTCCCCAGCAGCCGGAAGCCGAGAGTCGGCTGCGGGGCGATCGCGACGTGCTGCGCCTCGAGACTGGGGTCGAGGGCGCCGCGGCTCGCCGAGGGACCACCATCCTCTGGAGCGCGCGGCTCGTCGGGCTGAGCAAGGAATCGGTGCGGGCCCATCCGGAAGGCGCGGGCCCGCGCGCCTTCACCTCGCCGGTCGAGCGTTCGCGCGCCGCGGTCGTCCTCCGCGGCGAGGGGCGCTTGCGGGAGCAGGCCGGGTGGCGCCCGTTCGTCAGCCTGCAAGCGAGCGGCATCCGCCATGAGCGCGGGGCCATCGAGACGGCCGGCGGGGGAGAGGCATTCGAAGCAGGGTCGCGGCGCCGGGACGGCGTGCTCGAAGCGGAAGGTGGCGTCTCGCGCGCGGGTTCGCCTTCGCTGCGATGCGCGGCCGCCTACCAGAGGGCGTGGAGCAACAGCTACGGCGTCGCCTTCGAGCGGGTGCGCCTCGACCTCTCCGCCGGACTGCTGCTGCCCTGGAGCGCGAGCGCTCACCTGCTCGTCCGCTGGCATCCTCTCAGCAACTACCTCGACGACGCGCGG
>Ga0316622_100000318_pt1 | contig 26774 bp, 26 predicted proteins | sample OWC_Aug_OW2_C1_D_FD_207646 | JGI IMG/M metagenome (GOLD analysis project Ga0316622, IMG submission 207646) | Wetland soil microbial communities from Old Woman Creek delta, Ohio, United States - OWC_Aug_OW2_C1_D5_C | ecosystem: Environmental > Terrestrial > Soil > Wetlands | place: USA: Ohio... | reverse complement strand
GCGCGCCCCCCCCCCCCCCAACGCCGCGGATGGGCCTTTTTCAGCAGCCTGTTAGCTGATACGGAGCCGCTGGGACCTCAGATGTTCGTTCTTGCATCGCGGACAGCGCGACGGGTCGGAGAAGCGCGCGCGATCCTTGAAGCGAAAGCCGCACGCCTCGCACACCGGGGCCAGGATGGTGATGCGCTGGCGCGGGGCCACCGATCGTGCGATGTGCTCCAAGTCGTTGACAATTACCCGCTTGGGCAATAGGTAGCGGGCAGCCAGTTCGTCCAGCGTCCAGTAGCGCTCGCAGAGAAGCGCCCGAATCTCTTGCCGCCGCGTCTGTTCCACCGCCACCCCCGATGGATCCACAGGTTACGCGGATTCACGCAGATTCACCCGGCAAGACCGCCCGCGTGAAATCGGCCAATCTGCACTACAAGCTCGCAGAATCTTGTTTTTCTGAAAAGCTTTTGCGGTGCCCCTTGAAATCGGCCAATCTGCGTAATCTGCGGATCGAGACGGTCCATTGTTTTGGTTGCGGCCCTCAGGCCGCGCTGTGTAATCTGCGGATGAATTGGATCGTGGTTTCCTAGCCCTTCTCGCCACCGACGGTGATGCCCAGCCATTGTTCCCACAGACTGATCAGGATCGGCTGCGCCTGCGGGCCCTTACCCTGTGCCTTAACCATCCGGAACAGCTCGTGCGCCAGGGCCGTTACCGGAACCGGCACGTTGGCCGTCCGCGCCATGTTCAGGGCGTAGCCTACGTCCTTGGTCATGATGTCCACCGTGCCGCCGGGGACAAAATTCCGCTTCAGCAACCGCGGAACCGCCTCTTCCATCACCCGCGAGCCGGCCCAGCCGCCCTTGATGGCCTCATGGAGCGTGGCTGGGTCCAGCCCGACTTTCACGGCAAGTCCCCACGCCTCGCAGACCGAGGCGAAGTTCGCCGCGACAATCATGTTGTTGATGAGTTTTGTCGCCTGCCCCATGCCGCTCCCGCCCATGTGCACCACCGATCTCCCCAGGCAGGCCAGGATGGGCTTGACTCGTCCGAAAGCCGCGCCATCCCCGCCCACCATAATGGAGAGGGCCGCGTCGATGGCGCCCTGCTCGCCGCCACTCACGGGCCCGTCGAGGAAGGTGATGCCCTTGGCTGCGGCCGCAGTCGCGCAGTCCTGCGCCACCTTCGGCTCCGTCGTGCTGAGGTCCACGATGACCGTCCCGGCCTTCATGACCGTCAGGAGGCCCGAGGCCCCCATTACGACTTCGCGCACCACGTCGCCTGTGGGCAAGGAGAGCAGCACGACGTCGCCGCCCGCGGCCGCCTCCGTAACGGACAAGGCGGGCTTCGCACCGCTGGCCGCAAATTTCCCCAGACGCTTGGCATCCGTGTCGAACCCGATGACTAGATAGCCGGCCTTCACGAGATTCCGGGCCATCGGCCCACCCATGACACCTAGTCCAAGGAATCCAATCGCAGTATCGGGCATGATCGCGCTCCTTTGAGTGGAGTCAACGGCGACGGCTCAACGTCGCGACTCGGTTTCAATCTCGGAAAAGGCCCGGACGCCCAGGCTGTTCAGGTTCATCGGCAAGACGACGGAAAGCAGTCCGCGTTCCAAGGCAGATGACGAGGGAATCCGGCACCACCAGGAGTCCGGCGATGCCCCCTGTGCACAGTCGATCACCTCCGGTGGAGAAGGAGACCACATCCCCCCGGAGGCGTCAAGATGAAAGCGTGCCGGTTTACCCGCCCACGCGGACGATCAGACCAGCGTCGGCGGCGACGTCGCGGAGCCTCGACAGCGCAGCATCCGGAACCTTCTCGCCGCCGGTGAAACCGTATGGTCGGCCAAGGAGGTGGTACTTGTTTTGGCCGAATCGGTGGTAGGGCAGGAGGTGCAATTCTTGGATGCCCAGCGAAACAACGCGGTCGGCGATGGCGCGGATATCTTCGGGGGTGGCGTTGAAATCCGGAACCACGGGAACGCGGACGGTCACGCTGGACCTGGCAGCCACGAGGTGGCGCAGGTTAGAGAGGATGAGATCCACGTCGCCGCCCGTGTGGGTCCGATGCTTGAGGGTATCGAGATGTTTAAGATCGAAGAGAAAAAGGTCGGTCCACGGCAGCATCGCCTCGAGAGTGGACCACGACACGTGGCCGCACGTCTCGATCGCCGTGTGGATTGCCTGGGCCCGGCATTCCGTCAGGATACCGCGCGCGAAGTCGGCCTGGGCCAGCGGTTCGCCGCCGCCTAGCGTCACTCCGCCACCCGAGCGGACGAAAAAGGGCGCGTCCTTGCGCACCTCGGCCACGATTTCCGCCACGGTCACCCGCTTCCCCGCCATCGTCCGAGCCTCGGCGTAACAGACGTCGACACACTGGCCGCAGGCGACGCAGCGCTCCCGGTCGTATTGAACGCGATCGGCCTCCAGCCGGACGGCGCGGTGGGGGCAGACCTCCGCACACCCGCCGCACGCGACACACTTCCCGGGATCGAACAGGAGCTCGGCGTCGAAGCCTTGAGATTCGGGGTTCGAACACCACAGGCAGGCCAGCGGACAGCCTTTGAAAAAGACGAGCGTCCGGATGCCCGGACCATCATGGACGGAAAAGCGCTGGATATCGAAAATGGTCCCCGTCGCGACGGGCGGCGTGGCGCTGCCGTCGTCGGGCTGGGGCAAAGGAGTGAAATTCGGAGGCTCAAGCACGGTGTTCGGTGCGTTCGATGATGTCCTCCTGCAACACCCGGTCGATGGTGGTGAAGAGGACGCTGAAACCCGCGACGCGAACGACCAGATCCCCGTACTGCTCCGGGTGCTGCTGAGCGTCGCGCAGGATGGCAGAGTCGATGACGTTGAACTGCACGTGCTGTCCGCCGAGCTGGAAGTACGTCCGGATCAGGGCCACCAGGTTCTCAAGACCCGACTCACCGCCCACCGACTGTGGGCTCAGCTTGATGTTCAGGAGGGTGCCGTTGGAGGCCTCGCGATGGTCCAGTCTGGCCGCGGATCGGATCACAGCCGTCGGCCCGCGGCGATCACGGCCTTGACTCGGAGAGATCCCTCCGTCGGCCAGGAGCATGCGGGCCGTCCGCCCATCCGGCGTCGCGGCGACCGCATCCCGGAAGAGGGCGTGCACGGAGATGCTCTGCAAGCCCGGCTCGTAGCGGCCGCCGCGCGGATTTCGGTATTGCTTGAATCCCTTCAGGATCCGCGTGGCAAGGGCGCGGGCGATCCCGTCCACTTCCTCGTTGTCGTTGCCGTACTTGGGGGCGCGATTGAGTAGGAGGAGTCGGGCGTTCTCGTTTCCCGCGAAATCCTGGTCGAGCATGGCCAGCAGCGTATCCATCTCGACCCGCCGCTCCTCAAAGACCAGCCGCTTGATCGCCATGAGGGCGTCGGCCACGTTGGCCAACCCAACGCTGTTGGGCCCCGTGTAGTTGTGGACTGCCCCACCCTGCTCGTAGGCCAGGCCGCGCGCCATGCAATCGTCTACGAGGAGCGAGACGAAGGGGTTGGGGGCGAGCTGTCCGTGAAGATCGTCCAGGATGTTATCGCCGATCACGATCAAACGGATGACATGGTCTAGCTGGCGGTCGAGCGCCGCGACGACGTCCTCGTATGTGTCGAAGCCCCGGAAGTTCGGATCCACCGCCCCGAGTTGCTCCGCGGTCACCGGATCCGTGCCGTTATGCAGCGTGAGACTCAACAGTTTTCCCAGATTGAGGAACCCCGCCGGATAGTAGCCGTTGGTCCGGCCGGGAACCTGTGGCTCCACGCAACCAACCTCGGCGTACCCTCGGGCCTCGGAAAGCGGCACCCCCATGTGTTGTAGGACCGGGATGATCGCCTCATCGTTGAAAAACGCCGGAAGGCCCAACCCTTCTCGTGCCAGGTCGCCCGCCACGCGCATGAATTCCGGAGGCGACCCACCGTGAACCCGCACCGAGAGCGACGGCTGCGGCAGCCTGGTCCGACGTGTGGCTTCCAGACAGAGGTACGACAGATCGTTGGTGCTGTCGCGCCCGTCTACGTCCTGCCCCCCGACGATGAGATTCTGGAACAGCGGATAGCCGCCGAACCCGACGGAGGCAGTCCGGTCCCGGAGCTTCATGATCTCGTTGAACTTGATCCAGAGGCAGTCGAGCAGCTCCTGAGCGCGGTCACGGCTCAGGCGTCCGGCGGCAAGATCCGTCTCGGAGAACGGTGCCATGTACTGGTCGAAGCGACCTGGCGAGATGGAGTGGCCGTTGGCCTCGATCTGGATGATGAGATGGACAAACCAGAACGCCTGCAGCGCCTCGTGGAACGTCTCGGCGGGACGCGCCGGGACGTTCCGACAGATGCGCGCGATCTCAAAGAGCTCGGCGCGGCGCTGTGCGTTTACCTCAGCCGCGGCCAGCCCCTCCGCCAGCTCCGCAAACCGATGGGCAAACCGGATCGCCGCCTCGGCCACGATCACGGCAGCCTGACAGAAATCCCGCATCCGGAGCGCTGCGGGCTCCGTCAGGTCCAGCGTCGCAAGGTGCGCTCGCGCGTCTCCCGCGATACCCTCAAGGCCCCGGCTGAGGACACGCGCATAGTCCGGCGCCAGATGTCCGACGCCACAACCCAGGCTGGTCAGAAGGAATAGGAGGGAGTGGTGGGATTTCAGGACATCGTCGGGCAGCGCGCGAACCGCTCGGTCGCGAAATGACTTGCCGCGCCACTTTGGGAGGATCTCCCATAGCGCTTGGCGCGTCTCGCAGGGCACGGCGAATCGGTCGGCCGCACGCTCGGGCAGTGAGTCCAACTCCTCGAGGATCCACTCCCAGGAGTACTCCGGAAAGACCGGCGCCGCCCGCAGCCGGCTGGCCTGGTTGCCGACGATCATTTCACCGGGCCCAATGAAGATGGACATACCGTCAAGGACGGCCGCCAGGGCATGGGCTCGGAGGACAATGGGCGGAAACACCCCGGCCAGGCGCTCGTGTACGTCCGTCACGATGGCGGCACGCTCGTGGCACACCGAGGGCGCATGGCTCAGAAGCCGCTCCCGGAGTTTCTGCGAGCGGGCCGACGGAGAAGACAAAGGCGTTTCATCCATGGGAATGCAATATAACACAACAAAAAAGGTGGAGGGGCCCGGCTCCTTTTTCTGGTTCCATTCAGTTGAGCGCTGGATCTGTGGCCCGCTCGACTACTTCTTGGCGGCGTCTCTCACCATCTGGATCAAGTCCGGGCCGATCTCTTTCTCGTACTGGGCGATGACGTGCTTCACCGCGTCCTGAAACGGCTTCTTGTCGGTGATGACATTCACCTTCACGCCCTTGGCCTTGATCTTTTCCAAGTTCTCTGCAGCGGCCTTCTCGATATAGTCGAGCTGGTAGTTCTCCGCCTTCTTGCCCGCTTCCCGGATGGCCTTCTGGACGTCGGCCGGAAAGCCGTCGAAGCGCTTCTTGTTCATCAACAGGACGCAGGCCGTGAGCGAGTGCTCGTCCAGCGAATAGAACTTGATCACGTCCACCCAGCCCCAGGAGACGACGCTGGCAGGATCGTTCTCGCCCGCGTCCACCACGCCCGTTTGCAGCGAGGTGTACAATTCCGAGGACGGCATGGGTGTCGGCAGCATGCCGAAGGACTTGAACATCTCAACGTAAACGGGGCTCTGCATGCTGCGGATCTTCATCCCCTTGGCGTCCTCGAGCACGTTCACCGGACGCTTGGTGTTGAAGATGCTGCGGATCCCGGGCAGGATATAGGAAATCAGCACCACGCCATCGTCCTCAACCTGCTTGGCGAGCCGCTCGCCGACCGGCCCCTGGACAACACGCTTGAAATGGCCCGCGCCCTCGAACAGGTAGGGCAAATCGAAGACCTTCATCGAGGGCGCCCAGCCCAGGATATAGGTGCTCGCCGCAATACTCGCATCCACGGCGCCGCTCTGGGCCATTTGCGCCAGCTCCGCTTCGTTGGAACTGAGCGAGCCGGAGTGGAAGATCCTGCTCTTCACCTGGCCCTTCGTAAGCTGTTCGAGCTCATCAGCGAAAACCTTTTCCATGCCGCCGAGGTAGCCCCCCTTGGGGGGTTGGCTCGTGGCAATCTTCAAGGTAATCTCGCCCGCCTGGACCAGCGCCGGCACGAAACCGCAGAACGCGACCGCCAGAAGGAACACCAACGCCGCCACCCCTCCGAACATGTGTCTCGGTCTCATCGCACCCACCTCCCGCTGCTCGGTCGGAACCCCTTTTTGACTCGAACCTGCTTAGCGCGCGCAAGGAGCCCATGCCACCACCAGATACGAGTGGCCCGGCTGCGCGACGCGTCGCCCCGAAGAGAGACGATAGCCCGGGGGCCTCTTGGGAGGCCACCGGGCTGTTCTGGCCTTTGCCCTGGCGACTACTTCGCCGCGTCGCGGACAGCCTGGATGAGGTCCTTGCCAATCTCGGGCTCGTACTTGGCGATGATGTCCTTCACGGCATCCTGGAACGGCTTCTTGTCCGTGATGACGTTCACCTTCACGCCCTTGGCCTTGATCTTTTCCAGGTTCTCGGCCAGGGCCTTCTGGATGTAGTCGAGCTGGTAGTTCTCCGCCGTCTTCCCGGCCGCCCGGATGGCCTTCTGGACATCGGCGGGCAGGCTGTCCATCTTCTTCTTGTTGATCATCATCACGTTGCAGGAGATGGAGTGCTCGTTCAACGAATAGTACTTGATCACGTCCACCCAGCCCCAGGAGACCACGCTGGCGGGATCGTTCTCCCCCGCGTCCACCACGCCCGTCTGGAGCGAGGTGTACAACTCCGAGGACGGCATCGGCGTCGGGAGCATCCCCATGTTCTTGAACATGTCGATGTACACCGGGCTCTGCATGCTGCGGATCTTCAGCCCTTTGGCGTCATCGATCTTCTCGATCGGACGCTTGGTGCTGAAGATGCTGCGCACGCCCGGCAGGATGTAGGTAATGAGGTACACCCCGTCGTCCTCCACCTGCTTGGCGATGACCTCGCCGACCTTCCCCTGCACGACTTTCTTGAAGTGCGGCGCGCCTTCGAACAGGTAGGGGAGATCGAACACCTTGGCCTGGGGCGCCCAGCCCAAGATGTAGGTGGTGGCCCCGATTGCCAGGTCTACTGCGCCGCTCTGGGCCATCTGGAACAGCTCCGCCTCATTGGAACTGAGCGAGCCAGAGTGGAAGATCTGCACCTTCACCTGACCCTTGGTGGCCTTCTCGACCTCGTCGGCGAAGATCTTGGGCGTCTCCCCGAGGAACCCGCCCTTCGGCGGCTGGCTGGTCGCTAGCTTCAACGTGAACTGCCCAGCCTGGGCAAGAGGGGCGACCGCGACCAGGCCGCCCACCGCCAACACGGTAGCTGTCAGGAACAACCGAACGATTGCCTTACGCTTCATGGATGCATCCTCCTCCTGTCTCACCAGTCTCCAACCACGGGATCCGAGGCTTGGTCCGCCTGGCCCAAGACCATCACTCTTACGTGCAGCACCTACCACCCCCTCTCACTTTCCAAGCAGGAGTTCCGGCAACCAGGTGACGAGTTCGGGATAATACGCGATGAGGATTAGAATCACCGTCATGGCGCTGAGGAACGGGATCAGCTCCCAGGTGAACCGCTCCACTTGAATATCTCCAATAGCCGCGCCGACCCAGAGGCACGAGCCACAGGGGGGACTCGCCAGCCCCATCGCAGAAGCGAACACCATCGTGACCATGAAGGCCACGACCGGGATGCCCAGTTTCTCAGCCAGCGGCAGGAAGATCGGCGTGAAGATCAGGATGATCGGAATAGCATCCAGGAACGTCCCGATGGCGAGATAGGTGAAGAGCATCCCGGCAATAATCAGGATCTTGCTGGTTGTATAGGTGGTAATGAACTCCGCGATGGCCTCGGGCACCTGCGCGATAGCGAGGATCCAGCCGAAAATCACCGAGGCGCCCACGGCGAACATGACGGTGGAGGTGCGCGTGCAGACGCTGACTGAGCTCTTGTAAATGTCTTTGAGCGGAGGAAACCCGCGCATCAAGATCGGCCCGACAATCAAAGCGTAGATGATGGAGATGTTGGCCGCCTCGGTCGGCGTAACGATGCCGGATAGGATCCCCCCCATGAGGACCACCGGGATCCCCAGGGCGGGAATCCCATACCACAGGGCAAGGCCCCGGCCTTTCCACGTGAGTTTCGGCTCTTTCGGGAAGCTGTACTTGATGCCGTAGTACACGCTGACGACCAGGAGGGACATGGCCGCCAGGACGCCCGGTATCACCCCGCCCAACAGCAGAGCCGCGACGGACGAGGAGGAGACCAGCGCCGCCACGACCATCAAGTTGCTGGGCGGGATGATAACGCCGATGGTCGAGGCCACCACCGTGAGGGCCGTAGCATAGGCCCGACTGTACCCCTGCTTGATCATGGCGGGGATCAGGACGGTGCCCACCGCGGAGGTGTCCGCAACCGCTGCCCCGGTGATGCCGGCGAAGAACATAGCCACCAGAATGGTGATGTGGGAGAGGGCGCCTCGGATGTGCCCGACCATGGCGTTGGCCACCCGGATCAGGCGGTCGAAGAGGGTGGTCATGGACATCAAGTCGCCCGCCAGGACGAAGAAAGGGATGCAGAGGAGAATGTAGTTGTCGGCCCCCCCGAAGAGCCGCTGCGCTACGATGATGGTCGGGATCTCGGGATGGATGAACTTGATGGTGATGTAGGAGGTGATGATCATGGAGTGCGCCACTGGAATGCCCATGAACATCAGGACAAGGAAGAGCAGCAACAAGACGGTTCCGCTCAGCATGGACGATTCCTCCGACGCCTAGGCGAATGGGTTGTCCGGCCGCTCGCGCAGGACGGTCACGATGTTGCGCGACCGATTCAAGAGGCTGAGGATCACGGCCACCGGAAGCCCCCAGTAGACCCAATCCAGGCGCAACTGCATCACAGTCGAGATCATCCGCTTCCCCATCTGCACGAACTGCAAGCTGTCCATGAGCAGCCAAATGAAGAAAATGAAGATCAGGATCTCGCCGAAGGCCCAGAATACATACCGGAGCCGTCGCGGTGCTTGCTCCACGAAGTAGCTCACCCGGAAGTGCTCTTTCTGCCGTTCGGCCAGGGCGTTCGCCAGGAAGATCAGCCAGAGGAAGGCGTACCGGGCGAACTCCTCCGTCCACGGAAGCGCCACCTGGAGGACATAGCGGCAGATCACCTGCACGAAGATCACCACGACGGTGACGTAGAGAATAATGAGGGACGAGATGTCGCACAGCCAATCGAGCACCTTCAACGACGCGTTAATCACTCTCGCTCCTCCTCCGACAGTACCTCCCGAAGGTGACACACCAATGACGGCGGAACGCCTACCCCACCTGTCCGGTCGCAAGAAATGGGGCGACCTCGACAATCCGATCGGTTTCGGCCGAACGATAGGCTGCAAATGTCGCCGCCAGCGTCTGGAAGTTCCGCACGCCCGACTGAGTCGCAGGCTTCCCCGTCAGGATACAGTCCGCGCATTCCCGCTCGAACCGATAGAAGCTCTCCACGTAGTCGTCGTAGGGAGAGCGGGTTTCATCTATAACCACCGCGTCCCCCTGAGTGACACGAAAGCGCGACGACACGCCGCGGGCCATTGTGCCCTCGTACAGGACGGCACCCCTGTCTCCTTCCAAGACGAAGCCGCCATGAGCCAATCCACCCGGCTTCCAGCCGATGTCAATGACCGCCGTGGCCTCCGGGTACTCGTAGACCACCAGGGCCAGACTCTCTCCTTGGGTGCGCGGGTTCACACGGTGCACGCGGGCGTAGGTCCGGACCGGCACCGCGAGGAGGGTCAGCACCATGTCCACCAGATGCGTGCCGTACTCGATCAGTACCCCGAGCGCCGCCTCGTTCTTGTATGCCTCGGGCGGCTCCTTGGCGTCGTATTGCTCGAGGCGTAGGAGGCGCGGGGTACCGAAGAACCCCTCCCGGCACAGCGCCAGCAGCCGCTGGAACCACGGGCGGTAGGGATGGTTTTCGTGCACAGCGAACAGCTTCGGGTATTCCTCCATCTCGGCCACAAGCGCGCGGGCGTCCTCCAAGGAGTGACAGAGCGGTTTTTGGCAGATGATGTGGACTCCCGCTCTCTTGGCCTGAAGGCAGTGCTCCCGGTGCAGCCAGGGCACACTGAGGATGTCCACGAAGTCCAGGCGCTCCTCCTGCAGCATGTGGCCCAGGTCGGTATAGACCCGCGCCCCCGGGAAAAACTGATCTCGCCGCGCCTCGGCCCGCGCGATCGTACGATTTCCGAGGGCGACGATCTCGATCTCGGCGATCCGCTGCCATCCCCGGAGGTGGAACTCCGAGATCATGCCGCAGCCGAACACGCCGCCGCGCAATTTTGCCATGTGGCCCCAGACGTGGCAGTCTCATCCGCGAAGCACACCTGCGCGGACAAGGGCTTTAGCGGTACCAGGAACGGTCTCTCGTGTCAAAGAAAAATGGCGGACCGGCATACGCAGTAGCAGGTTGCTCAAAAAGGTCCAGATACAAGGCGGCATCACCCATCCTTTCGGATGGGTACCCGGCGCGGTGCGAGGCGTACTTCGTGCGTACGTCGCAGCGCCGCGCGAGCGCGCCAACGCAATAGATGGGCCCTTTTTCAGCATCCTGCTAGAGGATCGTCCGGCCCCCGTCCACGGGCAAGGCCACGCCGGTGATGAAGGAGGCGTCGTCCGAGGCCAGAAACAGCATGGCCTTGGCGATATCCTCGGGGGTGGCGGCGCGCCCCAGTGGGCAAGCTTTGTTCCAACCCTCGAATGCGTCGTCCCGGTATCCGGTACGCGTCATGGGGGAGTCCACGAAGCCAGGGCAGACGCAGTTGACCCGGATCTTGTGGGGCGCCCCCTCCAGCGCGGCCATCTGGGTGAGTTGAAGGATGCCGGCCTTGGCGGCGGCATAGGCGCCGTGCCCTTCCTTCACCCTAATGGCCATACGCGAGGCGATGTGCACAATGGCCCCGCCACCCTGCTCCCGCATCGCCTTGAGCGCCGCCTTTGTGACCAAGAAGGCACCCGTGAGGTTTACGTCCAGCATCTGTCTCCACTCGGCTTCCGGTGTCTCCTCCAAGAAGTGGCTTTTCAGAATTCCGGCACAGTTGACGACGACATCCAGGCCACCAAACGCTTTCAACGCAAGGCCCACGGCCGCTTGGACCTGTTCCCAGACCCTCACGTCGCAGGTCGCCGCCTCGGCTCGGCCGCCGGCCTTGCGAATGCCGTCCGCCGTTGCCGCGCCAGCCGTGTGGTCAATGTCTGCGACCACCAACGCGCCTCCCCACTTCGCCAGGAGTTTGGCGGTCGCCTTCCCGATCCCCGATCCCCCGCCTGTTACCAATCCCACTTTCCCTGCAAATTGCATAACGACCCCCTGTGTTCGTCGCGCGCTGCAACGATCGCCGAACGATTATCTCGACATCGATTTCAGAGAGTGAAAGCGGGAAACAAACTCCTTGCCTTTCCCTTCCCTATCCTTGTCTCTTACCTGTCGGTGTCGTCCCAAGCAGGATGCTGAAAATCTCTTTTTTGCCCAGGCTGCTCAAAAAGGTTCAGATGCAAGGCGGTCCGCGATGGGCCGAGCGAGGCGTACTCCAGGTACGCCGCAACGAGTGCCCGAGCGGGCCAAGGCCGCAGATGGGCCTTCTTCAGCAGCCTGCTAGTACTCCTTCAGCAGCTGTCGGGCAATCACCACGCGCTGGATTTCGCTGGTCCCCTCCCAGATCTGATACACCTTGGCCTCGCGGTACATCCGCTCGATGGGAAAGTCGGTGCTATAGCCATAGGCGCCGTGGATCTGGAGGGCGTCCGTTGTCACCTTCACCGCCAGGTCTGACGCCAGCAACTTCGCCTCGGCCGCCTCGCGGATGATCGAGCGCCCCTGATCCTTCAGCCACGCGGCATGCCGCAAGCGGAGCCTGGCAGCCTCGATCCCCGCCGACATGTCCGCCAGCATGAACTGAATCGCTTGGAGGTTCGCGATGGGTCCGCCAAACGCCGTCCGCTGCTTGGCGTAGCGGACGGCCTCTTCCATGGCAGCTTGTGCCAAGCCCACGGCCTGGCAGCCGATGCCGATGCGGCCCGTGTCCAGGGACATCATAGCGCGCTTGAATCCTTCCCCTTCGCCGCCCAGAAGATTCTCCTTCGGCACCCAGCAGTTGTCGAAAACGACTTCGCCCGTTCCCATGCCTCGGACGCCCATGAGGTGCTCCTTGGAGCCGGTGGAGAAGCCGGTCGTCCCCTTCTCCACGAGGAACAGGGTGATCCCTTTGTGGGCCTTGCTCCTGTCCACGGTCGCCACCACGATTGCGAGGTCGGCGAGCATGGCGCAGGTCAGGAAGCGCTTGGTGCCGTTCAGCACGTAGCCGTCTCGCTCGCGCCGGGCCGTGGTCTGGATTCCGGCGACGTCGGAGCCCGCGCCCGGCTCCGTCTGGGCGATGATGGCGATCTTCTCCCCCGATGCCAGAGCAGGCAGGTACTTCTGTTTCTGCGCTTCCGTACCGTTCTTCAGGATCATGTTCTGCATCAGCGTGCTGAGGAGCTCGATGTCTGCTACCACCACCGAGGCGCGCGCCATCTCCTCTTGCGCGATGGCCCAGGACACGACGTCCATCCCGGAACCGCCGTACTCCGGCGGCAGGGTCATAGCCAGAATGCCCAACTCAGCCATGCGTTTCCAGAGATCCCAGGGGAACTCGTCCGTCCGGTCGATCTCCGCCGCCCGCGGCTTGATCTCCTTCTCCGAAAACTCGCGGACCATCTCCTGCAGCATCCGCTGCGCGTCGCTCAGCTCAAAGTTCATGCCTGCCTCCTCAGGTGGTGGCGATTTGGCAAATCGGCGACGGGGTGGCTCGGCGATCTCACAGGCTGCCCTTGCGGTACACCATCAAGCCGTGTTCGCCTTCGCCGACGACCTCATTCCGTTGGTTCAACATCGTCACGTGCTCGATCACGATTCCCCGATCCGGTTTCTTGGTTTCCCGTTTGCTCTGAATCTTGACCTTCAACCGGACGGTGTCGCCGATGAGGATCGGCGCCGTAAATTTGTAGTTCCAGTAGAGCGAGGCCATATAGCGGGCGGTGGCGAACGCGGGGATCCGGAACTTCAGCCCTTCGGTGAGCGCCAGGCCAAGGAGCCCGTGGGCGATCCGCGTCTTGAACGGGGTCTTCCGGCAGAACTCCTCGTCGCTGTGGACCGGACTCCAGTCGCCCGAGAACGCGGAGAAGTTCACCACGTCCGCCTCGGTGATGGTCCTGGCAGGCGACTCGTGCTCCTCGTCAACCTCCATGTCCTCGTAGTACCGTTCCATCAGTGGTCCTCCCTCCTGACCGCCAAAATGAGCGAGGACGCCAAAGTGCATGACAATTCAGCACACGTAGGGGGTATCAGGTTGTACAGCGTCCAAAATTGCCGAATTACCAGATCGCACAATAGTCGCCTCGTGGCTTCTTGCCCCTGCTCCCCTGCACTCGCGCCCCTCTGCCGCATCTCACCCTACGCCCAGTCGGCGGCCAAGCCCATCGGCTCGACTTTGAAGATCCGTACATCCATCGGCTTGCAGTCGGGGGAAACCTGCAACGGGAATCCCACCTTGGACCGGATCTCTCTCTCCACGTCCACGCCGGGTGCCACCTCCACCAGAACCAGGCCGCCCGAGCCCAGCCGAAACACGCACCGCTCCGTGACGTACCAGATCTCTTGCCCCTGCTCGACCGCGCGGCGTCCGCTAAACGTGACGTGCTGGGTCTCCGGCACGAATTTCTGGAACCGCCCGTCCTGGACGATCGTGAGCCGGCCGTCTGCCGCCCGGACGTCCAGACCCGCCGCCGTCAGCGTGCCGCAGTAGATGATCTTTCTCAAGCCCTGCGACAAATCGATGAAACCCCCGGCCCCCGCAAGGACGTGCGGCTGCGCCTTGAGCCGGCTCACGTTGGCATTGCCCTTCCCGTCCACTTCGGCGAAGGCCAGACACCCGACCATCACCCCGCCGCCGTCGATGAGGTCGAACTGAGCGGCCGAATCGATGATGGCTTCCGGATTGTGCGACGCACCGAACGCAAATCCCGTCAGGGGCAACCCGCTGATCGAGCCCTGCTCCACCGTGAAGTCGAGAAGGTCGTAGACGTCCTCCTCGAAGGCAATGGTGGGCACCAGCGAAGAGATGCCGAAGCCGAGGTTCACGATATCCCCCGGCCTGATCTGCATGAGGGCGCGTCGAGCAATGACTTTCTCGGGGCCCAACCCAACGGGTTCGATGGGAAGCTGGGCCGTGCGGATCTCGCCGCTGATCGCCGGATCGTAGGCGATGCCGGTGTTTTGCCGCTGGTCTGGGTCCACGACGATGGCGTCCACCAGGATGCCCGGGACTTTCACCATCTGCGGGTGAAGGGTGCCGCCGGTCACCACTCGCTTCACCTGCGCGATGACCTTCCCCCCAGAATTATGCGCCGCCATAGCCTGGGGGAGGACCCCCATGAAGGTCCCTTCGTGCTCGAGTGTGAGGTTCCCGCGCGTGTCCGCCGTGGTCCCGCGGATGATGGCAACGTCGATCGGGAAGGCCCGGTACAGAAGCCATTCCTCACCCAGGAGACGGACCACCTCCACGAGATCCGGCGGCGTCCTCTGGTTCATCCGTCCGCCCTGGTCCCGCGGGTCGACGAACGTGCCCAAGCCGATCTTGGTGATCACGCCGGGTTTCCCGGCGGCGATGTCCCTGTGGAGGTGCAGGAGGGGGCCCAGGGGGAAGTTGTACGCCTCGACCTGCTCGGCGTGAATCATGGCGTAGATCTTGGGCGACGGTTTGGACGTCGGTCCGTTCACGTACGAGCCACCGATCAAACGCTTGAGGAGGCCGGGATAGGCGAGACGGTCCAGGCCGACCGTACCGAACGAGTCGCCCACGGCCAACGGGAAGACCACCGTGAGGTCCTGCGGCTCGCCCGTCGCTTGGAAGCGCGCCTCGATCCCGGCGAGGACTTTGTCCGGAACGAGCTGGGCCGCTGAACTGCTGACGGTCACCGTCGCCCCGCTCGGAATCAGCCGTGCCGCCTCGTCTGCCGTGACAATCGGCTTCTGTCGTTTGCCCACGGATGCCTCCGTCAGATAGAGGATGCGTGCGCTTCCGCCGGGCGGTGCCTGGCGTGCGCCTGCAACAGCGCGCCGCACGTCCGGCGGATGACCAGCGTCGGGGCCAGTATCTGCTGGAGCGGCGCGCCGGCACGTCGGGCTCCGCCGCGAATGATCTCCAGGATGCCGAGTGCGGCCAATCGCCCCATCTCCGCTTTTTGCTGCGCCATGGTCGTGAGTTGAACCTGCGGATGGTCGGCAATCTCGATGTCGTCGAAACCGACAACGGCAAGATCCTCGGGAATTCGCACGCCGAGGTCCGATGCCGCCCGGATGACACCCAGAGCCATCAGGTCGTTGCTCGCCACGATGGCCGTCGGGCGCCCGCAACGCTTGAGGAGATCTTGAGCGGCCTCCTGGGCCGTCCCTGCCTGGAAAGCGCCGGGCTGGATGAGGTCGGGTTCCACGGAGATGCCGGCTTCCCGCAGCGCCGCGCGGTAGCCTCGAAGCCGCTCCGCCGTCGTGGAGATGTTGGGAAGTCCGCTCACAAAGCCGATGCGCCGGTGACCGAGAGTGACGAGGTGACGCGTGAGGTCGCGGCTGGCCCGCGCGTTATCCAGGACGATGAAGTTCCCGCGACGCGTCCGCAGCCGGCGGTTGTACATCAGGCAGGGATAGCCGGCGGCGACGAGCCCCTCGACCACCGGATCGTCCAGAAACACCGACCCGAAAATGATCCCGTCCACGCGCCGCTGCCGCAGGATCTCCACGTATTCCTCCTGCACGAGCGGCTGATTGTCCGTATTGCACAGAATGACGTTGTAACCGTTCGCCTTGGCAGTTTCCAGGATGGCTCGCGCCGTTTCCGCATAGAACGGGTTGGTGATGTCGGCCACCACGAGGCCCAGCGTCCGGGTCTCGCGACGGGCCAAACTGCGCGCCACCGCGTCCGGACGGTAGCCCAGGACCCGCATGGCGCGCTGCACCCGCACCCGTACCTCGGGCCGGATATGGGCGTACTGGTTGAGGACGCGCGACACGGTCGCGCGGGACACGCGCGCGCGTCGCGCCACGTCGGCGACAGTGGGAGGGCGGTTCTGCTTTGGCGGATCAGGCACGGATCCGGTTCCCGGGAGGCGTGTTGAAACCGGTTTCAAGAATGCCGGAACACTACTCGAGCCCCGCCAGGCCTGTCAAGCGGAAAGCTGCTTTGGCAACACGCCGTCAGGGATGATCGGGAACCAGGATCGTCCGCAGAGTCGTCCGGTCGGCCACCATCTCGAGCGCCGTCCGGAGCTCCGACATGGGAAGGCGCGCCGTGATGAGGTGGTCGACGGGGACCTCGCCGGCGACCAGTTGGCGCACCGCCTCGGCGACGTCCACGGGGGTGTGGCGGCACATGGGACCGTCGGGCCGATCCAACGAGACCACGACGAGCGCCTGTCCGCGACGGCGCAGCAGGGCGTTTACCATGAAGAGCCCCATGGGGCCCGCGCCGTCTAGGGAGAGAAGATGCATTCACAGCCGCGCCAAGCCGAGCGCATGCGCCCGCAGCACGCTCCCCGCAAGGGGCCCTGCGCCACACGTGGCATGCCTTTCGGGGTCCGCGGGGCCTTCAACCAGTCAGATCATTGCGTCACGGAAAGATGCCGCGTTCCTTGTACACCGCCTCCAGGTGGGAGAGAGCGACGATATACGCGGCTGTCCGCCAATCCACTTGACGTTGGCGCGCCGTGTCGCGCGTTCGGTCGTAGGCTGCGGTGATCTTGGCGTGAAGCTTCCGGTCCACCTCGTCCAGTTCCCAGTACTCGCTTTGCTTGTTCTGCAGCCACTCGAAATAACTCACGATCACGCCGCCGGCGTTGCAGACGATGTCCGGGATAACGTCAATGCCTCGGCGGCGGAGGATCTCGTCTCCCTCCGGATCCGTGGGGCCGTTTGCCCCTTCAGCGACCAGCCGCACATCCAGCAGCGGAGCCGTGACGGCCGTGATCTGGTTCGCCAGGGCGGCAGGGATGAAGATGTCCGCCGGCGTGGACAGGAATGCCTCGTGGTCGATGGCCTGGCCGAACCCGGCCACGCCGCCGTGCGCGCGCACGTGGACAGTGAGCCCCTCGGTGTCGAAACCGTGCGGGTCGGCGATGGCTCCGGTGGCGTCTTCAGCGGCAACGAGCTTCGCCCCGTGGCGCGCCAACAAACGCGCAGCCCAGGAGCCGACGTTGCCATAGCCCTGGACGGTGAAGGTTGCCCGAGAGAGGCCGGTCCGGCGCTCGTTGGCCCAGCGTTCGATGAGATAGACGATGCCCTGCCCGGTGGCCTTGTCCCGCCCCAGGCTCCCCCCGCTGTCCACCGGCTTCCCCGTCACCACGTGCATATCGCGCTGCCGGTCGTGGGCCGGACGCATGGACTGGTAGGTGTCCATGAACCAGGCCATGATCTGGGCGTTGGTGTTCACGTCGGGCGCCGGGATGTCGTACTCGGGCCCGATATTGTCCCCCAGGGCATAGCAAAAGCGCCGGGTGATCCGCTCCAGCTCGGCCCGAGAGTAGCGGGTCGGATCAATCTGAACGCCACCCTTGGCGCCGCCGAACGGAAGGCGCGCGATGGCGCTCTTCCAGGTCATCCAGGCGGCGAGGGCCTTCACCTCATCCAGCTCCAGTGCCGGGTGGAAGCGCAGTCCGCCCTTGAACGGCCCCAGGGCGTCGTTGTGCTGCACGCGGTAGCCCGTGAGCATCTCCACGCGCCCGTCGTCCCTCCGCAGGGGAAAGTGGATCACGATCTCGTTCATCGGCGTGGAGAGGATCTTGCGGACGGCCGGGTCGAGGCGGATGAGATTCGCGGCCTTATCGAACTGCCGCCGCACCGCCTCGTACACAGGAACGCCGCCCGCCGCGGGACGTTTGGTCACCTCAGCGCAGGGAAGCGTAGTTTCCTTGAGTGGGGTCAGGGTCTGGACCATATCCTCCCTCCTGTGGGCTCCCCTTCGGGCGTCGCATCCGTATCGAACGCCATCGACCGGTCGGACGGGGAAGGTCAGGGCGCTAGCTCGTGCTCGTCAGGAGCGAGAGACGTCTCGCTCAAGCCAATTCATCGCAGTGCCAGACGCCGCCGGCCGGCTTTGGATAGGCGCACGTGTGGCGCCGCGCACACTGAACACATAGCCCCTTCATCTCCGGCGTTCCCTTGTCGAGTCCGCCGGTCAGCGGGAAGACGGAGGGCATGACTGTCCGAGGGACGTGGTCGAGCCGCGGGGCCTCCGCCCCGTCGAACTCGTCGCACGACCGAACGGGGCGGGTGGGATCCCGGGGGAAGGTGCACTCGGCAGCCTTGACGCAGGTGCGGCACAGCCCGGCACCAACGGTGATCTGCCGGATGGGCAGGCGGATGATCTCCAGCAGGTCTGCGGTAGTGGTAGGCATGAGTCTCTCGCTCCTCTCTGTTCGCGTTGACCGTCGTCGAGCGGATGCGGGTGAAGCATTCGACGGCACCACCAAGGAGAGCAAGGACAGTGCCGGGCGCCAATCGGGAGGCGGGAGAAACCACACCTTGGCCTAATAGGTTGAAAAGACAGGCATGCAGGGGTGAGGGGAGAAGCGTCGAGAACGCGTGAATAGCGTGGCGAAGCCCGACGAGTCGGGGAAGATCTCCCCGCCGGGGAGTTTCTCCCCAACGGACAGCCCGTCAGGGCTCGGAGACGCCGAGGTGCTTTAGCTTCTCGCGCAGGGTCTTGCGGTCGATGCCGAGGATCTTCGCAGCCAGAGTCTTATTGTCGTCCACGCTGGCCAGGACGGCACGCACGTGCTCGGCCTCGACCTCCGCGAGGGGGCGGTGAATGCTGGCGGTACGAGGGGCAGAGAAGCGCATGGAGACCGGGAGGCTCGGGACGTCGATTTCCTCTCCCTCCGCCATGACCACCACCCGCTGGACGATGTTCTCCAATTCGCGCACGTTGCCCGGCCAAGGATAGGCCAAGAGGCTGGACAGGACCCCATCGGAAAGCCGGGGGACGGGCCGGCCCAGCTCTCGGGAGAACTTCTCGACGAAGTACCGGGCGAGGAGCAGGACGTCGTCGCCCCGCTCCCGCAGCGGCGGCACCTCGATGGGGATCACGTTCAGCCGGAAGAAGAGGTCTTCCCGGAAGACCTGCCGCTCCACCAAAGTTCGGAGATTCTTGTTGGTGGCCGCCACGATCCGGACATCCACCTGCCGGGGGTGCGAGGCCCCCACCATGTACACGACCTTGTCCTGCAGCACGCGCAGGAACTTCACCTGGAGAGGCAGGCTGAGCTCGCTGATCTCGTCCAGGAAGATCGTCCCGCCGTCAGCGGTCAGAAAGAATCCCGCCCGGGACGTCAGGGCTCCGGTGAACGCCCCTTTCATGTGACCGAAGAGTTCACTCTCGATCAGCCCTTCGGGGATGCCCCCGCAGTTGACAGCCACAAAAGGAGCGGCGGAGCGGCGGCTGCTGTAGTGAATGGCACGGGCGACCAGTTCCTTCCCGGTCCCGCTCTCGCCTGTGATCAGAACCGTGGCGGCGGTCTCAGCGGCTTTCCGAACGGCGGTATAAACCTGCTTTATGGCCTCGGACTGTCCGATGAAACCTGGCAGCGGGCCGGCCGTGGCGGCCGCAGCGGGGGCGGCGATCCGGCGACGACTTCGCTTCTCCAAGGCGCGACGCACGGCCTCGAAGAGCTCCTCATCCGTAAACGGCTTGGACAGGTACTCCTCGGCGCCGGTCTTGATCGCCTCGATGGCGCCTTCAATCGAGGCGTAACCGGTGATCATGACCACCTCGGTGTCGGTGAGGTTTTCGCGCACGTGGCGGACCAAGTCCAGGCCGCTCACCTTCGGCATTTTGTAGTCGGTGATGACGAGGTCGATGGGCGTCGCCTCGAGGATCGCGAGGGCCTCAGTGACGCCGGGGGCGGGGAAGACGCGGTACCCCTCCGACTCCAGATTGCGCCGCAGCACCTCCAGCGTCTCGGGGGCGTCGTCGACCACCAGTATGGATTCTCTTGCCGACGCGGGCACAGTCATGACGGACTCGCCTCGGGTGCATTCGGCCGCGCAATCGGAAGCCGCACCTCGAATCGGCTCCCCTTGCCCGGCTCGCTCTGAACCCGGATCGTCCCGCCGTGTGAGGTCACAATCCCGTGAACGACCGCGAGGCCCAGACCGGTCCCTACCCCCACTTCCTTTGTCGTGAAGAACGGCTCGAAGGCCCGCTGCACGGCCTGTGGTGTCATGCCCACCCCTTGATCCTCCACGCCCAAGACAACGGAGTCGTTCTCGGCGTACGCCTCCAAGGTCAGCGGGCCTCCATCAGGCATCGCCTGTATGGCGTTGACCGCCAAGTTCACCAAGACCTGGACGAGCTGGTTCGGATCGCCGTAGACCTCCGGAAGATCCGACTCGATCCGGCGTCGAATTTCGACGTCCGCCTTCGTTGCGCGAGACTCTACGAAGGAGAGCCCCTCGTCTATGACCCGCGCCAGGATGACCTTCTCTCGCGCCGGCGGCCGTTCGCGGGCGAACAGCATCAGCTTCTTTACGATCTCTCGCGCGTGCAGGGTGGCCGCAATGATCTTGTCGAGGTCCGCAATGGCCGATGCGGGCAGTCCGGGATGCTTGCGACACAGCTGGGCGAATCCCAGCATTGTGGCAAGCGGCTCGTTCAGCTCGTGAGCGACTCCGGCCGAGAGCTGGCCGATGGTCGCCAGTCGGTCGGCATGCCGCACTTGCTCCTGTAGGCGGACCCGCTCCTCGTCGATCGTTCGCCGAGCCACGAGCGACGCCATCTCGTGGGCCACCGAATCAATCAGTGCCCGCTCTTCCATCAGGAAGGGCCCTTCGTCCGCCGGAGGCCTTGGTTCGATGTACGCCACTTCCACTCGACCGCGCTTCTGTCCGCGCACCACGATATCCGCAGACTGGATGGCGTTCGTCTGCGCAAAGCCTGGCGTGGCATATGTGCGTCCGTCGAGAACGATCCGGGCGTGGGCGATCGCGGGATACTGCCAGGCGGGCGGCAGGAGCCCCACCACCTCCTGCAGGATGGTTGGAAGCTCCACCTCGTGCTGGCCCACGGCGCGAGCGATGCCGTGAAGGCAGATCAGTTCCTTCACACGCTCTGCCAGCGCCGCCTGCGTTCGACGCTTGGCAAGCGTGATCCCCAGGAGAATCGCTACGCGTTCGAGCATCGCCAGCCTGCCCCGCGGAGCGGCGTGAGCTTGCGGCCCGGATGGGATGGGTCCTGACCGGCCAAGCCTGCGGTTGTCTGACCGGAGAGACATTCTGCGGACTACGCACCGCTTCGCTGAAAACACGCTATCAACGCCGATGCTGCGTGTCAAGTCGCGCCCACGCAAGATGGGTCCGTCCCGCATCGCCGTTGCTGCGCCAGAGGGGCCCTTGGGCTTGGTCGCGCGCCGTCAGGGTTGATCGGGAACCAGGATTGTCCGCAGAGTCGTCCGGTCGGCCACCATCTGGAGGGCCGTCCGGAGTTCCGACATAGGGAGACGCGCCGTGATCAAGCGCTCGACGGGGACCTCGCCGGCGACGAGTTGCCGCACCGCCTCGGCGACGTCCACGGGGGTGTGGTGGTAGATGGGCTGGATGCCAATTTCTTGATAGTGGAGGTGCCCGATATCCACGGGCAAGGTCTGTCCCGGGGCCACGCCGCCGAAGGAGACGAGCGTGCCGCCTCGCCCTACCAGGCTCAGCGCTTCGCGGTGGGTCTCCACCGCGCCGATCACCTCAATGACGACGTCCGCATCCGGCCGGCCGATTGCCGCCTGTAAGGCATCGCGAGAGGAGCGTTCGGTCGTGTTCAGTGCGTGGGTGGCGCCCATGGCCTTCGCCACGTGCAGCCGACTGTCGAGCCGATCCAAGGAGACGACCAGGAGTTCCGGCCCGTGGCGGCGGCGCAGGGCGTTGACCATGAAGAGGCCCATGGGTCCCGCGCCCAGAATCACCACGACGTCGCCCGGAAGGACCGGCACCCGCCGCACGGCCTGGACGGCGCACGCGTATGGCTCAGTGAAGACCACCTGCTCCAGCGGGATGCCGTCGGGCACGGGATGCAGGTTGACGGTCGCCAGCCGCCTTGGAACCAGGATGTAGGGCGCGAAGGCTCCGTTCACGTACTGGATCGTCTCGCACATGCTCGCCCGGCCGCGGCGGCACTGCCGGCAGAGCGCGCCTTCCTCCTGCAGGCACGGGGCCGAGTTCGCGGCGGCCACCCGTTGCCCGGGTTGCCAGCGCCCTTCGGCACCCGCGCCCACTTCCACGATCGTGCCGGACCACTCGTGGCCGAAGAGGCCCGGGATCTTGATCATGGGATGCTGGCCGCGGAGGTATACCTTCCGGTCGGTGAAGTCCACCGAGGCGACGTCCACGCGCGCCAAGATTTCACCCGGACCGGGACGTGGGATGCGAACGTCCTCTGTGCGGATGTCCTCGGCGCCATAGAGAAGGGCAGCGCGCATGCGGCGGGACGCCGGCAGCTCCAGTGCGACGGCGGATGAGGACACCGATGGTGGCGTCATGGGTGGTAGATCACCTTGGTGGCCACGCCTTCCCGCTGCAGGCGCACCCCCTCGTCGAAGGCGCCAAGGGGCAGGCGATGGCTGATCAATGGCGAGACACGAACTCGGCGATCGGCCAGCAGCGCAAACGCCTCGGTGAGGGTCGCCGGCGTCGACGAGTATGTGGACACGACAGTCAGTTCGCGATGGTAGAGGTCCGAGAAGTCCATAGCGAGCCGCGGTCCGTCCGCGGCGCCCGCAAACACGTTGATCCGGCCGCCTGCCCGAAGCGCACGCTGCGCCTCATCCAAGATTCGCGCGTTCACGACGGTGAGGACGACCCCGTCCACACCCGCGCCATCGGTGAGGTCGGTCAGGGTTTTCCCTACCCCATCGGTGGCGGGATTGACGGCCGCCCGAACACCCAGCTCGCGCGCCAAGGCCAGGCGTTTCCCGGCGATGTCCAACACGATGGCGTCCGCCCCGCGGGCGAGAACCGTTTGCGCGATAAGAAGGCCCATCCCACCGGCCCCCACCACGGCGATTCGATCGCCGGGGAGCACCTGGGATCGCTCCACGGCCCGCACGGCACAGGCCAGAGGCTCGGTGAAGGACGCCTCCTCGTACGTCATCCCATCGGGAAGACGGAACGCCACGCGCTCCACGTGCAGCCGCGGAATTCGAATCAGTTCGGCGAAGCCGCACGGGTCAACGTTGGTGGCTTTGAACTGCGGGCACATGGATTCGCTGCCGTGGCGGCACGCCCAGCAGGAGCCGCAGGGAACGTGATGCGCGGCCGTGACGCGATCGCCGGGGGCGAAACGGACCACCTCGGGGCCAACCGCCCTCACGACTCCGGCGAATTCGTGTCCGAGCCGCACCCCCGCGGAATCCTGCGGCTGGGAAAGCTTGGCCAGGTCCGTTCCGCACAGGCCGCACGCCTTCATCTCCAGCAAAACGTCGCCTGGCCCGATGACCGGTGGCGGAGTCTCGGACAAGCCGAAACCGCCGGGCGGAAGTGGAAGAATCGCTTTCATTAGTCGGTGTGGTCCACGAGATCCGACCGCTGGCAGGCTGCTGAAAAAGGCCCATCTGCTGGGACCCATCCTTCGGACGGGTACCCCGCTTACTCGGGCGCTCGTTGCGGCGTACCTGGAGTACGCCTGGACCCACCTGCGGTGGGTACCCCGCCCCGGGTACCCATCCGAAGGGTGGGTGACGCCACCTTGCACCTGGACCTTTTTGAGCAACCCGGGAAAAAACGTTTTTTCAGCAACCTGCTGCAGAACGCCACGATCCCAACTCTAGCAGCGACGTCAACCCTTTTCCTTTGGATGGGCGGAATCCCCGTTGGGCGCATCGCCGGCCCGCACCTCGTCCGGATCGGGGGTGCGCTTCCGCAATCCTTTGAAAGGCAGCGACCGCGCCAGCACTTTCTCCTTGCAGTTGGCACAACGCCAACCGAGGCACAAACCGTATTTCTGCCAGATCCAATCCGCTGGGTGCATGCGGCCGCCGCACTTCCGGCAGACCTTGGTACCGGACTCACCGCTCCAGCGTGGGCTCGTCGGCTCTTGTTTCTGCGGCGGCTTCTCCGGCCGCCGCCCTCGGTACCGGCGCGGACGACCCCCCTCTGCCCTTGCCCCCGCCGCTTTCCCGCCCCGCGGCTTGGCCTTCTCCGGCCTCCCCCCTCCTGGTTGACTCATGGAATACCTCGTGCTCGCGAGTCGCTAGCGTCCTGTCTCCGAAGTTCTTTGACGATTTCCCGGGCCTCAGCCCCACCCCTCGGACGCCTGGCGCCTCGTCGAGAACCGCGCGGCCTTGCTCCGGGTCGGCCCCCACAGAACGGTGGCCTCCGGGCCGCACCCGGCCGCCGGGTACCCGTCTGAAGGACGGGTGTGGCGCAGCGTCCTCGGGGTGGCACTGAGGCCTGGATTTATGCGGCGACTCGTAGGGACAGGACACTAGAGCGCGCGCGCAGCCATCACCTCCACAGTCGCAACCGAGTGTCAATCGCCGCTGGTTCCTCGCAGAGCCGCTTCGATCGCACGCCTGAGATCGGGGTACGGAACGGCGCCGACGATCGGGGATCGATCCGGCATCGTGACGGCCGGGACCCCTCGAATCCCCATATCCAGGGCCTCCTGATACTCAGCGAGCACGCGCTCGCGACACCGTTCCTCGCGGATGATTTCGGAGAGCGCTGTTCCGTCCAATCCACATCGATCTGCCAGTCGGCCCAGAACCTCGAGATCGCTGATGTCTTCGGTCCGGCTGAAGAACGCCTCGAAGACGGCCAAATCGAAGGCCGGGAATCGGTCCGGGTAGGTGTCCCGCACCCACGTGCCGGCCTCCAGAGCCGGAAGGCTGCACCGTGGATACGGATGCCCGGCGTCCGGAATCTGAAACTGAGGCGCGTCCTCGTCCTGCCTGGCAGCCGCTTGCCGGTGGGCTCGATGATAGTCCCGAAAGGTCCGATCGATCCGATCCTCCGACACCAGCACGAAGCTGCGATGAACGGTGCGGAGCTGCCCCGCGAACTCGGTCTCCAGGCGACGCAGCCGGACCGCCGCGTTGAAGCACCAGGGTCAGAGGTAGTCCGAATAGATCACGAGATCGAGCATGACGCTCACCGCGAGGCAGCCGCGCGGCCGCTCTGACACGACGGGCAAGGGCACAGTGCTCGCAGATAGTCGAACGCATAGATCCCACTGTCGTGCCCGTCACTCCAGACGAAATTGATGGCGTAACGCCCGACCGGTGACGCCTCTTTGACCTGCACCTCGCCCGCTTTCAGGACCGGCCCGCTCAGGACCGCCAGACTTGGTCCGGCGGAGGCGGACGCCTTGCTCCGCTGGTCATTGCACAGGGCGCAGGGACACTCTTTGCGAAGCAGGTCGAACGGATACACACTCTCGTGGCCATCCTGCCAGAGGATGCGCATCTCGCGCCGCGCGGTGCTGACGGAGATGTCGGCGGGATCGGTCGATGGCGTCTGACTCACGTGGAACCCCCGGGCTGAATTCCCGATTGCGGATTGTCGATGGCAGATTGCGGACACGGTCCAAGGAGTCGAATCGTCAATCCCCAATCGTCAATCGACAATCCCGCTAATACCCGCGCTGCAATTGGAAGGAGACCGCCATCTCCTCCTCGGCCTCCGGGATCATCCCCATGTCGCGGAACACGGTGGAAAGGCTCGTGTGGTAGAGCGGCTCCTGCGGATTGGCTGCGATCGCCTTCTTGATCGCGTCCACGGCCTCGGGCAGGCGCTCTAACTTGTGCAGGGCGTGGCCAATCGCCAGATACGCGTCGGCGAACTGGGGGTCCAACTCCACCGCCTTTCCCAGCTCGACCAAGGCACCCTCGTACTCGTGCTTCCCGTATAATCCCAGGCCGTTCCCAAAGTGCTCGTCTTTCGTCGGCATACGCTGTCTCCTCTGAGCCGTGCGGCCGTGCCTGTCACGACTCTCCCATCGGCTGGAGCGGCGGGGCGCCGGCCGGTTTTCGCTTCCCGTGGCGGCGCCGCTTCTTCTTTTTTGCCTCGCCTTCCTGGCTGCTCGGTTGACTCGGGGCGGCGGATCGGGCCGGCTGAGCGGGTCTGGCCGGCCGGTTCGGTCGGGTTGGTCTGGCCGCCCTGCCCCGGGCCGGGCGGCGGTGCTGGACAGAGGACGACGGCTCAGCCGAACGCGGCGCGGGTGTGAGGAAAAGGTCATCGCCCGCCCACTCCACAGGGATCTTGTGGCCGATCAACTCTTCGATAGCCGGGAGCGCGAGCACGCACGCTTCGTCCGCCAGGCTGATGGCCTTGCCCGAGGCGCCGGCCCGGGCCGTGCGGCCGATCCGGTGCACGTAGTCTTCGGGATCCTGGGGCAGGTCGTAGTTGACGACGTGGGTGACCGCCTCGATGTGGAGGCCGCGAGACGCCACGTCGGTCGCCACCAGAATGTGGAGCCCGCCCTCCTTGAAGTCCTGCATGATCTTCAGCCGCTTGCGCTGGTCGACGTCGCCGGTGATGGCCCGGGCGTGATACCCCTGCCGGACCAGCCGGTCCGCCAGCCGCTCGACCTCGTGTTTCATGTTGGCAAACATCAGGATCCGCTTTCCCTGCTCCTGCGCCATCAGGCCGAGGAGCAGCGGGAACTTTTCCTCCCGTGACACATGGTAGAGGA
>Ga0316622_100000317_pt1 | contig 26797 bp, 23 predicted proteins | sample OWC_Aug_OW2_C1_D_FD_207646 | JGI IMG/M metagenome (GOLD analysis project Ga0316622, IMG submission 207646) | Wetland soil microbial communities from Old Woman Creek delta, Ohio, United States - OWC_Aug_OW2_C1_D5_C | ecosystem: Environmental > Terrestrial > Soil > Wetlands | place: USA: Ohio... | reverse complement strand
TGGCACGCTGTCAAGTTCCTGACGCGCACCGCCGTCGACTGCCCTGACGGCGACCTGGACAGGCAGGTGGTGCTCTACGGCGTCCTGGGCGATGTGGACCCGGAGGTGTTGAGGTTCATCCCGGCGGGCTGGCAGGATGTCCTCCTTACGGCGCCCATGGACATCTCTCCGGAGGCGCTCAACCTCTCGATCGAGGTCGCGGAGACGCTGAGCATCCTCACGGCCCGGCAGCAGCAGGTTGCGTACGCCCTCGCGCAGGGATTCACCCAAACTGAGATCGCCCAGGCCATGGGGCTCTCGCGCCGGACGGTGGCCACAGAGGTGGCCCGAATCAGGGCGACGTTCCGGCTCGACCGGGTTCGGCATGGAGGCGGCGACGGGCAGTCGCACTTGGCAAAGAAAGGCCTGCACACGTAGGCCGGGTTCCCGGCTTTAATGTATTGAGGGGCCGAACGGCCCCTTTTGCGTTGGTGGACGCGTCAGGGGGCCAGTTCGGCCCCTTCTTCGTTGTGGAGGGCCAGCTGCGGGCGCGGCGGACGCCTATGCCCGCTCCTTCCGCCCCACTCCCCCGCCCCAGATGCGCGCAAGCTCGTTCCGGAACTCGGTGTCGCCGGACGCGGAGCGTCCGTTCCCGTTGTCCCCGTTGCCCATCCCTTCGCGCACGAACAGCGACACGACGGCATTGAGGGCGCGCTCGAGCGAGACGCGATCCGACACAACGATCGGATTCGCCACGGGGTCGCCAGGCGACACCGTGAAGCTCCCTGGCGACGCCGACACCCTGGCGATCGCCTTCTGGCCGATCTCGAAGACGACGCCGCCGTTCGAGTCGCGCGCCGCGATCCCGCCGTCGAGACCGTCGACCCCGGACTTGAAGAGGGCGAAGAGCGCTCTCACGTTTGCGGACTCAATGCCGCTCTCGAAGGGCGACGCCGCGGAGCCCGCGAACTCCGTCGTCCTCCGTGCCGCGGCCGGGCTGAGCCTCGGGCTATCGGGTACCGAGACCTCCTCGCACGCGAGTTCCCCCACACCGTCGATCTCGAAGTACTCCGCCCTGACGAGCTTCACCCGCACGTCCTTGATGCACCCGACGGCCGCGACGACGGCGGCGGGGAACGACGACGAGACGAACAGGAGAACGGGGTCCTCCGTTCTCACGACGCCGTCGCGCGAGTAGGCTCTCAGGAAGAGCCTCTTGGTCTGCTCCAGCCACTCGACGTGCTCGCGCGCTCTCGTGGGGACCTCGCGCTGTTCGTCCAGCACGATGTCCACGAGGATGGGCCTCCCCTCCTCGTCGGCGAGTATGATGTCGACCCCCGTCGGACCCTGGGCATCCAGGTCCGCCACCCTCGCGCCGTCCGCCAGCAGTCCCGGCTGCTCGCTCAGGAGTCTCCTGAGCGTCGCCGGATCAGGAAGCGCCGACCTCTGGACCTTCGTCTTCACGTGTGCTCTCCATGCGGCCTCCGGGCTCGCTGCCCGGGCCGCTGTGTGCCATCGCCTGCGACGCGGCCAGGGTAGCGGCGGCGTTTCGAAACGCCAGCGCCACGGCCGCATCGGGGCGAGACCGCACGATGGGGCCCCGCTCGCGCTGCTCGCTGCCGATGCCGGGGCACTCCCCGACGCCTGCAAGGAGCCGCGCCTCAACTGACAGGAGCTCGCGGACGGCCGAGCTGAACTTCTCGCAGTAGGCGCCCGCGTACTGCTCGTCCGGCGCCCGGTTGACCACGAGATCGATAACTCCCGCGCCAAGGTCGCGCACGAGGCGCGCGGCCACGGCGAAGGCCGACTGAAACCCGGTCCATCCCGGTGCCGCCACGACGGCGGTCCGCCAGACGCGGCCCGCGATGCCACCGAGAGAGGCGATCCGGTCGGAAGGGACGTCGATCACAGCGTAGTCCAGGCGCTGGCGCCCGACGTCCGCGAGGTCAACGTGCACGGCGTCGTCGTCGCCCCACGCGGCCGCCGCATCCTCCTTCACCGACGTCCAGTCCACGACGATGAGACCCGAGTCCGTGAGCGTGGCGGGGGCCTCCCTGCCGCCGCCCATGACCGGCCAGAGATAGCTCCAGGACGGGAAGCCGAGGTAGAAACGCGCGTTCGGGATCCGCGGATCGGCGTCCAGGAGGGCGACCCGCCCCCACGGGAGGAGCGCCTGCGCCAGGTTCACGGCGGTCGTCGACTTGCCGGGCGAGTCCTCGCCGCCGGTCACGACGATCGCGCGCGTGTGCCTCGGGCGGACGCGGCCCAGCGTGCCGCCGGGCGCGCCGATCGGCTCCGGGAGCGACGAGCGCTCGCGCGCGACCGGGACGGCTGTCTCGGTCGTCGGCGCGGTCTGCGCACGCTCTTCCACATTGGAGAAGAAGAGGTGGGACACGTCCGCGAGCGTCTTCGGGATCCTGTTGCCAGCGCCGTTGCTCATCTCACCCGATCCGAAGATCTCACCGTCGAAGCTTGATCCTGTCCTGATGCTCAGTCTTTTCGATAGACCTCGAGCACGCAGTCTTCGTTCGGAGCCGTGCGGTTCTCGTTGGCGGGATCCGGCCGCCAGACGCCGTCGATGATGAACTTGTACAGGTGCCGCCCCGGCGCGAGGTCGACAGTCGCGTGCCAGACCCCGTTCGCGTTTCGCGCAAGCGGAACGCCGTGCTCGCGGTCCCAGCCGTTGAAGCTGCCCACGAGGCGGACCTCGTTGGCCTCGGGCGCGACGAGCGAGAAGAGCACACCGTGCTCAACGAAGTGGGGCCCCGGCTGCGCGAGGATCCACTCGTCCATGCCGGGCTCGAGTCCGGCGGCCAGAACGTCCGGCAGCTCCGATGGCTCCCCCTCGGCGATGCGTTCCTCGTCGGCGATCACCTCTTCGGTGACCTCCCTGTAGTCCCGCGCGCCCCCCGAGCTCTTGGCGAAGTGCGCGATGGACACTCCCCAGTTCGCGGCCTCCTTGAAGCGCACGCTCTGCCTCACGACCGTCTGGAACATCTCGCGTCCGAAGCGGATCCGCGCCTCGCGCAGGAAGTCGTTCGAGAACCTCGTCCGGCCGTCGAACATCGTGAGGAGGACGCGTACTCGCTTCCGCATGCCGAGCTGCTCGCGGACGAGTCCTATCGTCTCCATGATCTTGAGCGCGCCGTGAAGGGAGAAGTACGAGGGCTCCATGATCACGAACGCCTCGTCGCACGCGACGACGGCGTTGAACGTCAGGAGCCCCACGCTGGGCGGGCAGTCGACGATGCAGTAGTCGTAGTCGTCGGAGCACGCCTCGAGCTTCCGGCGCAGCTTGTTCTCCCGGTCGGGACGGCCGGAGAGCTGCTGCTCAACGGCGGAGAGAACCACGCTCGACGGGACGACGTCCAGACGCTCGGTCACGCGGTACCTGATCGCATCGACCTGCACGGCTGGGTCCATCAGGAGGTCGTAGGTCGAGTGAACGATGCCTTCGGTGTCGACGCCGAGCCCGATCGAGGCGTGCGACTGAGGATCGGAGTCGACGAGAAGGACCCGCCTGCCGCTGTCAGCCAGACAGGAAGCGAGGTTCACGGCCGTGGTCGTCTTGCCGCAACCGCCCTTCTGGTTCACGACGGCGATCGAACGCATTGGCCTCTCCTCTTCGCCCGGCGGCTGCCGGTCCGAAATGCGGCACGCCCGCGGGGCGTGGGCCCGACGGGCACGGAAACTCCCGGGCCGGCGCCCGGCCCGATGCTCCCTCGCGCTGTGAAGGAATCGGCACGTCCGACGCTATCGCACCGAAAGGCCGGTGTCAAGGTCGATGTGGGCGCGGCGCCGGGCCCAAGCGAGCGGCACGGCACCGCCCCGACCTCGCGACTCAGAAGGTCCTTGACGAGTTCGGGGGGATGCTGGTTGAGTGTCGCACACAATCGCGGAGTATATGCATCAGTAACCGCGAAGGAGGGTGCCATGACGATTCCGAGGCGCGCGTGTGTGGTGCTCGGGCTCGCCGCGCTGCTCGTTGGAGCAGGCACGCAGGCCGACGCCCAGATCGAGGACCAGCTGTCGGCGTACACGGGCCCGAACGCGGAGGGCTACCTCCAGCCTCTCGCGACCGCCATCGGGGCAGATCTGAATGGCGGGCTCTTCCACACCGCCAGGGTTCCGCTGTCCGGCTTCCACATCTCGATCGAGATACCCCTGGTCGCGGTGCTCTTCGCGGAGGAAGACGCGACGTTCGAGGCCGTGACCGAGAGCGGCTTCACCCCCGAGCAGACGGTTGACGCGCCGACGGTCGTCGGGTCCGGCGAGGCGGTCATCGTCACCGGCGATGAGGGGACGAGCTTCGCCTTCCCGGGCGGGTTCGATCTGAACTCCCTCGCGCTTGCAGTCCCGCAGCTCAGGATAGGCTCGTTCATGGGCACCGAGGCCATCGTTCGCTACGCGGCCTTCGAGACGGGCGATGCGGGCCTGGGCGACCTGAGTCTCTTCGGCATCGGCGCCAGGCACAACATCAACCAGTACTTCGGGGAGACGTTCCCCGTCGATCTGGCAGGAGGGTTCTTCTGGCAGACCTTCTCCCTCGGCGATGACCTGCTGGACTCCGACGCGCTGTCCATCGGCGTCCAGGCCAGCAAGCTGTACGGCACGACCTTCAGGTTCGAACCGTACGTGGGCGTGTCGTACGACAGCTTCAGCGCGGACGTCTCGTACGAGAGCGAGGCCTCGGGAGAGCCCGAGCAGGTCGACTTCTCGTTCGACTCTGAGTCAACGGCTAGGCTCACCCTCGGCGCGGCGCTGTCCGCTGCGTTCGTCACCGGCTACGCGGAGTACAACATCGCCGGCCAGAACAACTTCACCCTGGGCGTCAGCTTCGGCAACTGACGGCAAGGAGCGAGACACCATGAACAGGACGAGGAAGCTCATCACGGTATCCGCCCTGGCCGCGCTGGTCGCGATCGGTACGGGGTGCATCACCGAAGAGACCGGCGTCGAGATCGTGATCCGGGACGCCTACTGCATGGCTTTCGATGAGAGCCACGAGTCTGAGACCTTCGTGACGCCGAGGACGGTCTACCTGGCTGACGAGCTTGACCAGGTGCTCGAGGACAACGACGTCTCTCGTGAGGATCTGGTCCGGGGTGGCATGATCGCGGCGAGCTACGAGGTGACTGAGCCGCCGGCGCACGACTGGACGCTCACCGGCGGGATCACGGTCGAGCGGACGGACATCGCGGCAGGCCCGGACACGCTCCTGACCTACACGAGCCAGTCCCTCATGGGGGCGTACGGGGCTCCTGTCTTCGCAGTGCTTCGGGAGGAGGGCGTCACTCTCATCAACGACGCGCTCGAGGACTACATCGCCGAGCAGGACCCTGTTCTGCTCTTCAAGGTCGTGAACGGTGACTGCATCCCCAACCCGTCGGCGAGCGATCAGCTCGTCTTCGAGTGGGAGGCCTGCGTCAACTACTACGTGGTGGTCGCGGAGACGCTGGACGTGTACGACTTCTACCCGGGGTCCCCGACAGACTAGCCGGCGACGTCGATGATGTGAAGAAAGCGCCCGGGGCCATGCTGGCCCCGGGCGCTCGCTCTTGAGGATGCTGCGCCGCCGGTCGTGCGCGTCGTCAGGCGCGGACCCCAGCGGAACCGGGCACGCGGGTCTAGCCTCCGCTGACGACCACCCCTTCCATCAGCACGTGACCGAGGAGCGAGCCTGCCATCCGCTCCCGCTCGCGGGAGACCGCGGCGACGCCGGGCAGAAGGTCGAACGTGTTGCCGGCAATCATGGTCCCACAGAGGGGCTCGGCCAGCCGCCCACCGCGGATGGCCCGGCCGCCCTTCACGGAACCGGAGAAGTCGCCGCTCACGGGGTCCACGTTGCCCGAGAACCGGGTGACGAGCACTCCCCGGTCGATGCCCGCGACGATCTCCGCGAGGGAGGCGTCGCCTGGCGCCATGACGATGTTGGTGGTGGACACGTACGGGACGTCGGACGGGCCGCCGCCCGCATGGCCGTTGCTCCGCCGTCCCTCGACGTTCGACGCGTACCCATCGTACAGGTAGTTCCTGAGCGTCCCGGCCTTGAGGAGAGGCAGAGTCTCCGGCGGGATGCCCTCCCGGTCGAAGGACATGGACCCGAGCCCTCCAGGAAGCGCGGCGTCGTCCGTGAGCGTCAGTGCGCTCGAGGCCACGCTCGCGCCGAGCTTCCCCCGGAACCGGCTCGTGCCCTTCTGCACAGCCCGCGCGGAAACGGAGGCCTCGATTGGATAGCACACGACCTCAGCGGCCGCCTTGGGCGCGAGGAGCACGGCGCCTGTGAAGCTCTCCCCCTTGACGGCGCCGAGCGACGCGACCACGTTCTCCGCGAAGCGGCGGGCGACCGAGACCGGATCCATCTCCGCGACCAGGCGGGCGCCGTCGAACTGGTAGTCGAAGGAGGACACGAGGTCGCCGTCACGGGCCATGCCCATGATGGCGCAGTAGAACGCGCTCGAAGGCTCAGCCGCGCGCACGCCCCGGGAGCTGGCGATGGCCCTCTCGCCCCACCGCGCGGCGAACTCACCCGAGTCGACGGTCACCCTCGGATCGTACCCCCGAGCCTCCGCCAGCATGGACAGAGCGGCATCGACGGCGTCCTCCAGCCGGAAGGAGTCCGCCCGAGGGTCGAAGAGCCCCTCGCGGTACTGGACGGGAGCTGGATCCGGAAGACGATGGTGCGGGTCGGCCGGGGCCGCGGCCGCGATGCCGAGAGCGGCCCCGATGGAGTCGCGGACGCTCGCTTGGTCGAGTCGGTTCGAGAACGCGAATCCGAGCCGCCCCGCCCGGATCACGCGCACGCCCAGCCCGCCCGAGCTCGCGCTCTTCGCGATGTGGACGTCGTTCTTCTGGAGCGCGACGTCCACCGAGCGCGTGCGCGCCGCGCAGGCCTCCGCGTCGTCGGCCCCCGCCCTGAGCGCCGCCTCGACGGTCTCCTCGCAGACGCCGATCAGACTGCCGTGTGCCTCAGCCACGCGCTATCTCCCTCCGACCATGACGCGGCAGCGCACATGGGGCCCGCCGCCGTCCACCTTGGCAGGCTGTCCCTTGCCGCACGAGCCGCCGCCCACCCCCCACTCGAACTCGGCCGTCAGCATGTCAACGCTCCGGAGCACGTCGAACGCGTCGCCCGAGATGGTCGCGCCGCGCATGAGCCGCCCGACCCTGCCGTCCCTGATCTCGTAGGCCTCCTGGACCCCGAACATGAACTCGGCGTTCGAGTCCGCCTGTCCGCTGCCACCGCCGCGGAGCAAGAGACCGCTCCCGATGCCGCCCAGCATCTCCTCGAGCGACGCATCCCCAGGTTCGATGTACGTGTTGCGCATGCGGATGAGCGGCTCGTCGTCGAACTGCCAGGCGCGCGCGTTGCCTGTCGGCGGCACGTCGAAGATGGCGGCGGACTCGCGGTCGTGCAGATACGACGTGAGGACGCCGCGGTCGATGATCACCGTCCTGCCGGTCGGCACGCCCTCGTCGTCCACGAGCACAATGCCGCCGGCCGAGGCCGGGCCGATGAGGGCCGGCCCACTGTCGACGAGCGTGATGAGGTCGCTCGCTACCTTCTGCCCGATCCTCCCGCTCGCAGCCGACCCGGCCAGCACGAAGTCGGCTTCGACGGTGTGGCCGACCGCTTCGTGCGCGAGGAGACCGACGAGCTTGGGGTCAAGAACCACCGTGGCCGGCCCCGCAGGGGCGTAGGGCGCCGACAGGAGGTCGACGGATACCTTCGCGGCGCGCTCCGCCAGCACCTCCGCGCTCTCCTTCGCGAAGAGATCGCGGAAGCCGCCGGTCACGCCCGTGCCCATGTACGCGGTGGTCATGTCGTCGTCTCTGGCTGCGACGGCCGCGGCGAGGAACTCGGCCTTCGAGTCCTCGATGTGCGCGTCGGCGCCGTCCGTCGACACGATCCACTTCGTATCGAGGATCTCCTGGTAGCGGACGGTCGCGGACCTGATGAGGGGCGACGACGCCCTGATCCGGGCCTCCGTGGCGACGGCGAGCGCGGTCTTCTCCTCGGCCGTATGCCTGGCCAGGTCGGCCGCATCGCCGCTCCTGAAGTCGCCGACGGCGAGCGCGCACGGGGCGAGCCGCGCGACCTTGCTCGATCTACCAGCCGACGAGCGCTCGGCCGCGACCACCGCGTCGCGCGCGGCGGAGAGGACGCCCTCCCGCTCGAAGGACGCGGCACTCGAAAACCCCCACGTCCCGTCGACCAGCGCCCGGGCGCCGACGCCGCTCACGGTGCTGAAGGACGCCGCCTCGACGACGCCCTTCCGCACGAGGACCGACAGGGTCCTGCGCTCGTGCGCGCGGAGCTCGAGCCACTGCGGTGCGTCGGCGACGATCGTCCGAAGAAGGTCACGCATTTCTGTCTCCGTCTGGTGAAGGCGGGCCCGCCGTGCCGGTCGCGGACCGGCGCCCCGGCGTCAGCGCGTCCCGACGAGCACGACCCCTGAGAACGGCGGAAGCTCGACCTCGAAACGACCGTCCTCCGCCGTCTCGACGCGCTCGCCCGTGAAGGCGCTGACGAAGCGCCTGCCGGCGGGGCCTTCACCGCTCGCGGAGCCGCCGAGCGGCACGGTCGCCGTGACACGCTCGCCCCCAGCGTTCAGCACGACGACCGCCTCTTCGGTGCCCAGCGCCCTGCGGTACGCGTAGACCCGCCCCTCTGCGATCAGAGTCGCGAACGACCCACCCGTAAGGCAGGCGAGGTCTCCTCTGAGACCGGCGAGCGACCTCACGAATTCACGGACCTCCGCGCGCCCGCTCTCGGCCTGCCACGTCCACGGGAAGGGTCTGCGGCAGTCCGGGTCGTGGGCGCCATCCATGGCGACCTCGTCCCCGTAGTAGATGGTCGGCGCGCCGACGTACGTCATCATGAAGAGGAACGCGAGCTTGAGCTTGCGGAGGTCGCCCCCGGCCGTCGTGAGGAAGCGCTCCGTGTCGTGGCTGTCAATGAGGTTCATCATGGCGCGCACGCCCTCGTCGGGGTAGACGAAGCGGCCGGGCGCGAGGGCCCTGTCGAACATGGCCGCATCGGTGGCGCCCTTCGCGATGAAATCGAGCACGGGGTCGCGGAAGAACTTGTAGTTCATCACGGCGTCGTAGTAGCGGCCGTTCACCCACTCGGGGGACGAGCCCCACAGCTCGCCCACGATGTACGCGTCCGGCTTCACCCTCTTCACGCGGTCGCGGAAGAGCTCCCAGAACCAGAACGGCACCTCCCCCGCGACGTCAAGCCTGAAGCCGTCGACGTCGGCCTCGGTGAGCCAGTACACCGACGCGGAGAGGAGGTGCTCCACCAGCGGCCAGTTGGGCGACGCGTCCTCGATGCGACGCACGCCCTGCTCCTCGGCGTTCGGGCGCGAGAGGTCGAAGTTGAGGTTCGGCATCTGGCCGTGGCCCCACCAGCAGTCGTAGTAGTCGCGCGCGGAGGCCGGGGTCGATGCCAGATCGCCCGGGACGGGCCAGGAGGCCCACTCGTACCAGTCCCACGTCGGAGACGTCTCGCCGCGCCTGCGCGCGTCGGTGAAGGCCCAGAAGGTGTGTCCGGTATGGTTGATGGCGAGGTCGATCACGACCCGGATGCCACGCGTGTGGCACTCGCGGACGAACGCCGCGAACTCGTCGTTCGTCGCGAAGTGCGGGTCGATGCGGTTGAACGTGGCCGCGTCGTACTTGTGGTTGCTCTTCGCCTCGAAGAGCGGGTTGAAGTAGAGCACGGTCACACCGAGGTCCGACAGGTAGTCGAGGTTCGCGCGGACTCCCTCGATGTCGCCGCCGTAGAAGGAGTTCCAGTCGGGCTTCCCGTCGGTCTTGTGGGGCGCCTCCGAAAGCCCCGCGACGTCGGACCAATCGCGCACGAGGTGGAAGTACTCGCCGTTCGTCTTCCCCGACGGAGGGAGCTCCCGCGCGCCCTCGTAGTACCACTCGGCGAAGTCGGGGTCGTTCGACGGATCGCCGTTTGCGAAGCGCTCCGGGAAGATCTGGTAGAGAACGCCCTCCTTCACCCACGCGGGCGTTTCGAACACGGGCACGGCCCCGGGCTCGTATCCGTACCACCCCACAGCGGTCTCGTCCGCGGAGGCGCCCAGCGGACCGAGCCAGGCGGCCGACGCTGCGCCTCCGTGGAGGCGGAAGCGGTAGTCGAATGACGTGCCGGCGCGTCCCGCGAGGTCGACGGCGTAGTAGTCGAACGTCCCGTCGCTCCCCGCCGCGAGCATCGGGAGGCGCGCGTCGCCGCGCTCGTCCCGCAGGACGAGCTCGATGCCACCTACGTCGTTCGCCCAGGCGCGCGTGCCGACGGTGACGGCACCGGCCCCGGAAGCAGAGAGCTCCCGTGCGTTCTGACTGTGCTTGAGGCCCTGGACCGTGACCGACCCGTCATCGCGGGAGAACGCGAGATCGGGGAACGACTCGTCGACGACGATCACGGAGTTCTGCCCGCCGTACCCGTCCGGGTGGAATTCGCGGGCCGTCTCATCGGTGATCCAGCGGCCGTCGGCCACGAACTTGTACTGATACCTCCCGGGCGCGAGCGGCAGCATGACCTCGAAGCGCGTGCCCGCGACCTCCATGGGCGTCGCGTCGGTGCTCCAGCCGTTGAACTCGCCGGCAAGGTACACGCGCTCGCACCGGCCCGGGGGCTGGTAGGTGAACAGCGCCTTCTTGAGGGCTGACGCGGCGTCCGCACGAGGCACGGCGCAGGCAAGGAGCAGGAGCGCGGCCATGGCCGCGCCCGCCCTGGAACCGATCAGGGGGCTCGTACGCACGAGGTTCCTCCGTGAACGGGGGTGGACAGGAAGCGGGCCTCGGGCGCTAGGAGCCCGCAAGGGCGGCGCGGAAGTCGAAGTCCTCTCGGGCGATGGAACCCTCGTAGCGGCCGACCGGCGTGCCCTTCTCGATCATGATCCCGATCTCCCGCACGCCCTTCCTGGATCCGATCACGATGGCCCCGACGATCCTGCCGCCCTGGGTCACGACCTTGCGGTACCTGCCGGCCCCCTCGCCGTACTCAACGTGCTCGCGGCACAGCGGGTCCGTGCAGGACTGAACGCCCGCCGAGAAGACGTCGATGCCGGTGACCTTGAGCGTCGTGGACGGGACGACGTCGCATCGCTTCCTCGTCTCGTCGCCCGTGATCGAGCGGCCTGCGGCGTCGGCCTGCGCGAGCGCGACGGGGACGATGCCCCAGCTCCTTCCCTCGTACTCCGCGACGTCTCCCGCTGCGAAGACGTCCGCCGAGCTCGAGCGCATGTCGCAGTCCACGACCACGCCGTTGTTGACGCGGATGCCGCTGCCGGAGAGAAAGCCCGACGAGCATCGGACGCCCGTGGCGAAGAGGACGAGGTCGGCGGGCAGGACCCTCCCGTCCTCGAGCGCGACGCCGGTCGCGCGGCCGTTGCCGCGCACGGTCGTGATCTTCGCCTCCTTCGCGATACGGATCCCGAGGCCCTCGATGAAACGCTCGAGCAGCGCCGCTCCGGTCTCATCGAGCTGGCGCTTGAGGATCCACGACGCGCTCTCGAGCGCCGTCACGTCCAGGCCGGCCTTGCGGAGCCCGCGCGCGCACTCAAGACCCAGGAGGCCGGAGCCCACGACGACGGCTCTCTCGGAGTGCCGCGCCCAGTCGCGGATCGCCACTGCTTGGTCCGCGGTGCGCAGCGCGAACACGCCGGCCTTCTCTGCACCCTCCACGGGGGGCACGAACGGGTCCGAGCCGGCGGCGACGAGCAGCCTGTCGTAAGGAACGGCCGCCCCGTCGGACAGCCGGACGACGCGAGCCTGCGCATCGACGGTGGCCACGGGGCGGGAGAGATGGACGTCGATGCGGCGGGCCGAGTACCACTCCGGGGGATTCGCGAGGATGTCGCCGATCTCGAGCTCGCCGGCCACGACCTCGGGCAGCCGCGGGCGGTAGTAGTAGTGGTACGGCTCCCGCGTGTAGACGGCGATCTCGGCGTCGGGATCGCGGTCACGGATGACGCGCGCCGCCGTGATGCCCGCCACGCCGTTTCCTATGATGACGACCTTCACGTGTCCGGCCTCCGGCGCGGCCCGCCTCACGCCTCCTCGAACTGGTCCTTCCCTGCGCCGCATATCGGGCACACCCAGTCGTCAGGCAGCTTCTCGAACGGCGTGTTTGGGGCAACGCCGCTGTCGGGGTCGCCCGCCGCCGGGTCGTAGACGTAGCCGCAGATGAGGCACTTGTACTTCTTCATCACTTCCCCTTCCCGCGGCCCGCCTGCTTCCTCAGGGCTTCAAGCCGCTTCTGGATCTGCACCACGTGCCCCTTCTCTTCGTCGATGAGTCTCTCGAGCGCCTCGCGGGCGGCGCGCTTCTTGTTCGCGCGGTGCGCCTCCGAGTAGTAGAGCACGGCGTCCTTCTCCACCTGCAGCGCAAGCTCGAGCGCGGACTCCGGGTCGAACTTCATGCGGCCGAGCTTCTCCATCTGAGACAGGCTCCGGAAGATGCCCCCGTCCACGATCGAGCACACGTAGCGCGAGAGGTCCTCGTCCTGGTCGGCCGGGGCAGCGCCCATGCCGCCCGCCGTCTTGATCTCCATGGACTCGAAGTACGCCAGGTGCGCCTTCTCGTCCTTGGCGAGACGCTGGAACACGCGCCTGGTCTCTGGGCTGTCCGCCTTCTCGGCCATCCTGGTGTAGAAGTCGAGGCCCGCCTGCTCGATGCACATCCCGACCCTGTAGACCTCGTCCTCATTGAGGTACTGGACCATCCGCTGCCTCCTCTTGAAGCCCGCCGGGGCGACGCCTCTCGCGTCCGCTCCCGGGGCATCCCGCCTGCTCGGTGTGTTCAGGAAAGGCCGCCGGTGCGGTCCCGACGGCTTCTTGAGAATATAGAAGCGCGCTTCGAAGTGTCAACAGGAACCGGCTGCCCGCCACCGGACGCGGACGTAGTAAGGCCTCCGAGAGCACGGTACAAGTGGGAATAGGGCTGCGGCTGACGCTAGTAGCCTGGCACCGTTTTTCTAGCCCGTCTTCGCTTGACGTGCTCCCAGAGGCCAAACCCACTGCTAGACGAACACGGCCGGCGGATGCCCTCCGTCGGCCGCGCTGTTTCCTTCGCTTGTTCCCCACTGCGGGGTCCGGGACTCGGACGAGCGGTCACCGAACACGCTGTGCCCGGAACCACGATCGGCGCGAGCCTTCGCTCCGTCGGCGGACCGGAGTCGGTCCGTCAGGACGATGACTATGGGATCGAGCATCGTCGCTGTCGCTCCTGCGCTGCCGCGTCTGATCCCTGGGTCTCGCGCGAGACGCTCGTACGGCGGTCCGGATGCTCTCTCGTCAGGTTGTCTTGTCGGGGGCAGGGACCATTACTAGCACGGCCTTGAGGTGCGGTCAAGCGCTTTTGCACAACCGGGGAAAGCGTGTCCTGGCGCGACCCCGGTCGTCCGATGGCCGCCGTGAGGGGCCTTTCGTGAGCGGCGGACCGCTATCGTAACTTGCACTCCACGTGGCGGTTGGCTGTATAATCCAGGCGCAGAGGATTCCGAACCGAGAGGGGCGCCACCGTGGACACGAGCACAGACTCCCGACACGAGACGTCGCGGCAGGCCGGCGAACCGGTCGTGAGCCTCCGCGACATCACACGGCGCTTCGGGAGCGTCCTCGCCGTGGACGGCGTTTCCTTCGACGTCCATCGCGGCGAGGTCGTGGGCTTCCTCGGCCCCAACGCCGCCGGCAAGACCACCACGATGCGCATCCTCACGTGCTTCATCACCGCGGACGAGGGCACCGCGACCGTCGCGGGCTACGACGTCGTGGAAGACCCGATCGAGGTGCGGCGCCGGGTCGGCTATCTGCCCGAGAGCGCGCCTCTCTACACGGACCTCGGGGTGCTCGAGCATCTGCGCTTCGTGGCGGAGCTGCGCGGGATCCCGCCTCGCGATGTGAAGCGCGCGGTCGATCGCATGGTGGACGCCTGCGGACTCGAGCCGGTCGCGCAGCGCATCGTCGGCGAGCTCTCGAAGGGGTATCGCCAGCGCGTCGGCCTCGCCAACACGATGATCCACGATCCGGACGTTCTGGTTCTCGACGAGCCCACGACGGGACTCGACCCCTCGCAGATCATCGAGATCCGTGAGCTCGTGAGGCGCATCGGACGCGAAAAGACCGTCATCCTGTCGACGCACATCCTCCCCGAGGTCGAGGCGGTGTCGTCGAGGGTGCTCATCATCAATGCCGGGAGGATCGTGGCGACGGGGACGCCCGGGGACCTTGCGCGCATGACTGCGGGGCGCGGCGCGGTGCGCGTGTCCATGCTGGCTCCGGAGCGCGAGGCCTTGGCGGCGCTCTCGGCGCTCCCCTGCGCCCAGGACGTCGAGCGGGTCGCCAAGGAGCCCGGCGGCTACGTCGTCTACTCCGTCTCCGGGTCCGACAGCGACTCCCTCGCGGAGGCCGTGTACGACCTCTCGCGCGCGCGGAACTGGCGGCTTCGGGAGCTCTCCAGGAAGACCCCGAGTCTGGAGGACGTGTTCCTCGACGTCACGTCCGGAAGGGGGCGCGCGTGAGGCCGACGGCCGTCATCGCCCGCAAGGAGTTCCGCAGCCACGTGAGCTCGCCGGCCGGATACGTGTTCCTCACCGCGTTCCTCGTGCTGACGGGGTGGCTCTTCTTCCGCACGTTCTTCCTCGTCGGGCAGGCGAGCCTGAGGCCGTTCTTCTCGCTCATGCCGTGGGTCTTCCTGTTCTTCGTCCCCGCGGCGGCGATGCGCATGTGGGCCGAGGAGAGGAAGCTCGGCACCGACGAGATCCTGCTCACGCTCCCGGTGAGGGACGGAGAGGTCGTGATGGGGAAGTTCCTGGCCGGGCTCGCGTTCCTCGCCCTGGCCGTGGGCCTCACCCTCCCCCTGCCGCTCACCGTGGCGGCGCTCGGAGACCCCGACCCCGGCCCCATCATCGGCGGCTACGCGGGCCTCCTGCTGCTCGCGGCGGCGTACCTGTCCATCTCGCTCTTCGCCTCGAGCCTGTCCGAGAACCAGATCGTGGCCTTCGTCGTGGGCACCACCATGTCGTTCGCGCTCCTCGTCATGGGCGAGGACTTCGTGCTCGTGGCCGTCCCCCGGGGGCTCGCTCCCGTGCTCAGGTACCTCGGCCTCGGCCAGCACTTCAGGAGCACCGCGCGGGGCGTGATCGACTCCAGGGACATCGTCTACTACCTGTCCGTCATCGGGTTCTTCTTGTACCTGAACCTCAAGGCGGTCGAGGCAAGGAAGTGGAGGTAGGCCGGGCGTGAGAGCGGGCTCTCGTCGCATGGCGGTCAGGGCAGTGTGGCGCGTCGCCGCGCTCGGCGCCGTCCTGGCGTTCGTCTCGCTCCTCTCGCTCGAGTACTACGGTCGTGCCGACCTCACGGCCCGCAGGGAGTTCACGATCTCGCCCTCCACCCGTGCCATCCTCGCGTCGCTGCCGGACGTCGTGACGGTGACCGTGTACCTGAGCGAGGACCTGCCGCAGCATCTCGCCGGACTCCGCGAGCGCATCTCGGATGTGCTCGACGAGTACCGCGCGTACGGAGGCGAGCGTCTGAGGGTGAGCTTCGTGGACCCGTCGAAGGACGCGGAGTCGGTGGAGCGGGCGTCCAAGGCAGGGATCCTCCCGGTGGAGCTCGAGGCGATCGCGAAGGACAGGGCCGAGGTCGTGACGGCGTACCTGGCGATGACCGTGAGGTACGAGAACCGCCAAGTGGCGGTCCCCCTCACGTCGGGAGCGGGTCGTCTGGAGTACGACCTCACGTCCTCGATCATCAAGGTCGTGACGAACCGACGTCCCAAGGTCGGGTTCCTCACGGGCCATGGCGAGCGGTCGATCCGGCGCGAGTACGCCCTGGCCGCCGAGGCCCTCGGAGCGCACTACGACGTCCGCGAGGTGGACGCGCGCGACTCGGCGTCGTTCTCGGGTTTGAGGACGCTCGTGGTGGCGGGCGCGGCCCACGTGCCTGACGCCGAGCTCTACGAGATCGACCAGTTCCTGATGCGCGGCGGCAGGGTCATCTTCCTGTTGGACGGCGCCGCGGTCGACGCGTCGACGAACCTCTCCTCCGAGCCGAGCGTGGGGAACGTCTATGACTTCGTGGGGGCATACGGCGCCGTCGTGAATCCCGACCTCGTTGTCGACGCGGTGAGCTCGGTCGCGACGTTCCAGGCGAGGAACGTGCAGATGTCGGTGCCCTACCCCTACTGGCCGAAGGCGTTCGGCAGCGGAATCTCGCGGGAGAACCCCGTGGTCTCAGGCTTCGATGCCATCCCGTTCCCGTGGACGTCGTCCCTCACGCTCAGGCCGGCCGGCGCCGGCGGCCCGGAGATCACCGTGCTCGCGGCGTCGTCGGACCGCTCCTGGGCCGTACCCGCTCACGCGGACCTGAGACCGCAGGCAGTCCCGGCGCCTCCCCCGGAGGTCGCCGCGGCGCTCGACGGCGGGCGCGGCGGACGGCTTCCGCTGGCCGCGGCAGTCACAGGCAGGATCAGGAGCGCGTTCGCCGGCAAGCCGGTGATCCGCGAGCGAGACGGGAGGCCGGAGTTCACCGAGCCCGCGGGGCGGCTCACGGTGAGCGCGCCCACCCAGCTCATCGTCATCGGCAACGCGAGGATGTTCGAGGACGTGCTCCTGAGGCAGTTCGGCTCGAACCTCGCCCTGTTTCTGAACGCCGTCGACTGGCTTACGCTCGGCAAGGCGCTCATCGAGATCCGCTCCAAGGCCGTCGAGGACCGCCCGCTCGACGACGTGAGTGCGCCCGGGAAGGCGGCCACGAGGACGATCGGCACCTTCGCGTCACCCGCCTGCGTGGTGCTGTTCGCCCTCGCGCGGGCGGCGGCGCGGCGCCGGCGCGCGGGGCCGAGGCGGGCGGCAGAGGAGGCACAGCGATGAGAGCCAGAACAGGGAACCCCCAGCTTCTCATCCTGCTGCTGGTCGCACTCGCGGGCGCCCACATGATCTTCGGCAGGTCCGAGCAGCGCGCGGTCCGCGGCGAACGGAGCGAGCCCGCCGACCTCTTTTTCCCCGGCTTCCGGGCGGCCGACGCGGATCGGGTCGCCATCGCATCCGGCGGCCGCCGCATCGTTCTCGCGCGGTCCGGGTCCGACTGGATCGTCGAGGGCGAGCGGGGCGTGTATGCTGATACTGCGAGGGTCGCGGGAGCCCTGCGAGAGGTCGCGCAGCTTTCGCGGTTCGACGTCGCCTCCGTTGTGCCCGGCAAGCACGCGATGTTCGGCGTGGATGACGCCCACGGCACCAGAGTCTCCGTCGAGGCGGGTGGAGCGCCCGTCGCGGCGTTCATCTTCGGCGAGCGCGGGCCCGACCGGACGGGCACATACGCGCGGCCGCAGAGCGACCAGGGCGCTTACCTCGTGCCCTCGAGGCTCGACGCCGTGTTCCCGCTCGACGCCGCCGAGTGGCGGGACCGGCGACCTCTCAGGTTCCCGATCCAGGACAGCCGGAAGCTTACGATCGAGCACCGGGGCGTCGTGACCGAACTCGCCGTCCTCGACGACGGCCGCTGGCATCTCGTGCGACCGCGGCAGGAGCCGGCCGACACGCGCAAGGTCGAGCGGGTTCTCGTGCTTCTGGCGGCGCTCACGGCGAAGGGGTACGCGGATGGGCTGGCGCCGTCGCAGGCGGGGTTCGGCGGACCGCAGGGCGGAGGGGGCTCGGCCGTGGCAATAGGGCTCCTCAAGGGCGGGACCGCCCGCATCCTCTTCGGACGGCAGGAAGGTGAGATCCGCTACGCGATGACGCCCGGCCGTGAGACGATCTACAAGGTCTCCGCGGAGATGGTCGGGCAGATCCTCCTCACACCCGACGCGTTCACCCAGTAGCGACGGCCGCACCGGAGGCGATTGCGGGGACCGCGAGCGCGCGGCCTCGCGTGGCGGCACTCGCGTCTGAGCGCCGCGACCGCGTGCGGCCCCGGGCGGGCAACCGCGCGAGGGGTCACTCGTGCCTGAGCGCCGCGACGGGATCGACCCTCGCCGCCCGCAGCGCGGGATACAGCCCGGCCACGAGGGTCACCACGAGAGAGAACGCGACGGCCCCGAGCACGAGCCAGACCGGCATGTCGAAGAGGTCGGCAGGCGGCAGACCCTCGCGCCTGAGGTAGTGGTTGACCACCACGTTGCCGACGCGGGTCACGGCCCATCCGAGCGCGACGCCGAACGCGCCCCCGATGACGCCAATGGCGCCCGCTTCGACGAAGAAGATGCGCATGATGTCGCCCTCGCCCCCGCCGACGGCCTTCATGACCCCGATCTCGCGGGTCCGCTCGAGGATCGAGGTCACCATCGTGTTCACGATGCCGAGGGCCGCGATGACGATCGCGACGACGCCGATGGCTCCGAGGAGCGCATCGATGATGAGGAAGCTGCGGCGGAACTCCTTGAGCTGGTCCGCGAGCGCGACGACGGAGAAGCCCATTGCCTCGATCGCGCTCCTCGCGGGCTCCAGATCGTCCGCGTTTCTCACGCGCGCGTGGAGCGCGGGGTAGCCGGTCGGGCCTCGCGCCGCGTCGAGCGCGGCCCAGACGCTCGTGAGATCGAGCCGCGGCATGCGGAGCGCCGTCCCCATGGGCACGACGACGCCACCCGCGATCGCGTCCGGCTCGAAGCCCTGCCCGCCTTCGCGGATAGCCACGATCGTGAGCCTCGTGACGTGCTCACCGAACGGCGCGTCCGGGATTCTGCCCGACATCATGCCGGACACGACGCGCTGAGCGTCTATGACCGGCACCGCGACCTCGATGCTCCTGCCGAGGATCGAATCGACGGGGACCGCCCGCAGCGAGGCGGGAGGCGTGCCCTGCCACGTGCGCGGTACGTCCTCCTTGACACAGAGCCCGAGCTCGGACAACAGCCGCTCCCCTACGATGGCAGCCGCCTCGCTCTCGTCGTTGAAGAACCGGCCGTGCGCGAGCGTGTCGAAGGGCCTGTGCTGACCGACGGCCAGGGGAACCGCCTGGATGCTCGTTCGTGCCTCGCGGTCGCCCATGCGCACGGTCGCGGGGAAACGCACCTCCGGGTACGCGAGGACGATGCCGGGGACCGTCAGGACACGCTCGAGGACGGAGTCGTCGATGACGGGCCCCGCGTCTTCGCGCGCGCCGACGGCGGCGCCCAGAGCGGTCGCCTCTCTCCCCTTCTGGACGACCTCGAGGCTCGTGAAGAGGTCGTTCTCCTTGAATCCCTCGGTCACGTTCCTCTGGACGCCGGTGGCGAACGAGATCATCGACACGAGCATGCCGACGCCGATGACCACGCCGAGCGTCGTGAGCGCGCTCCGCAGCTTCGTGCGCCACAAGTTCTCGACGGCCAGATAGAAGAGGTCCCCGAACGTCATCCGCTGCCTCGCTCCGGCCGCAGCTCCTCGACGATGCGGCCGTCGTGCAGCCGCAGGACCCTGTTCGACGTGTCGCGCGCCGCGGGCTCGTCGTGCGTCACCATGATGACCGACAGCCCTCGCTCCTCGTTCAGGGATCGGAGGAGGGCGACGATCTCCGCCGCCGTTCCGCTGTCGAGATTGCCCGTCGGCTCGTCCGCAAGAAGCATGCTGGGGTCGTTCGCGAGCGCGCGGGCGATGGCCACGCGCTGGGACTCACCGCCGGAGAGCTCGCTCGGCCGGTGCGTGAGTCTGTGCCCGAGCCCCACGGACTCGAGCAGCCCGGCCGCGCGCGGCACGCGGTCCCGCCGTCGCACGCCCCCGAACGCCAGGGCGAGCGTCACGTTCTCGATCGCGGTGCGGGAAGCCAGGAGATTCCACGACTGGAACACGATGCCGACGGTGTGACGCCTGTGGAGGGCGAGGCCCGCGCGCGTCATGCGGGACAGGTCCCTGCCTCCGACGACGATCCGGCCGCCGGTGGGGGTGTCGAGGCCCCCGACGAGGTTGAGCAGCGTGGACTTGCCCGAACCGGAGCGCCCGACGATCGAGAGGAACTCACCGTCGGCGACGTCGAACGTGACCCCGTGCAGCACGGGCACGGGCACGGCGCCGCGCGCGTAGGTCTTCCTGAGATCGACCACGGAGACGGTCATGGCCCCGCCAGCACCTCACGCGAGGATGCCTTCGTCGACGTCGCCCTCGGGCTCGATGTGAACGACCACCTCGATCACCGGGTGCTCGCATCCGAGCAGGCGGCGCTTGACTTCCTCCGCGATGTCGTGGCCTTCCTGAACCGTGAGTCCCGGCTCCACGAGGATGTGCACGTCAACGATCACCTTGCCGCCCGCTCGGCGCGCTCGGACGGCGTGGTAACCGAGCACGCCCCTGGTGGACGCGACGACCCTCCCGATCTCCGCCTGGGTCCCGGAATCCGGCGCGCGGTCGATGAGCTCGCTGGCGCTGTCCCACAGAATGCGCACGGCCACGACGATGAGGAAGCTCGACAGGACGATGGCCGTCACGTGGTCCAGGAACGCCCAGGCGGGGCCGCCCACCCACACGCCCGCCAGCCCTGCGGCGGCCGCGGCCGCCGCCCACGCGTCGCTCCGGTGGTGCCACGCGTTCGCGACGACCGACGAGTCCCCCGCGCGCCGCCCCACGCGGACCGTGATCTGGTAGAGGGCCTCCTTGATAGGCACGGAAACCAGCGCGATCCAGAACGGGAGCACCGCGCGGATGGGGCCGTGAGGCTCGTGCAACGTGCCGATCGCCCGCAAGATGATCCATGCCGCGGTCGCGAGGAGAGCCGCACCGACAAACATGGTCACGAGCGTCGTGACGCGGAGGTGCCCGTAGTGGTGATCGGTGTCAGCCGGCTTGCCCGAGACCCTGAGGCCGGCGAGCACCGCGACGTCCGTGGCGAGGTCCGAGAGGCTGTGCACGCCGTCGGCCAGGATGGCCTGGCTGTTGCAGAGGATGCCGGCCAGGATCTTGGCGCCCGACAGGAACGAGTTCACCCAGACGGAGAACCAGGTGATGCCCTTCGGAGAAGCGAGACCTCCTGCCGCTGCCGAGGTCGGGTGCATGCGCGTCCCTCCAGACACCCGCCGCGCCAGGTGGTCGGGCCTTCCCGGACGAGTCCGGGCCGTCTGATCGGGCCGTCCACGGCAGCCCGAGCCCGGCGGACCTCTACGCGGCGCCGAGATTCGAGAGGAAGTGGACGAGCGCGGCGACGCCGCGGTCCCACGTGGGGAGATGCAGCCTCTCGTTGGCGCCATGCACGTTGTCGCCCGGGAGCGAGAACCCCGTGAGCACCGAGTCCGCGCCGAGTTCGGCCTGGATCTGCCCGACGGCGTTGATGCTCCCTCCCTCCCGATGGTAATAGGGCGCCTTGCCCCACACCGCCTCGAGCCCGGCCGCAAGCGCCCGCACTCCGACGCTGCTCCTGCTCGTGATGCAGGGCCTGTGCCCCCACGCCTCGGGGATGTCCCAGGTCACGGTATCGGGAACGTGCGCATCGAAGTGCTTCGCGAACGAGGCGGCGATCTCGTCGGGATCCTGATCGGGCACGAGCCTTGCCGTGATGAGCGCTGCCGCCTCCGCGGGTATCGCCGACTTGCGGCTCCCCGCCACGAGCTGAACGACGTCAATGGCAGGCCGTGCGCCCACGCGCTCCGCAGCCAGGAATCCCGGCTCGCCCCAGAGCCGCGGCACGCCGGCCTCGTTCGCATAGAACGAGTCGGAGACCGGCAGTCGCCCCATCTCCTCGTGCTCGTCAGCGGCGATCGGCCGCACCCTGTCGTAGAAGCCCGGCAGGGTGACCCTGCCGTCGGCGTCGTGGAAGCTCGCGATCACGGAGGAGAGCGCGTGAATCGGGTTGTGCACGATGCCCCCGAACCCGCCGGAGTGGAGGTCCCTTCGCGGCCCCTTGATCCGCAGGAGGCACTCGTACATGCCGCGCAGGCCGTACACAATCGTGGGCGACTCGGGGGCGAGCATCCCCGCGTCGCAGTTCAGAACCATGTCGCACGCGAGGAGCTCGCGGTGCTCCCTGAGGAAGGGGCCAAGGTTGGGCGAGCCGACCTCCTCCTCGCCCTCGACGAGGAACTTCACGGTGACCGGCAGCTCGCCGGTGCTGACGGCGGCCTCGACCGCCGCGAGACACGCGATGATCTGTCCCTTCATGTCGGAGGCCCCGCGGGCGTGCAGGTAGTCGCCAACCTGCGTGGCAGTGAAGGGGTCGCTCGTCCAGCCGGCGAGGGGCTCGGGCGTCTGCACGTCGTAGTGGCCGTAGACCATGACCGTCGCGGAGGGCTTGCCGACAGCGCGTACCTCGGCGAAGACGACCGGGTGGCCGGACGTCTCGAGTATCTCGACCCGTGGGGACTCCATCACGCTCAGACGGTGCGCCATCCACTCGGCCGCCGCCCTGACGTCGGACTTCCGTGCCGGGTCGCTCGAGATGGACGGGATGCTCAGGAACTGCGCCAGCTCGGCGAGCACGCGCTCGCGGCTCTGGGCTGCATGCCTGAGTGCCTGCGACGGCCACGAGACCATTGATCCTCTCCGGGTTGCACGGTGGCGAGGGCCGATCCGACGGACGGCGGCTCAAGTGCGAACGGCGGGCTCCCCGCGGAACCGGGGAGCCCCACCTCTGCACTCTAGCGCAGTCCGCGCTCCCGGGTCAAACCCCTTCGCGTGACCCCCGAAGCCCGGCGGCGTCGCACGCCGCCCGGTCCCTTGCCCGGTCTTGACGTTCGGTGCTCTTGGGCGATACGGTGAGTCCGGGATCCCGAGGCAACTCTGGAGGACTGCGATGGCAGGCGGCCGATCGAGTGCGGGAACGGGCGGCGGGCGGGACTTCGACAGGGAACGCTTCACGGAGCATCTTGCGCGCTCGTCCTTCTACCCTTACCCGGGCCCGCCGGAAGGGGGCGCCGTCCGCGCGGAGCGGCGGCACGGCGCACTTCGCGTGACGGAGGCCAGCTTCCGGAGTCCCATCCCCTCAGGCTTCGACCGCAACGACGTCGTCACCGTCAGGCTCTTCGAGCGCGCGGCCCGGGCGCCCGACCGATCGGGGCGCGCGTTCCTCTTCCTGCACGGCTTCGGCGCGAGGAGGCTCGCGGCGTGGGACTCACTCCCGCGCGCGATGGCGTCGCGCGGGTTCCCGGCGCTCCTCGTGGGCATTCCCTACCTCTGCGAGCGCACCCCGGCCGGCATGCGCGGCGGCTCCCCCTACATGAGCACGACGGCCTCCGCGGCGCTCCCCGCGTACGAGCAGGCGGTGGCTGACGTCAGGGCATCGCTCGACTGGCTCATCGCCCGCGGGCTCGGCGAGGGCGCCGCCCTCGTCGGCGTGAGCATGGGGGCGCTGCTCTCCGTGATCGCAGCCGCGCTCGAACCCCGATTCGCGGGTGTTGTTCCGATCCTGGGCGGCGGCGACCTGGACGTCATCGTGTTCGACGGCCACTACAGAACCACCGTCCCCCGGGAACTCCGGGAGGCCAGGGTCTCTATGGAGAACCGGCGGCGCGCACGGGTCGCGTACGCCGAGTACCTCGGCAAGGTGAGGACGGCGCCGCATCCGCTCGCGGTCCCGGCCCCCTTTCACTTCTTCCTCTTCGATCCGCTCACCTTCGCTTCCCACCTGCGAACCCGCCCGGCAGCGATGGTGAACGCGCGCCTCGACCCCATCATCCCAAGAGCCGCGGCCGTCGCGCTCTGCCGCGAGCTGGGATCTCCCGGCATTTCCTGGCTCTGGGGCACGCACTGGGCCGGGGGCCCGTGGCAGCCCGCCGTGGTCAACGTCCTCACTGCCTTCCTGGACAGGCTTTCTCGCGAGCCGCGCCGCGCCCCCTCCGACCTCTGGGCGAGCCTCCGCATGCCGTGAGTTTGCACTGACTATCAGTCATGCTACCTGGTGCCCCCTTGCCACGCGCCGGGGGGCGGTTCCGTGCCTCTCCGCAGGAAGTGGCCCGGCACAGGGCGTTCCAGCGCGTCCAGTGGGCACACTCTTTGCACAAACGACGACGAGAGGCCCCGAACCGCAGGCTCGGGCGGCTGGGGCCGCGACCAGAGAGAGGCATAGATGCTGGCTCCGAAGAGGATCCTCGTCGCGGAGCGCGACGCGCAGACGCGAGGCCGTCTCACATCGGCCCTGAGGGCATCCGGGTACGCGACGTCAGAGGCGGGCACCGGCAGGGACGCCCTCCGCGCTGTGCAGATGGAAAGGCCCGATCTCGTCCTTGCGGGAGTCGTTCTTCCGGACATCGGCGGGCGGGACCTCGCCCGCGTCCTCGAGTCGAACGGCCACTCCGAGCCCGTGAAGTGCGTGGTCGTGGCGGGACCGGGCTCCCGGTGCGACGGCCATGCCGACGTCGGGCCGGAGCACCACACCGTGCGCTGGACGCACGTGGACGAGGTCGTCACGTTCGTGAACGCGATGTTCGACCTCTCCGAGGACAGGGACCCGGCCTGCCTGTCGCAGCCGCTGTCTGTCGGGTCCGTGAGGATCGACCCCGAGAGGATGAGCGTCGTCGTGGACGGGAAGCCGGTGGAGCTCACGCGGAAGGAGTTCCACTTCCTCCACGTGCTGGCTCTCAACTCGGAGCGCACGTGCACCAGGGACGAGCTCAAGCGGCTGGTGTGGGGCGACGAGGCAGGAGTCATCGGCCGGACCGTGGACGTGCTGGTCAGTCGTCTGAGAGGGAAGCTCCTGGCCACGACAGGCCGCGAAGTCGTCGAGACGGTGCGCGGCATCGGCTACCGCTTCGTCGCCTAGCGCGGCACCGCGCTCCTGCGCGGGAGCTCGCTCAAGCGCGGGACCGCCTTCCACCGCGCCTCTGACCGTCTCCCTACCGGTACGCGGCGTACGCCGCCTGCAGCTCCTCAACGTAGGCCGCGGGATCGATCCGCTCGCACCCGATCTTCTGTGCCAGCTCCGCCGGCGAGAGCTCGGCGCCCAGAGCCCAGAGCCCCTTCATGAACTCCCCCGCCTCCGGCGAGGTCCACCATTCGACGCCGAAGCGCTCCCTGAGAACGCCGCGGAGCTGAGCCGCCAGGAACCACGCCTCGAGGTAGTTCACGCCGTAGAAGTCCTCGTTGCTCGACATGTAGCCGAACTCGGGATGCTCGAGCGGCACGAGCCGCGCCCGCTCCATGTGCTCCCTGTAGGCCGACACGAGCTCCTCATCAGCCAGGCCGCCCCTGTGAAGCAGGAGCTCGTAGCCGAAGAGCGCGGCATAGTACCGCACGCCCGCCAGGTCGTCGAAGAGCTGCTGCCGGAGGAACGCCTTCCTGACGGCCGGGTCCGAGATGAGTCCGTTCTTCTCGAGGAAGACGGGATTCGACAGGAGACCCTCAAGCACGAAGGCATACGTTTCCGTCGTGCCGTAGTCCCCCAGGCGCTGGAACTCGTACTCCGGAACGGTGACGAAGGCGTCGTTCAGGGCGTGTCCCATCTCGTGGAAGAGGGTCTCGTAGTCAGCGACGCCGCCCAGGGGCTTCATGAGGATCCGGACGTCCTTGCCCGGCTTGACCGCGTACGACGCCGCCCGAGGCTCCTTCTCGGGGCGATCCTCGTCGTCAATGCTCACGGCCGGGAGCGCGGCCAGGTCGATCCCCATCCCCGCGAGCGTCTGCTCCATGAGCGGCCGCATGCGTTCGGGAGGGAAGTGCCGGTCGAACTCCGGACCGCGGAAGAGCCGTCCTCTGTCGTAGTCCCGAAGCTCCGTCACGGCGACGCCGAAGACGCGTTCGGAGGCCTCGTTCGAAAGGTCCCAGTACATCTCGCGCGTGTCGTCGAGGAGCCCCGTCAGCTGGTCATCGAACGCGCCGAAGTCGAGATGACGGCGCTCCGCTTCGACGACGGAGAGATCGGGGTAGCCGTACTCACGCAGCTCCTCGCGCTCAAGCCGCACGACCTCAGCCCTCAGGGGGTTGGTCCTCGCCGCGTCAAACCGGCCCTGCGCCATGTAGAGGCTCTCGCGGAGCGCGCTCTCGGTCTCGTTGAAGAGCCGGATGCCGAGGTCGCGATACGCGACGTCCTCACCACCCACGCGGACGACGCTCGTGGCCTCGAGGTTCGCTATCTCGTCTGAGAGAGGGGCCACCTTCTCGTACACGATCGTCCCCACGAGGTCGAAGAAGAGGTAGTCCAGCCGTTTCCGCGCCCTGGGGTCCGTCTCCCTGTCCCTCTGCTTCCCCACGTACCGGGCGAGCGCCGGATCGGCGAGGTCCTCGTACTCCGCCGCGATGTCCGCGAGCGTCGACGGCTCCCCCCGCGCGTCGGTGTTGTAGAGCGCTTCGAGGATGCGCGTGACCATCTCCTCGGCGCGTGCCCTGACGACTTCGAGGTCATAGCGCGGCGAGCACCCGAACGTGCAGCATCCGAGCGAGAGCCCCAGAATCAGGGCAACCAGGCCGGTTCTTCTCATCGCGGCTCCTCTCATTGCGGCTCTTCTCATTGCGGTCCCTCCCTGTGGAGCAGGAGCCGCCGGGCGTCGTCCACGGGGACGCCGATGCGGCTCTCGTCGGCTACCCGGACCGTCCGGCCCCGCGCCGGTCGATCTCCCGATCTGCCGCCGCGAGATCCTCCGGCGTGCCCACGTCCCGCCAGTACGAGTCGATCTCGAAAGCCCGAACGGCGCATCCGTCCTCGATCATGAGCCGGACGGCGTCCGTGAGCTCGTACTCACCGCGCGGCGAGAGCGCAAGGCGCGCCGTGTAGCGGAAGAGCGAGGGAGCGGCGATGAAGATGCCCGCGTTCACCTTGTTGCTCTCGGAGGTGCCGGGCGCAGGCTTCTCGACGACGCGGACGACCCGGCCGCTCTCGACGGTCACCGCGCCCCATCGGCTCGGGTCGGGCACGGTGCGCACGGCCATGAGGAGGTCGGTCGGCGTTCGGCCGAACTCCTCGACCATCCCCTC
>Ga0316622_100000315_pt1 | contig 26846 bp, 22 predicted proteins | sample OWC_Aug_OW2_C1_D_FD_207646 | JGI IMG/M metagenome (GOLD analysis project Ga0316622, IMG submission 207646) | Wetland soil microbial communities from Old Woman Creek delta, Ohio, United States - OWC_Aug_OW2_C1_D5_C | ecosystem: Environmental > Terrestrial > Soil > Wetlands | place: USA: Ohio... | reverse complement strand
GAGTGCATCCGCCGGCGACACGTCCCGCCGCCGTGGATGGAGACCATGGTGCCGTCCCGCTGCTTGTCCAGCATGGCCCCCAGCTCCTCCAGCCACTTGATCACAGCGGGGGCGTCGTGCGTGAGGGCCCTCACCAGCGCCGGAATGTTGGTGAAACCGCCCCCGCCCATCACGTCGAGGTAGTGGATGGCCGGCGAGTCGTTCTCCTTGTCGGCCGCCTGGATGCCGCCCTGGGCCATCATGGTATTGGCGTCGCCGATGCGGAGCTTGGTGACGAGCAGGACCTTCGCGCCGCGCTCGTGCGCCATGATCGCGGCGGACGTCCCGGCCCCGCCGCCGCCGACGATGAGGATGTCCACGTCCTCGTCCGGCCGCGTGAGGTCGAAAGCCTCCGGATCGATCCGGCTGATCCCCTCCAGCAGATCCGCCACCTCGTGGGGCACCCGATCGCCGGCGTTCGGGCCCACAGCCAGAGGCCGCATGCCCTCGGGCCGGTAGTCGGGGTGGAACTTCTGAAGGAGCGCCTGCTTGTCCTCGGGCGTTAGCCGGGGAAACGTCTGATGCAGGCGCGCGGGACGCGTCGCCTCCACCCGGCGCATGGACTCCAGCATGTCGCGATCGTACGACACAGCGCTCCTCCTATTCCTGACCGGCCGCTTCCAGGTCCTCGGGCTCGATCTCGCGCGCATTGTACAGGGCCTTGAGCCGCGCCGAGTCCGCCGCCACCATGACCTCTAGGTCGGCGTCGCACTCGCCCCGGTCGATAGCCGCGACTCTCCGGGTCAGATGCGTAGCCGGCTTGGCGATGTGGCGCGAGTAGAGCCGGCGGGCCAGGATCGCCACGTGGTACTGGACGATCTCCGCCGGGCAGCGGCTGGCGCACAGGCCGCACATGAGACAGTCGAACGACAGGTCGGCGACCTTCGCAATGTCGCCGCGCTGCGCCGCCGCGATGTAGCGCATCACCTCGATCTCCTGCGGGCAGACCTTCCGGCAGGTGTTGCAGCCCACGCAGCGCAGGATCTCCGGGTAGAGGCTGATGAGCGTCTCCGCCGTGGGCGGGAGATCCTCCACCTTGTACGTTGCCTTCACCGCCGGGAAGAACGGGATCTGGGCCAGATACATCTGGTCCTCGACCACGGTCTGGCACGCCAGGCCCACCTTCAGCCGGTAATCCGACCCGATGCGATAGACGGTCCCGCAGGCGCCGCAGAAGCCGCCGCGGCACCCGCAACCCCGGAGCAGGCGGTACCCGGAGTACTCCATGGCCTTCTGGATGGTCAGGCCCCTGGGCACGTCGTGGCGTTTGCCCATCAAAAAGAAACGCACCATCGCGGGTTCGGCAGCCATCGGTCTGCGCTCCTCTTCCACTAGACCAGTGCCGTCGCCTGGCTCGTCTGCCCAAGCCATTTCGACAAGCGGGGACGCGGATCCACAACGTGTTCGCCCAGATGCAGGCAGCCCTCCTCGCACCCCAGGGCAATGGCCAAGAGCTGCGAAAAGTACAACACGGGCACCCCGGTCGCGCGGCCGCGGCCCGCCTGGACCTGGCGTTGTACGCGATCGAGGTTGTACTGGCACAGCGGACAGCTCACCACCAGCATCTCGGCGCCCTGTTTGACCGCGGCGTCCAGGATCCGGGCCGAGCACGCCTGGGCCACCTCGGGCGAGCTGACCGCCACAAATGACCCGCAGCACTCCGTCTTGTGGGGAAAGTCAACCACCCCGCACCCCAGGCTCTTGAGGAAGTTCTCGAGAATCGTGGGTCGTTCGGGATCGTCGAAACCCAACTCCTCGGCCGGCCGGAGCAAGAGGCACCCGTAGTAGGGCGCCACCTTGAGGCCGTCGAGGCGTTTGCTGACCCGCGCGGCCAGCGCCTCGAAGCCGATCTCGTCGCGCAGCACTTCCAGGAGATGCACCGTCTGAACGTTCCCCTGGTAATCTTCTTCGATGAAGGTCGTCACCTTGCGGCGCTGTTCGGCGTCCGTGGCGATTACCCGGTTGGTTCGCTTCAGGGTGTTGTAACAGAAGCTGCAGAGCGTCAAGAGTTTCCCGGCCTCCTTGGCGGAGGCCAGGATCCGCGTAGGGGCAACCAGGCCCATCGCGCTGTCGGCCGACATCGAGAAGGTCGCGCCGCAGCACGTCCACTCCGGCAACTCCTCCATGATGATGTCCAGAGCCTGGGCAGCGGCGCGAGCGGAGGCGTCAAAACTGCGAGCTTTGCTGTGCAGGGTACAACCAGGGAAGTACGGAATCCGCACTGAGCCCCCTCCCCGAGTCTCATGCGAAGCAGTCGAGCACCGTCAGATCTGTGTCACCCGACCGTCAAAAGCCGGGGGGATCGGCAACCAGCTTCACTCAATACCCGACGAACTTCCTGAAGCCGCCGATCAGGGCCTGCTGGGGTGCCTCGGCCAGCACCTCCGCAGGGAGCGTGGAAATCTCCACGTGCACGAGGCCCCGTCGCATGAGCAACGTGCGCAGAGCGTCCATCACGCGCGCCGGATCCACCTCTTTCGGACACCGGGCGGCGCACGTGAGGCACGAGGCGCACTGCCAGATAGTACGAGACTTGAGAACCTCCTCATGCTCTCCCAGTTGAAGCAAGCGAAGGATCTGGTTCGGCATGAGGTCCATCGCCGACGCGAGCGGACACCCCGCAGTGCACTTCCCGCACTGGTAGCAGGCCCGCACGTCTTGGCCGCTGATGGCCTTGATCTGGGCGATCACATCGTCTTCTGTCTGCAGGCGTGACAGGATCACGCGCGCCTCCATACATCCGTGAAGAGTCCGGACGGAACCCCGTCCGAAATTTCGCGTATAATACCAATCCATGATCCGGAAGCAAACGATTGTTCATCGATTGTACGTATGAGCGGGCAAAACCCGGGACGGGTTAGTCCATCCGTGCGTTCCCGCTGTGCATGACCGCCCGTGGTGACCCAGCCGAGACCGACTGCCACCGAGAGGCGGAATGGGTTCGTCCTTGACAAGCGTCGCCAGCCTCGGCCATGCTCTCCTCGGCGGGCGGAGCCAAGGTCCCGCCGCATGCAGAGGATTCGCAGGGCAGGCGCCGAACCTCGTCCCGTTCCGCCCGAATGATTCCTCTGGCGCTCGATCAACCAGTAACACTCCGCGCCCTGTGGTGGCCCCCGAGGGCTGCGAGGCGCCCTTTCCCATGGAAGAAGTGGATTCCTTTACGGCGGCAGCATGAGCACTTCTGTGGACCCGACGCCACGCTTCGCATATGAGCTGCCCTTCTCCCCCGCCGAGGCAAGTCCCTCCGCCCCGGTCGCTCCCGATGCCGCTGCTCCATGGCGGGAAGCCCTTCTGATCGGCAATGTGCTCTGGTTCCTGCGGCTGCGCTGGGCGGCGATTGCGGCCCTGGCGGCATTCGGACTCGCGGGACTCGCCTTTCCCGGTCTCCTTCAGGCTCTAGGGCTGCGCCCGCAGGCGGACTGGCCGTTTTTCGCCGCCGCCCTCCTGCTGGTGGCGAATCTCGGCTTTCTCGGCCACGCGCGACTGATCGTCCGGAATCCGCTCCGCCGGGGCGCCGCCTGGAACCTGTGGGCTCAAATCGTCGTGGACCTCCTGATCCTCACCATGGTCGTGCATTTTTTGGGGAGCCTCGAGACCCCCACGCCCTTTCTGTACCTGGCCCACGTGGTGCTGGCCTGCATCTTCTTCTCGCGCCGGCAAAGCTTGGTCGTGGCCGCCATCGCCAGCGGCCTCTACGCGATCTGCGTCGGCATGGAGCGCCTACATATTATTCAGACGCCCGGCATCTACTTGGACCCGCTGCTCCGGCAGGCCATGACGAGCCACCCGGCTTTCCCATGGCTCACGCTGCTTTCGGCGCTGGGCATCTATTTCGTGGTCTGGTTCTTGGCGTCCCACCTCTCCGAGCTGGTCCGCGGACAGGAACTGAAACTGGCGGAGGCTAGCCGGCGGCTCACGCTCGCGCAGCAGGAGAAGACGCGGCACATGCTGCGGACAACGCACGAGCTCAAGGCTCCCTTCGCAGCCATCGCCGCCAACGCGCAACTGCTGCTCAAAGGACACTGCGGTGCCCTTCCAGAGCAGGCAGCGGAGGTCGTGAGCAGAATCGCCGCGCGGTGCCGTAGATTGGCGGTCGAGATCCAGGAGATGCTCCAACTCGCCAACCTCCAATCGGCCGAAGAGCAGCCCACGCCGGTCCGACTCGACCTCGCGGAGACGGTACGCTGGGCCATCGCCAGGGTCGGGGCCGCGGCCCAGGAGCGGCGCGTCACCGTGGAGCAGACGCTCGAGCCAGCCTCCGTCGTGGCCATCGAAGATCACGTAAAGATGTTGCTCACCAATGTCATCGCCAACGCGGTGGTGTACTCGACCGAGGGCGGCAGCGTCCGCGTGCGGTGCGGCGAGGCGCCGTCCGACGGGCCCGTCATCACGGTCGAGGACGGGGGCATCGGCATCCCGATGGACAAGCTGCCGCGAATCTTCGATGATTACTACCGCACCGAGGAAGCCGTACGACACAACAGGGATTCAACCGGGCTGGGGCTGGCGATCGTCCGGCGCGTTGCCGTGAGTCACGGCATTCGGGTCCGGGTCGAGAGCGCGCCGGGGCGCGGCACCCTGGTCACCTTGCGATTCCCCGCCGCAGGACGGGGGGAGTCCGAACGGAAGGAGGGGGGTCATGTCCTATCTGCTGATCGTCGATGACGATGAGGACTTTGCCACGGCCGTGGCCACCATGCTGCGGGGGAAGGGCCATGATGTGCGCATTGAGCTGGACCTGTCCGCCGCGGTCCGTAGCATGACGGAGCGACGGCCCGACCTCCTGCTGCTCGACGTGATGTTCCCCGAGGACAGCACCGGCGGGTTCGAGCTGGCGCGCACGATGCGCTGGCGCAACGAGACCTTGAAAGACGTTCCCATCCTGATGTTGACGGCGGTCAACACCCGGTTTCCTCTCGGCTTCAGCTCGAAGGACATCGACGACGACTGGATGCCGGTTACCGACTTCCTCGAAAAACCGGTGGACCTGGACGTCCTGACTGAGCGCGTTCAGACGATGCTCGCCGCCCGGCAGCGGCGACGCGGTTAGGACGCGGGCAGCCGCTCGAAGGTGCCAGCCGCGGAAGCACCAGCTGCACCGCTCCGGCGTCCCTATTCCGGTTTGCCGAGTTCCCGCTTAACGCTTGAACTCCTCCGCCACCTTCGCCATGGCGACCGCAGCCTCGTCCACGTCCGCCGCCGTCACGTGGCGATGGGTGAGCCAGCGCAGGGCATCCGACGTGGGGGAGAGAACCATGACGTTCTTCTCCGCCAACCTGGCCGCCACCGTGGCTGCGGGCACGCCCAGCCCAGCCACGTTGGTCCGCACGATGTTGGTCTGGACCGTACGCATCAGGACGGAAACACCGGGGATGGCATTGAGCTTTCCGGCCAGCAGCGCGGCGTGCACGTGATCCTCGGCCAGCCGGTTGACCATCGTCTTGACGGCCACCAGGCCGGCCGCGGCGATGACGCCGCCCTGGCGCAGCGTACCGCCGAGCATCTTCCGCTTCTTCTTGGCGACCTCGATGAACTTCTTGGTCCCGGCGATGATGGCGCCCACGGGGGCGCTCAGCCCTTTCGACAGACAGAAGGTCAGGGAATCGGTTTGGGCCGCGATGTCCTTTGGCGGCACGCCAAGCGCGACGGCCGCATTGAAGATGCGCGCGCCATCCAGATGCACCGGAATGCCGCGCTTCTCGGCAACCTGTCTCACGGCGGCCATTTGGGCCACCGTCCAGCACGTGCCGCCGGCGACGTTATGCGTGTTCTCGACGCAGATCAGGCCGGTCTTGGGATAGTGGACGTTGTCGCCGCGAATTGCCGCCTCGACATCCTCGGCTCGCATCACGCCGTCCGTGCCCGGAACGCGGTTGACCACCAAGCCACCCACGGCGGCCATCCCGCCGACCTCGTACCAGTAGATATGCGCATCCCGCTCCAGGATCATCTCCTGACCGTGACTCGTGTGGGCCAAGATGGGGACCAGATTGCCCATCGTCCCGCTGACCACGAAGAGGCCTGCCTCCTTCCCTAAGAGCTGTGCCGAGTAGTCCTCCAACTCGCGGACCGTGGGGTCCCCCTCGCGCCCGTCGTCCCCGACCTTGGCCCGCGCCATCGCCTCGCGCATCTCCTCGGTCGGCTCGGTGATCGTGTCGCTCCGAAAATCCAGTTTGCCGTTCAGCATCGCTGCCTCCTCTGTCGCATCAATCTGACGATTCGTTTCACGAGGCTTCCTGGCTCTGCGTGTCGGTCAATCCCGCCCAGCCACCCGTCGCCGAGTTTGCGCGAGATTTTCCGGGGAGCCGATATCCTGCCAGTACGCGCCGTCGGCGCGATACGCGACGACCTTCTCGCCCTCGCCGGCAAGCCGCAGGTACGTTCGGTTGATGGAAAAGACTCCCGTCTCGGACATTTTGGGAAAAATCGCGGGGTCAATCACGTGGATTCCGGTGAACCCCAACCGCTCAACAGTAGCAACCGGCCCACTCGCCCACTCGACGCCGTCCGGTGACTCCCGGCCGCACAGCTGCCCGCCCTTGTCGAACAAGAGTCGACGCGAGCTCGGCCGGCTCTGGACCGCCAGCGTTGCCAGCGCCCCCATCTCCAGATGAAACCGGAGGAGCCCGGCGAGGTCAATCTCGCTCAGGACGTCCACGTTATGGAGGAAGAACGGCCGCCCGTCGTCGAAGAACCATGCGGCATTCTTCAGCCCTCCGCCGGTGTCGAGCAGTTCGGTCTCGCGCGTGAACGCGATGCGGAGCCCGAAATTGTGCCTCGACGCGAGGAACTCGACGATGCGATCGGGCAGGTGAAACAGGTTGACGACGATCTCGGCGACGCCCGCCGTCGTGAGACGCCGGACCACGCGCTCGATCATCGGCGCGCCGCCGACTTCGATCAGGGCCTTGGGGGTATCGTGCGTCAGGGGGCGCAGCCGGCTCCCGACGCCGGCCGCGAGGATCATGGCCTTCATTTGAGGCCATTCTCCTGCGCCAGATGGCGCACCGCGACGTTTACCGGGAACGTCTCACGGAGGTGTTGCGCAAGCCGCTCGGCGCAGTACACCGACCGGTGTTGGCCGCCGGTACAGCCGAACGCCACGATGAGGTCGGTGAAATTGCGCGTCTGATAGTTCTGGACGGTCTGGTCGATCAGCGCGAAGACGTGGCCGAGGAAGTCGCCCACTACGGGCTCGCCCTGGAGGAAGGCGGCCACCGCCGCGTCTTGACCCGTCAGCGCCGCGTAGCGCTCGAACCGGCCAGGGTTGGGGAGCGCCCGGCAGTCGAACACGTAGCCGCCGCCGTGCCCTTTCTCGTCGCTGGGAACACCGTCCCTATACGAGAAGCTCTCGATCCGGACCGTCAGCTTGAGCGAGGCGGTGCCGAACTGCCGAAGGGATGAGGACGCGACCAAGCGGCGCCACACCTGCGTCAACTCGGGCAGTTCGAGGGGAAGTTCGGCCGTCCGCAGCAGGTATTCGAGGTTCTGGATCGCGTACGGGATGCTGGCCAGGAAGTGCTGCTTCCGCTCGTAAAAGCCTCGCAGGCCGTAGGCGCCCATCGCTTGCATGATACGGATGTAGGCAAAACCGGGGTAGTGACTCAGAAACGTCTTGCGATTGATGGATTCGAGTCGCGTGGCGGTCTCCAAATACCGCTCAACCAGCTCGTCGCGCACCCCCTGCGGGAGGTCGGCTTTGGCATCGAACAGCAGGGATGCGACGTCGTACTGCAACGCCCCACGGCGGCCGCCTTGGTAGTCGATGAAGAACGGCTCCCCGCCCCGGACCATGATGTTGCGGGACTGGAAGTCGCGGTAGAGGAAGTAGCGGCGCTCGGCCATGAGGAGGAACTCCGTGAACCACTCGAAGTCATTTTCGAGTGCTTGCTCGTTGAACGGAATCTTCGCCAGACGGAGGAAGTAGTACTTGAAGTAGCTGAGGTCCCACATCATCGACTGCTTGTCGAAGCTGGCGCGCGGGTAGCATACGTCGTAGTTCAGCGTGCGGCCGGCCTCGATCTGAAAGCGCGGCAGGAGCTCGACCACCTTCCGGTACAGGTCCAGCGTTTCGGTCGAGGGGCCGCCGTCGGCGCGATTCGTCGTCAGAAACTGGAACAGCGTCGTGTCGCCCAGATCCTCTTCCAGGTACATCCCCCAGTCGAGGTCCTCGGCGTAGATCTCGGGGACGGGCAGGCCGCACTTCTTGAAATGGCGGGAGAACTCGAGGAAGGCGCGATTCTCGCGGATGTCCGGGCTGATGACCCCGATCGCCGTCCGCGACCCTGCCGACAAACGGAAGAGTCTTCGGGCGGAGCCATCGCCTTTGAGTGGCGTGGCGCTGTCGACCGGTCGCCCGAACCGACTCTCGAACAGGGCCCTTAGCGACTCCTCGGGTCTCGGAACATTCACGGCTCAGCCTCTTGGTGGGCAAACGAACATGGGCACGCCCGCGCTCGGCTGCGAGTCGCATGCGCCCATCGTTCGGACTTGTTTCCTGCCCCGGACTCTTCTCTCACGTTTTCATCCGCAGGTCCAGCCCCTGGTGCAGGCCTTCCGCCTCCTGGTTCAGTCCCAGCCCGGTAAGCGCGATGGCCACACTGGAGCAGACGGTGATCCATGACGCGTTCTCCACGTAGACCCGCACCCCGCTCAGTTTCTCAGGTGATCTTCAGCCAGGCGTCGATCGTCTCCAGATACACCTGAACCGCGAGCGCCAATTGATCCACCGAGACGTACTCGTTGGCCTGATGGGCAATCTCGATGTTCCCCGGCCCCAGGATAACCGTCGGGATTCCTCCCTGGTTCACGAGGTAGGTCATGTCACAGGTCGCCGTGAATCCCGCCGCCCGCACCGGGCGGCCCAACACACGAGAAGCCCCGTCTTGCGCCGCCCGCACGATCGAGGAACCCGGATCGTTGCAGGACGGCGCCACAAACCGGACCGTGCGGACAGCCACCGTTGCTCCCGAGGCCGCAGGCAAAGCCCGATTGACGACCGCCACGATCTCGTCCAGAACGTCAGCCTCGGTCTCGTGCGGCAGAACGCGCCGATCAACGGAGATCATGCAGTGCGCCGGAATGACGTTGAGGGCCACCCCACCGGCGATGGTCGAGATCACCAGACTGGCATGCCCGACATACGGATCTGTCCGTTGCCGCACCTCTCCGGCCAGGTGTTCGAGCGCCGACACGATCGGCGCCATGGCTGTAATGGCGTTGATCCCGGCGTCCGGGTCGCTGGCATGAGCGGCCTTGCCGGTCACCTCGATCTCCAGCCGCAAGACCCCCTTGTGCGCCAACATCGGGATCAGTTGCGTGGACTCTCCGATGATCGCGGCGTCGGCTGTGAGGCCCTTCCGGATCTCTGCCTGGGTGCCGAGGCCGCCGCGCTCTTCCGCCCCTACTGCCATCAGGATGACCTTGATCGGCAGCGCCGTTCGGCGCGAAGCCAACGCCTCGAAGGCGATGATCATGGACGCGAGGCACCCCTTGGCATCCTCGGCGCCGCGGCCGTAAATCCTTCCGTCCTTCTCCACGGGCGTCAGCGGGTCCGTCCGCCAAAGGGCTGGATCGCCCGGCGGCACGGTGTCGTGGTGGCTGTTCAGAACGATGGCCCGCGGTCCCTGGCCGATTTCCGCCACCACATTGATGGGTTTCCCGTCCACCTCCGTCACGCGACACGAAATCCGCTGGCGCGCAATGCGGTCGTGCAGGTAGCGGATTATCGTCTCTTCTTGGCCGCCGTGGGATGGAATGGCAACCAGGTCACACAGCAGCTTCGTGACGCGCTCCCGCACCGCGGATATCTCGGCCACTGCAAACGCATCGCTCATGCGTGTCTCCTCGCCGGCTTGTGAACGTCTCCACTCATGGCAACACACCCCAGGGGATCAAGGCGCCCCACGGGGGCACACCTTGTCAGAGCGAATCCCGGAGTTCGAGCGCGAGACGCGCCATCTGCCGCTTGTCCTCCGGTGCGCGCACGCTGATCTTTCCAACGCACACCCGAACGCCCAAGGCTTCGATCTCCGCGGCTCGCGCTTCATCGGCGCGATCGATTACGATGCCGTGCACCGTGCCCAGGATGGCCTGGTAGAACCGGGCTACCCCCAGAGGCGAGACTTCGACTTTGGCCCAGTGCAGGAACTTGTCGGTCGGTCCGGCGAGCGGGTGACCCCCCACGATCGGGCTGACGACCACCACCGGGGCTCTCCCCTGTCCCAGGAGCTTCCGGATTCCCGGAACCGCAAGCATCGGCGCGATGCTGGCGATCGGGTTGCTTGGAGCAATGACAATCGTTTCGGCTTCCGTCAGGGCCTGCCGGACCTCCGGAGTGGGGTGGGCGCGCGCGTTACCGCGGTACTCGAGTCCCCGCACCTCCTCCGTCGCGCCGTGCTGCAGGAGGTACTCCTGGACATGCAGGTATCGCGGCGTGCCGTCCCCGACCAGGACGTACGTCGCCACCGGGTCGTCGGTCATGGGCAGAATCCGCACGCCGACACCTAGAGCGCGGCAGACGTGGTCGGTCACCTCGGTCAGACGCTTCCCTTGCCGGATGGCATGCGTGCGGAAGAGATGAGTGGCCAGGTCTCGGTCGCCCAGCCGGAACCAGGCAGGCTGTCCGTACTGTGCAAGGAGCTGCAGGCACTCCCACGTGTCCCGGGCCAGGCCGCAACCGCGGTCCGTGTCCGCGAGGTCCGCCAGGCTGTAGGTGACGCTATCCAGGTCAGAACAGATGCGAAGGCCGTGGAGCTCGATGTCGTCCCCGGTATTGACGACGGCGGTGAGCGTCGCCGCATCCATCTCGCGGGCCAGACCCCAGAGGAGATCGGAGCCCCGTATTCCCCCGGCCAGAACCACCGTGCGCATCGCTCCTCCCGGATGCCTCCGGCTTCCTTGAGACGCGGCTGCCCGCCGCGCGAGCCCGGATCAGCGGTCGGGCTTGAGCAGCCGGACCGCCACACCATCAAAAACTCGTCCAAGGTGTCTGCGATACTCGCACGATCGTCATGTGACTCTACTCCAATTTTCCGGAGTTCGAAACATTCGGCAGTTCACCGGTACCGGGGTGTACTCCAGACCTGACGACTTCACTATGACCGGTAGCCGAGTGTCCACACCATCACAAGAGCGAGAATCGACGTGAGGAGCTCGCACGGCATGTTCAGTAGAACCGTCAACACGTCGAGCGTCTCGGCCCGGAGTTGCGTCGCCAGGATTCCGGTAAGATTACATTAGCCGAAACCGGCACCGACGGCTAGTGCCTCGCGCACGCGGATACCGGGGAGCAGGATGGAAGCCACCCTCACCCCCACGAGGATCCCAGCCATTGCGATCAGCGCCGCCAACCCCTGGCGAGTCACCTGCGCGAGGAGTTGCCACAGGTCGCGGCTCGCCCCATGGTCCACGCCGACCAAGAGAAGCCGCTAGTACGCCACACGCATGACCAGACGGGCATCCAGAAGCAGCCTCGGAAACAAGCCGCGCCTGGCAAGGACAGGCCCGCCGGCAAAACAGACCAGGATGTTGAGGCTACTTTTCACCGGTAGGAATGGAGTGCCTGGAAGCAACGGCCCGGGCGAGGACGAGTCTCCCGAGCGCACCCCCGAGACAAGGCACGAGGGGCTGGAACCCGAAGCGGCCCAGATTGCCTATGACGGCGGGGTTGACCCCGAGGGGCGCCCCAAAAGGAACACGATGCTATATAACGTCCCGGCCGTCAGCCGGGCAGTCACGGGGACGACGCGCGGAACGCACCGGATGAGCAGCCCGAAGACAACCCCGAGCAACAGGAAGCCGACGATGAGAAGATCCACGAAAAGGCCTGGGCTGTGATCCGTCCAGCAAGTGACAGCCGCTCGTCCGGGGAGCGCATTTCAGCACAATCCCCCCGCCTGACGATTACTGACGTGCACCTCTGCGGCTTCCGGGCCCACGGGTCAGTCGTGCGCGCCCTCCTTTCCACAGCACCCGGAAGCGCACGCCGGACCCCCCAGGTCGCGCGGAGCGGGCGGTGACAGGTGGTCTCCGGAACCGTTCCGAAGCAACCGCATTCCGTTCAGGATGACCGCCAGGGAGGTGCCCATATCCGCCACCACAGCCATCCAGAGTGTTGCGTAGCCCAGCACGGCAAGCGTCACGAAGACGGCCTTCGCAGCCAGAGACAAGGCAATGTTGAGGCGGATGATGCGTAGGGTCCTTCGCCCAAGACGTATGGCGACGGGGAGCTGACGGAGGTCGTCCCGCACGAGCGCCACATCCGCCGTTTCCACAGCCGCGTCGGTCCCCGCCGCGCCCATGGCGATGCCCACCGTGGCCGCCGCGAGCGCCGGCGCGTCGTTGATCCCATCCCCGACCATCCCCGCGGACCCCCGACGTTGCACCAGATCCTGGATAGCTTTCACTTTCTCTTCCGGCAGGAGTTGAGCGCGGACCTCATCCGCACCTGCCTCGCGGCCGATGGCCTCCGCCGTCCGCGCCGTGTCCCCGGTGAGGATCACGAGGGGCTTGAGCCCGAGGCGGTGGAGGGCCGCGAGGCTCTCGGATGCGCCCTCACGCATCTGATCTGCGACGCCCAGCACGCCCAACACCCGGGAACCGTCGCTGAGGACGACCGGAGTCTGCCCACGGTCTTCCAGCTCGCCGAGGGCGGCCTCCACAGCCCCGTTGCAGACCCCGAGGTCCTCGATGTACCGGTGGCTGCCGACGTGATACGCCACTCCGTTGAGCTGTGCCTGGGCCCCGCGACCGGCAAGCGCGCGGAAGTCGGTCGCCTGTGGCCAGGTGATGCCCTGCTCCCGTGCGGCGTGCAGGATGGCCGCGGCTAGTGGGTGTTCCGAGCGGGCCTCCACGGCCGCGGCAAGTCGCAGGACCTCCCGCGCGGACGTGCCGTTGAGAGGTCTGATGTCGACGACGATCGGCCGGCCCTTCGTAAGCGTCCCCGTCTTGTCGAGGGCCAGGGCCTTGAGGCCGCCCAGCGCTTCCAGAAAGCGTCCGCCCTTGATCAAGATACCTGTGCGCGCCGCCCGAGCCAACGCGCACACGACGGCCACCGGCGTGGAGATCACAAGGGCGCACGGGCATGAGATGACGAGCAAGACCAAGGCGCGGTATATCCAGGGCCAGGCGGCCGCCGCAAGGAGGAGCGGGGGCAACGTGGCGATGAGCACGGCGCCAGCGATCACCGCCGGCGTGTAGATCGCGGCGAACCGTTCGACAAAGGTCTGGCTAGGCGCTTTCTGCGCCTGCGCCTGCTCGACGAGGGCGATGATCCGGGCCAACATGGTCTCTTGGGCACGGTGGGTCACCTCCACCTCGAGCGCCCCTTCGCCGTTGATGGAGCCCGCGAAGACCTGCGCCCCGGGAACCTTTTCAACCGGCATGGACTCGCCGGTGATGGGGGCTTGGTTCAGCGCCGAACTTCCGGCCCGAACGATCCCGTCGAGCGGGACACGCTCCCCAGGGCGCACGATGATGGTCTCCCCGAGCGTGACAGCGGCCACAGGGACACGCAACTCCTGGCCATCGCGTCGCACCGCGGCCTCGGGTGGAACGACGGCCAGCAGCCGTCGCACAGCCTGGCGGGCGCGATCCAGGCTGTAGGTCTCCAGGAGTTGGGCCAGGGCGAACAGGAAGGCGACGCTGGCGGCTTCGTCCCACTGACCGATGGCAACGGCCCCGAGGACGGCGATGGTCATGAGTACGTTCATGTCCAGCCGACGTGCCATAACTGCTCGCACGGCCTTCTTGGCCGCCATCCAGCCGCCGGCGCCGAGCGCCAGGCCGTGGAGCGCGTGATCAACGATGGAGGGAACGCCTATCCAGTCCGTGATCATGGCCGCCCCGAGGCAGATCCCCGAGGCGACCGTCGAGAGGAAAACCGGGTCCCGCCGCCACGCCACGGCCTGGACGGCCCGCTCGGTCAGCTCGGGCGTCATCCCCAAGCCGCGGATAGCGGCCAGAATCGCGTCCGTCTCCAGCGCTGTGGGATCGAACTGAACGCGGACAGTCCGCTCCAGGAGATTCACCTGCCACGAGCCGACTCCGGACAGTGAGCGCAGTCGCCCCTCGATGGCTCTTACCTCGTCTTGGCAGTCCATCTCCGCGACACGAATGACCACAATGCCGGACGCCGCGCCCGGTATGAGCGCCCGGTACCCGGTTCGGCCCACGGCCTCCGACACACGATTCAGGTCTGTCGTGTTGGCGTCGTATTCGACGTACAGGCTCGCTGCCGCAAAGTTGGCCGAGGCGCTCAGGACGCCGGGGATATGGGTCACGCCGTGCTCCACCGCCCCCGCGCATTCCGGACAGTCGAGACCCTCCAAGCGTAATGTGGCGTGACGGAATCGCTGCTGCAGCTCTAGGCCAGCCTCTCTGACGCGGGCCTCCAGAACCTGGAGCGGGAGCACCGCCGGATCGTAAGTCAGCGTGAGTCGTCGCCCTGCGGCGTCCAATGCGGCTTCGGCGATTCCATCCACGCCGCCGAGCCGGCTCCGGAGTCGCTCAGCGCACGCGGTGCAATCCTCTGCGTCGGGAATCAGAACCGGAACTTCCAACCTGTGGTTGGTCACGACACATCCCCCGAAAGAAGCAAGTATCGGCGAAGAGGAAGAACGCGCGCAGGACTCGGCCGAGGCTCAGCCAGCGATCATGCGCCACACCAGCGCGACCAGGAACGTCACCGCAAACCCGAGTGCAACTGGCATGAGGGCGGCGACCGTCGTCCATTTAGCGCTGCCGGTCTCCTTGTAGATGGTGTAGATCGTGGTGCTGCACGGGTTGTGAATGAGACTGAAGAGCATCAGGTTGACGCCCGTGAGGAGCGTCCAGCCCCCTGCGTGCAGGAGGCCTATCAACTGGTTCGTGTCCTGCAGGTCAAACATCACGCCCGCGCCCTGCCCGACGCCCGTCGTGCCGGTGACCAGTACGGTCAGCATCAGGACGGTGGGGATCACGATCTCGTTGGCCGGAATCGCGAGGATGTACGCGAGCAGGATCACCCCGTTCAGACCGACGAACAGCCCGAGGGGATTAAACAGGGTAATGAGGTGCTCGGCGATGCTCCGCCCGCCGATGGGGATGTTTGACGTGAGCCAGATCAAGGCTCCCGCCGGCAACGCCCAGACAACGGCGCGCCAGAGGACGAGGATCGTGCGATCGATGATCGACGTATACAGCGTCTGCAGGATCCGAGGCGGGCGGTACGGGGGCAACTCGAGACTGAAGGTGGAGACCTGCCCCCTCAAGACCGTTCGGGAGAGGGCCCACGCGATCACGAAGGTCAGGACGACCCCCAGGACCGCGACGCCCACCACGGCAAGCGCCGAGACCATACCACCCAGATAGGCGGGCACCAGGGAGCCGATGAACAGCGTCGCGATGAGGATCTGGGTCGGCCAGCGTCCGTTGCACAGGGCGAAGTTATTGGTGAGGATGGCGATCAGCCGCTCCCGTGGGCTGTCGATGATCCGCGTGGCGATGACCCCCGCCGCGTTGCAACCGAATCCCATCATGGTCGTCATGGCCTGCTTGCCGTGGGCTCCCGCCTTCTTGAAGAGCCAGTCCAGATTGAAGGCGACCCGCGGCAGGTAGCCGAAGTCCTCCAGCAGCGTGAAGAGTGGGAAGAAAATGGCCATGGGCGGCAGCATCACGCTCACGACCCACGCCGTCGCGAGGTACATCCCGTCGATCGCCAGGCCCCACAGCCACCAGGGGAGTCCCAACCCGGCGGCCCCTTCACGCAAGACGGGGTAGATCGTGTCGACCAGGAGCCACGCGAGCCAACCGGAGGGAACGTTAGCGCCGCTGATCGTGAGCCAGAACATCACGGCGAACAGCAAGAACATGAGGGGGAACCCCCAGATCCGGCTGGTCACCAACCGGTCGAGGGTACGGTCCAGGGTGGGGCGGGCTTTTTCGCCCGGCCGGGTCACCGCGCGGTCCGCGATCCGGGCCGCCGTGGCGAACACCGCCTCGACCAGTTGTTCGTGGAGATCGGTCCCTAACTCGGATCGCAGGTTCCTCGCAGTTGACAGGATCTCTTCGACTTGCGTCGCGTTACTGGCACTCATCGAACAACCTGCAGGCGAGCCGCCTCGGTAGTGGCCGTCTCCGAAGGCGACACGCTGCCAAGCTCACCCAGTTCGCCCTTCCGGATCGCCTGAATGATGCGCTCATCCCCGTCCAGCAGACGGAGCGCGACCCAGCGGGCGTTTGGGAGCCCGGGGAAGGCTGACGCGATCCGGGTTGTCAGGTCCGCAACGGCACGCTTGAGTTCGGATGGTTCGTTCTGGATCCGGCGAGGTTTGCACACGAACTGCCCCGTGGCAACCTCACTGACGGCCTGCAGGACCTGGTCAAGCCCTTCGCGGTAACGCGCGGAAGCGGGGACCACCGGCACCCCGAGTTCCCGGACCAGCGTCCGGTCGTCCACCTGGAGTCCGTGACGGCGCGCCTCGTCCATCAGGTTCAGACAGACCACGACGCGGTCGGTGATCTCCAGCACCTGCAGGACCAGGTTGAGGTTTCGCTCCACGCGCGTGGCGTCCATGACCACCAGTGTAACGTCCGGCCGCCCGAAGAGCAGGAAATCCCGGGCGGCCTCCTCGTCCGGGCTTGCGGCGAGTAGAGAGTAGGTCCCGGGTAGGTCCACCAGCTTGTACCGGTGGCCGTGGTACTCGAACCCGCCCTCAGCCCGGCTGACGGTCTTCCCGGGCCAATTCCCCGTGTGCTGGCGCAGTCCGGTTAGTGCGTTGAAGACCGTGCTCTTCCCGGTGTTCGGATTGCCGGCCAGCCCCACGACGAAGTTCCAGTTGTCCATGGTGACGCCGAGCTTGAGCAAATTTGCGACGTTGTGGACCGGGCAGGCCGCGCATCCCGCAGCTGTCGCCCCCATAGTCGGAGTGGTCATTCGTGATCACCTCGTTACATGCGACCGTTCCGTCTGGACTCGTCCCCTCACACGGCCGCGGCGGCGGGTTCTGGGAGGCGCTCGATACGAATGAGGTCGGCCTGCTCCGCCCGCAGGGCGATGAGCGCGTCCCGGATGCGGTATGCCGTCGGGTCGCCGTTGGGACTTCGCAGTTCGGCCCGGATGACGGTCCCCGGGAGCACGCCCAGATCCAGGAGTCGGCGGCGTTCCGCCCCACGGCAGCGGCGCGAGATCGCCACGACTCGTCCGCTGTCTCCAGCCCGGAGAGCGCTGAGCGGTTCGCCAACCGGCGCCTCCGCCGCCTTTTCCTCCGCCAGCGGCTCGACCGACACGCTGGCGGCCACGAGCGGCGCGAGGACGTGCTCGGTCCCACCGGCCACGAGGCGGACTTGTTCCGGCGAGGCCTCGACGAGCCGGACCGGCATACCGGGGTGGAGGTCCACGGCCACAAGCTGCGCGTACACCGCCTTGGGCTCGTCCTCCATGTGGAGGATGCGGAGCGGTTGGTCGACCGGCGCCGTCGTCAGTGGCACCCCCTGTTGACCGGAGAACTCGCCCGTGGCGGTCGGAATCGGATCGCCGTGCGGGTCATGGGTGGGATGCCGCAACCGGGCCGACAGGGCATCCACCTCGGCAGGGGACAAGCCGTGCTCCAGATCATGGGCGCGGCCGTGCCATTCCGGCTCCGGGAATCCCGTCTGATCCGCCAGATAGCTCTCCCACAGGCGATGCGCGCGCAGGACGTGCAGCCCCAGTTCACGCCCGGATTCCGTCAGGCGAATGCCATCCCGCTCCATCTCGATGAGGCGCCGCCGCTGGAGGCTCTGCAGCACCTCCGCCGCCTCATCCACGCTCAACCGGGCCGCCCCGGCAACACTCTGCATGCTCGACGCGACGCCGTTGACCTCGGACTCGTACAGGTGCTTCATCGTATCTTCGACACGCACACGCTCGGCAGTTTTCGTCGCGCGGCGCCACCGTGGAACCAACCCCCATCCCGGCCAGAACAGGCTGATGATTCCCAGGGCGATCGCAAGGCCCACGATCAACCCCACCAGCGAGGCAACCATGATGTGCTCCTTCGTTGACTTGCGAGGGGGATACCGGCCCCGACGCCCCGTCTACTGGCCCGGCCGGTTCAGGCCTGACCTATCGAGAATCACGCCGTCCCGATCCTGTCGGCCTCCACCCGAATATGCCGTGCGAGGTCGCGACCAAGGATGTGAGACGTCTCTCCCGTCTTGACCGTGATCGGCCCGTTGAAGGGTGCCTTCTCAAGAACCTCGACGGGCGCCTCCGGCACCAAACCTCGCTCCCCGAGGTAGCGGAGCATCTCCGGATTGCTCTTGCTGACCTGGCTGATGATCCCCGTCGCACCCGGCTGCAAGTCCGAGAGGGGCGCGTGATCCGTGGTCGGCATCTTGCCTTCCTTGGTGGGAATCGGCTCTCCATGGGGATCGCGCGTCGGCCGGCCCAGCGCCTCGAAGATCCTGTCCTCGAACTCCTCCGAAATGACGTGTTCCAACCGCTCCGCCTCGTCGTGCACTTGATCCCAGGTGTACCCCAAAGCCTCCGCGAGGTAGAGTTCCAAAAGGCGGTGGTGCCTCAGGATCTCCAGCGCAACTTTCTCGCCAGCCCGGCTCAACACCACGCCTTGGTACGGGCTGTGCCGCACAAGCTTCAGGGCGGCGAGCTTCTTGATCATGCCCGTCGCGGATGCGGGCGTCACACCCATCCGCTCGGCCAACACGGTGGTTGCCACCTTGCCGTGATCCCGCTGCACCTCGAGAACCGCTTTCAGGTAATCCTCGACGGCTTGACTGAGCATGCTGCCACCTCAATATATTTTTAGGGCTGCCTAAACTCCCGAGGAAATCTACCCCAATAATCTACACCGGTCAAGTCTCGTTTTGGAAGACTCGTTTTGGAGGATCTGCCCACGCGGCCTGGATGCAGGCGTCGAAATCGGGAGTTCGTGGACGGTTGGCAAGGTGAACAGGACGGACCGGTGATGAAACGGGGGCATCGGACCTTGTGGGCGTCGACGCCGACGCGGGGGGACTTCTCGAAAGGCTCCAACAGGAACGGCCGTCGTGCCCCAGCAGTCAACCTGTCTGCGTAGACACGTTCTTCAGGCCGAGCGTTTCGTAGATCCGCAGGGTAGCCTTGGATCGGTTCAGCGTGTAGAAATGTACGCCCTTCACCCCCTGATCGATGAGGTCGCGCACCTGTTCCGTCGCCCAGTGAATGCCCACCCGCTCGACGTACTCGTCGTCTCTTGCCCGCACCAAGGACTTGGTCAAGCGAGCGGGGAAGCGCGCTCCGAGCGCCAACTCGGCCATGCGCTGCATGCCTTTCAGTGACGTCACCGGCATGATGCCAGCGATGATCGGGATCGTGATCCCGGCGATCTCGCAGCGCTCGCAGAAATCGTAGAAGTCGCGGTTGTCGAAGAAGAGCTGGGTACAGATGTAGTCCGCTCCCGCATCTACTTTGGCTTTGAGGAAGTCCATTTCCATGAGCCGGTTCGGGGTTTCGGGGTGGCCCTCGGGAAAGCCGGCCACGCCGACGCCCATCTCGGGGAAATTCTTTCTGATGAAGGCAACCAGGTCAGCCGCGTGGGCGAAACCTCCCTCGACTTGCCGGAAGGCCGTTTCACCCTTGGGCGGATCGCCCCGCAGGGCCATAATGTTCATGATCCCATGTTCCTGGTACTCCCGCAGGATCTCGCCTATGGCCTCACGTGACGCACCCACGCAGGTCATGTGGGACACAACTGCCAGCCCTGTGTGCTCGTGGATGCGGATGATGAGGCCGTGCGTCAACTCACGGGTGGAGCCGCCGGCGCCGTACGTCACGCTCACGTAGGACGGCTGCAGCGGGACGAGATCCACCATGGTCGCGTACAACTGCTCCGCCCCGTCCCGCGTCCGCGGCGGGAAAAACTCAAAGCTGAAACACGGCTGGCGCTGTTTGAGGATGTCCCGAATGTGCATGGCGCTCTGACGTCTCCAGGCGACGGTTACAGGGTCGGATGTCCGTGGGAAGATACCACGTCGCCACGCCTGGGGAAAGGCATGATAACCGCCCGCCGAAGCGGCCGGCGCCCCTCTCTGCTATGCCGCTTTTTCCGGGTCGAGGCGGCGCCAGGGCCGTCGGACATCCGCCGGCCCTGCCAGCCCCAGCCAGCTCGTAAGCGCCTGGGTGAGCGCGTGCGGGCCGTCCATCCGTACCTGCCCCGCCCGGAGCAGGTCCGCCAGGCTGGCCCGGCCGAGCCACAGGCGCGTGAAGGCGGCAAGGTCCGCGTCGAGTTGGAGGGCGACGGCAAACCCCGGGTCCTTGAGACACAGGTCCACATCCGGACGCTGTAGCACCAGCCACCACGTCCGCTGGGCGTGATGGCCGCGCGGCACGCCTGTGAAGTCGACCCGCACCACCGTCCGGCTCGTGGGCAGTGCTTCCCTCCGCAGGTTCCGGTGGATGTCCCACATCAGCAGACTCGCATCGAGCGTATCCGCCCCCAGGGAGCCGCGCGCCCAGCGATCCCCCCACTCCCCCAGGCGTTCCACGATCGCGCGCAACTGCTCCCCCGCAGGGGTAAGGTAGTATTCTCTTCCTCGCCCCCGCGCCCGGGCCACGCTCCGGATCACCTCGGCGTCCTCCAGAGCCCGGAGGCGTTGCGTCAGCAGCGTCCGCGACATCAACGGCACCCCCCGCTGCAGCTGATTGAAGCGATGGCTACCACAGAGCAACTCACGGATCACGAGAAACGTCCACCGCTCCCCGAGGATCTCGCAAGCCCGAGCCACGGGACAAAACTGACCGTATCCCTTCACGGCGCCCACCTCAGCGTCTTGCGTCCGAACGGTCACCTGCATCCCGTGACCGCGGCCGCAAGGCTTCGCGAGACAGATCTCACGCGAATCACATTAGAAAATCAAGCGCTCGGCAGCAAGTCCATTTTTTGTTCTTGCTGTGGTCGTGCACCCGGGGCAACCTTTCCCCGCAACCACCCTGCGCCGTCGTGGCGCGACGGCCGCCTGGAGAAACACTCATGAGGAGGGTTACGCATATGGCTACACCAAGCGCTTCTATGGCATCTCAGACCGTTCGCACCGACTGGAGCGCCCTCGCCTGCAGGTTGAAGGCTCGTTCTGCCATCGGCGCCAAAGCCTGCGACGCCCAGGATGCCTTCATCCACGAGAACTATGCTGAAGTCAAAACCCGGAGGGTATTCTCCACGGGCGTCCCCGCTGAGTTGGCGAATGACATGCACGGGCGAGCCTCAGAAAGGAATCAATAGGAGGACTCAAGACATGAGAATGAAGACGATGGACGGGCGCGAGATCGACCTGAAGCAGGACACATTCGACGCTCTAAAGATACGTCTTCGGGGGCCAGTGTTCCTGCCTGGCGACGTTGGCTACGAGGAGTCCCGAACCGTCTGGAACGCCATGATCGATAGAAAGCCCGCTGCCGTCGCGCGCTGCCTCGGCGGCGCTGACGTGATCGCGTGCGTGCGGTTCGCGCGCGAGAACGACATCCTGCTCTGCATCAAGGGTGGAGGGCACAACATCGCTGGCCTGGCCACGGCCGACGGCGGGCTGATGCTCGACATGTCCCTCATGCGGGGCGTATGGGTGGACCCGCAACGAAAGGTCGCTCACGCGCAGGCCGGGTGCCTGCTCGGTGATGTGGATCGCGAAACCCAGGTGCATGGGCTCGCAGCCGTCCTCGGTTTTGTCTCACCCACCGGCATCGCCGGACTCACGCTGGGCGGCGGCTTCGGCTACCTGACGAGGCGCTGGGGCTGGACGTCGGACAACGTCGTCGGGATGGACGTCGTGACCGCCGACGCACGCCTGGTGCGGGCGAGTAGTGACGAGAACGCGGACCTCTTCTGGGGGCTGCGGGGTGGCGGCGGGAACTTCGGCGTCGTGACCGGCATCGATTACACGCTGTTCCCCGTCGGTCCTGAGGTCATCGGCGGCCTCGTAGCCTGGTCTGCGAGCGAGGCGCCCAAGGTGCTCGAGCTCTACCGAACGCTTGCCGAGACTGCCCCGCCCGAACTCACGCTCGTCGCGCTCATGCGCCCGGCACCCCCTGCGCCGTGGCTTCCGAAAGAGATGCATGGGAAGCCGATTGTGGCTTTGCTTGCCTGCTACAGCGGGAGACCCGAGGAGGGCGAGAAGGCCGTCGCCTCCATCAAGGCGTTCGGCAAGCCCATCGGTGATGTGCTCGTGCGCCGGACGTACGCGCAGCTGCAGTCCCTGCTCGACGCGACGCAGCCGAAGGGCCGGCGCTACTACTGGAAGAGCGAGTACCTCTCGCGCATCGAGCCCGCCCTCTGCGCGAAGGTCATCGAGCATGCCGCAAGGATCCGGTCGCCTCACTCGGCCGTGATCTTGTTCCAAATCGGAGGTGCGCTGAACCAACGAAGAGAAGAGCACTCTCCCGTCGGCAATCGCGACGCCCGCTACGTGCTCAACCTCGCGGGCTCGTGGGAGCAGGCGCCTGACGACGCTGCAAACGTCGAATGGACCCGCAACGCATGGAAGGACATGAGATCGTTCTCCACCGGCGGCAATTACATCAACTTCCTGACGGAGGACGAAGGCCGCGAACGCATCGAGGCAGCGCTCGGCAAGGGACTCGAGCGGCTCGCCGAGGTTAAGGCGAAATGGGATCCGCAGAACGTGTTCCGCACGAATCGGAACATCAATCCGGCCTGAGAGACGGCAGTGCGGCTCACAATCGGGTTGCACGGGACGGCACTGCGCGCTGTCGCTGGACCGCGCCGATAGACGCCGCCACACCGAACACGGCGGGCCCGGGCACGACCAACACGGTGCTCGTTGGTCGCACGCTCGCAGGGCGCGCGGCGATCCGGGCCCTGGAGACGGCCATGGGGATCGCGGGCGGCCGGACCTTCTACCGGCGCTTGACAATCGAGCCGATGTTCCACGACAAGCAGGACGGGACGTACCACCCACCGCAAGAGAAGGCACAACTTCGCTACATCGGCCGGCTCATTCTGGGCCTGGATATCAATGCTTGTGCCGTGCAGGCTCTCGACAGGGCCGTCGTGGCGCGAGTAGATTCCGGGCCCACGCCCGGCCTACGACGCCGTCCAGCCCCCATCGATCGTGATGGTAGCTCCGGTGATGTAGCTGGCGGCGTCGGAGGCCAGGAACACCAAGGCCCCGCCGATCTCCTCGGGCTCGCCGAGGCGTCCGAGAGGAATGCGGGCCAACACCCGTTGCTTCCGCTCGGGGTCGGCGTCGAGGCCACCCTTGACGAGCGACGTCAGCATGTAGCCGGGGGCAATGGCATTCACCCGGATGCCGAAGGGGGCCAATTCCAATGCGAGGCCCTTGGTGAGGAGCGCAATGGCGCCCTTGCTGGCGGCGTAGACGGCCTTGGTCGGCTCTGCCGACATGGCGGACATCGAGGACATGTGAATGATGGTGCCGGAGCCTTGGCGCACCATTTGGCGGGCAACGGCGCGCGTCACCAGGAAGGCGCCCTTCAGGTTGGTGTCCATGATGGTGTGCCAGTCCTCGTCCGGCATATCCACGACCGACTTCCGAATGTTCGTGCCCGCGTTGTTGAATAGAATGTCGATCCGACCGAAGGTGTCCACCGCGGCTCGCACCGCCGCATCGATCTCCTGACCGTTCCGGGTGTCGGCAGTCGCCACCAGGGCTTTCCGTCCTAGCTTCTCGACCAGTGCCGCGGTCTCTTCGAGCTGACTGCGGGTTCGACTGACCAGGACAACGTGGGCGCCCGCTTCGGCAAACGCCAGCGCCCCAGCTCGGCCAAGCCCCCGGCCGCCGCCGGTCACGAAGGCAATCTTCCCGTCAAGCCTGAAGTCCGCTTGCGTCATTTCCGGATTCCTCCCGTGCGCCGCGCCACCCGAGTCTCCGCGCGGCGTCAAGACCCACCCGGCGACAACACCCCGGCATGCCGGTCCGACCGGCGCCCCTCTCAGTCTGGTCGTCTTCCCTAGAAAATGTTCGGCATGAGCAACTTGGGGATCCCCAGGGATACCATGGGGAAAAAGACTGTGAGGAGGAGCACCACCATCATAGCCGCCAGGAAGGCGCCGACCTCCCTCAGCGGCTGGACCACGTTGATACCCGCGATCTGACAGGAGATGAGAAGGCACAGGCCGTAGGGGGGCGTGATAAGGCCGTAGGCCAGCGTGATGCACCCCACGACCGCAAAGTGCATGGGGTGGATCCCCACGCTCTCCGCCACGGGCTTGAGGATCGGTGCGAAGATGATGATCGCCGGCACGGCATCGATGAAGCAGCCGACGATGAGGAATACGACCACGATGAGGAGCATCATCACCGTGGGATCCGTCGTCATGGCGCCTAAGATCTTCACCAGGTACTGGGGGATCTTATAGAAGGCCAGCACCCAGGCATAGATGGCCGCGCAGCCCACACAGAACAGCACGACCGAGGACAGCATCATCGTCTCGTAGAGGAGCTGGATGAAGCCCTTGGCGGTGAGGGTGCGGTACACCAGGAACCCCAGCACCATGGCGTAGAGCACCGCGATCAGGGCCGCCTCGGTCGGCGTCACGATGCCGAACACCACACCGCCCACGATGATGACGGGGGTCAGAATGGCAAGGACCGCCTCCCTGGCGGCCCGGCCGAGCTCGCGGAGGGAGAACTCCGAGGCCTTCGGGTAGTGCCGCGTGACCGCATAGTAGTAGGTCAGGCCCATCTGGAAGAGCCCGATGAGGATGCCAGGAACGATCCCCGCCAGGAAGAGGCCGGAGACGGAAACGTTCATCACCCCGCCCCAGACCACCATGATGATGCTCGGCGGGATGATGACGCCCATGACGGCGGAGCAGGCGGTCACCGCCACGGTGTAATTGATGTCGTAACCCGCCTTTCGCATGGCCGGGATGATGATGGATCCCTCGCCAGCCGCGTCGGCGTTCGAGGACCCAGAGATCCCCGCGAAGATCATGCTGGTCACGACGTTGACATGGCCCAGCCCGCCGGGCAGGTGCCCTACCATGGCTTGCGCCAGCCGGAGGAGCATGTTGGTGATACCCGACCAGTTCATGAGGTTGGCGGCCAGCACGAAGAAAGGAATGGCGAGCAGGATGAAGGAGCCATACTGAATCATCATGCGGTGGAGCAGCATGATGGGGGTCACCTGCGGGGTCAGGATGAGGATGGGAACCACCGAGAAGGCGAGTGCAAACGAGATCGGGACCCGCAGGGCGATGAGGATGACCAGCGTACCGAACATCACCCAGAAGACGGTCGCGGAGTCGAGCATCAGCGCGCCTCCCCGGTCTGCGACTTCGGCATGAAGAATTCCCGGTAACAATCCTCAACGAGGAACAGCAGCCAGAGGAGACCGGCGGTCGGCACCGACACATACAGGTACGCCATGTTGATCGTCAGGACTTCCGACGTCTGGATCCAGGCCCACCTAACGACGAAACCGTAGCCAAAGAAGACAAAGGTCAGGGTAACGAATCCGACGAAGACGTAATACACAAGCTTGAGGAAGAGGAGCACGCCCCGCGACGGAGTCTTCCCCATCCAGAGATCGACGTTGAAGTGCTTGTTCTCCCGAACGGCGATGCTGGCGCCGATGAAGACCATCCAGATCATCGCCCAGTTCGCGATTTCGAGCGGCCAGAGCCAGCGCGGGACGAACGGCAGATAGCGCGCGGCCACCAGCAGCGTGACCGAAACGATCAGGGTAAGCCCCATGGCCACCAGGGCGTAGTAGAGACACTTCGAGACGGCGTCACACAGCCTGAGAAGCATCGGGCGTCTTTCGAACCGGTTGTTGGCGACGGAGAAAACGGTGCCGATGGGCGGAAAATCTCTCCGCCCACCGGCACGCACGCATCCTACTTGATGGCGTTGAGCTTCGCGAGCATGTCGGCGGCGTTGTTCTCTTTGGCAAACTGCTCGACGACCGGCATGGCGCGCTTGCGCATCTCGGTGTTGTCGAAGGGGATAACCTTCAGGCCATTCTTCTGCTGCATCTCCTTGATCAACCCTTCGCCCTCCTCCACCTCAGTTTTCCGGTGATAAGCGGAGGCCTCCTTGGCGGCCTTCAGCACGGCGTCCTGCAGATCCTTGGGGAAGGACTGGAACTTCTTCTCGCTGATCGCCAGGATGCGGGTCGTGATCTGGTGGTTGGTCAGTACGTAATACGGGGCGACCTCGTAGAACTTCATGCTCTTGAGGCCGGCCGGCTCGTTCTCCAGACCGTCCAAGACGCCCGTCTTGATGGCGTTATAGACTTCCATGTAATCCATCGGGGTGGCCTTCAAGCCGGTGGCCGAAAAGACCTTCTGGTGCAGCGGGGAGCCCTGCACCCGCATCTGGATCTTCGGGAAGTCGTCAATCGTCCTGACTTCTTTTCGAAGGATCAGGTGCCGGACTCCACCCCCACCGTACCCGATGAACCGTACGCCCTTCTGCGTCATCGTCGTCTGGATCGGCTCGAAGACGTTCGCCTCCAGCGACTTGTTCCAGTGGTCCACGCTCTTGAAGATGAAGGGGGCGTCCATGAAGGTCGCGGTCTTGTCCCAGTTCGCGACCCAGGCGGGGGAGATGATGGCGAAGTCGATGGCCACGCCTTGCAGCATGTACTCGAGGGCGTCCTTCTCCGTGCCGATATCGCCGGAGTGGTGGAGGTCCCATTCAATCTTGATGGGGCCTTTGTAATACTGGTCGACGAGGTCGGCAAATTTCTGGACCGTCCGGAAGTAAACGTGCTCCTTTGGCAGCATCGTGTGGCCGATGAGTTTGATACTCTGCCCCGCCTCAGCATCCGTCAGGCTTCCGCTGAGGAACGACATCGCCACGACTACGGC
>Ga0316622_100000314_pt1 | contig 26890 bp, 20 predicted proteins | sample OWC_Aug_OW2_C1_D_FD_207646 | JGI IMG/M metagenome (GOLD analysis project Ga0316622, IMG submission 207646) | Wetland soil microbial communities from Old Woman Creek delta, Ohio, United States - OWC_Aug_OW2_C1_D5_C | ecosystem: Environmental > Terrestrial > Soil > Wetlands | place: USA: Ohio... | reverse complement strand
AAGATTGCCTCGGAAGGTCGCGCGGCTCGTACCCCACGCTGTCAGGAGCACCGAAATCCGGTCGCGAGTGCTCAATGACCATTTCCGCGGTCCGCGACAGGCTCTAGGAGGCCTCGTTGCTGCGCGGGCATAGAATGTCTCGGGTACTGTGGACACCTCCGGAGCGTCGCCTGGCCTACAAGTGGGCAAAGAGATTCCTCCGGCATCAGAAAGACCGGCCCCCGCTTGAACGGCTCGATGCGGGCCGGGGTCTGCTGGTTGATTTGTTCGCAGCCGGATACGACCGAACGCTGGACGCGTGCACGATGGAGCTTGACAAGTGCCGAAGGGACATTGCGCAGGGAGCACCTCGGCGCTGTGGGCACGGACGCCTGGCGGTCTCGCTGCCGGCGTCAGTGGTCGGTCGGACGGCCGCGACGAACAGGGCCGCCGCGTCGCGCCGGGCGTCTACTTCTGGCGTCTCAAGAACGAAACCACGACCCTCACGCGTAAGGCCATCAAGATAGACTAGGCCCGTCGAACTCTCGGGCGGGACGTCGCATCGTCCCGCCCCTCCTGCTGCAGCGCCGATACGCCGGCGCTCCGTGCCTAGAATCCCAGCCGACTGCTGCTCACCTCCTCCGCATAGCCGTTCTGTTCGGACCGCGCCGCGGCTTCGAAGTCAGCCATCATTATCTGGCCAGTGTCAGTGTCCTTCTGAATTCGCGACGCGGCCAGCGACGCCGCGGTGAGAACCGCGTTGGCAATCTGCCCGCCGGTCAGTTTGAAGTCCTCCGCGAGCCGGCCCAGGTCCACGTCCGAGGCCAGCGGGGCTTCGTGGGGCAGGTGGGCGCGCCATATCTCCGCCCGCGCCGCCGCGTCGGGCGCGCCGAAGAAGACCTTGTAGCGGATGCGCCGCTCCAGGGCCGGGTCGAGGACGTCGGCGTGGTTGGTGGTGAGGATGGCCACGCCCGGAAACTGCTCGAGTTCCATCAGCAGGGTGTTCACCTCGCTGTTCGCGAACTTGTCCGCCGAGTGCTGGACCGCGGTGCGCTGGGCGAAGATTGCGTCGGCCTCGTCGAAGATGAGCGCGCGGCCGGCCCGGGCCGCTTCCGTGAACGCGGCTTTGGTGTTCTTCTGCGTCTCGCCGACCCACTTGCTGACGAGGTCGGCATAGCTTACGACCAGCGGGTCGCGGCCGAGCGCCCGGCAGAGGCTCCTTGCGGTCAGGGTCTTGCCGGTTCCGGAAGGGCCGTGGAAGAGCAGGCAGACGCCGGTCGGCACCTGTTCGAGCGTGCCGAACCCCCACTTGTCGTTGATGATGTCGGCGCGGAGTACGAAGCCCCAGAGCGCCCGGAGCGAGTCGAGCGCTTCCGGCGCGAGCACCACGCCGCATTCGGAAAGGAACTCGCCGATGTCGCCGCGCCAGGACTCGACCGCCATGGAACCGGCAAGAGCCGGACGCTTCTCGCCTCCGATACCGAGCAGCGCACCGACCGTGTCATCGTCGAGCCCGAGCTGCCTGCCCCCGAACCCTTCCCGGCTCCTGACCACCGAGCAAAGGTGACTGCCGGGCAGGAAGTAAGGCAGCAGGTCCTGGGCCGCGTCGGCCTGTCCGCGCGTGAGCAGTCGGACAACTTCGGCGACCGAGAGGCCGCGGCCTCCGTCGCGGGTCAGGTCGGTCGCGGCCACGAGCAGCAGTTCGACCACCTCGCGTTCGACACAGTCGAGCTCGTGCGTGGCCGTGAATTCGTCTATCGGCAGCCTGGTGCCGGCCATGCGGGTGAGTTCCTCGCCTTGCCGGTGCCGGGCCTCGTGCCAGTTAAGCGCCGCTGCCAGCACCTCGCGATTGACCCCGGCCGGTGCTTCACGCCGTGGCCGCCATTCGTCGCCCGTCCCGCCGCAAAGCTGGCACAGCATCTTCACCAGGCGGCGCTTTCCCTCAAGCCACTCGCGCGGCGTGGCATAGGCTCTTGGTTCGGTTCCCGTAGTAGTTCTCACCTGTGACTCCTTTCCTGCGTTACTGCCGCGACGGCGGGTTTTCGTCCTGACCGTGCGCGCCCGTCTGGCGGGCGAGGGACATCACGTACTGCATCTCGTCTTCGAGGATGTAGTAGAACGCGAAGGCGGACTCGTAGAGCTTCAGGAACTCGTCGGTGTCCAGTTCGTGCCTGCCCTGGGTCAGCTTGAACTGGTCGTAGACGTACTGCCTGACCAGGCCGAGCATGTTCCCGGCCCAGTCCTGCCGGAACTCCTCCCGGTACTGCCGCAGTTCCGGGTCATTGTCGTTTCGGGCGATGCGCAGATTCTCATCTACCGGCAGGAACCGGGTATCCTTGCTGCCGGCCGCCTCCTCGTAGTGCCGCCGGGCATCCGGCAGAAAGTCGGTGAACCGGCGCATCACGTCGTGCACGGGCGGCAGGTCCGCGGCGACGAAGGCTCCCTTACCGTCGACCAGGCCGAACAGACGGTAGACGTGGGCCCTGGCCGCAAGCAGGATGCCTTCCGGCACGGCCTGCTTCAGTTCTGCCAACTGCTTCTCTTGCCCGGCAATGCCGGCGAAAACGGTCTTCATGCTCGCGAGCGCGTTGTCGAACGCTCCGGCCATCATTGCCTTCCGGTCTTCGTTTCTCATCTCGGACATGCGGTCTCCTTTCGCGTTTTGCCGGCTATCACTCTTCTCCATACCTTGTTATGACAGGTTGGAGCCATTTGTAAAGCAACCTTGTACGCCCGTTTCGCTCCCGGACCGGCTACTCGGCCACCTAACCCGTTGACAAACCAAGGCTTCGTCCCTGATCGCACCTTCCTACGCCTTCCAGCCCCGTCCCCATACTAATACAGCGTTGTGACCGAGAATTGGAGTCTGTAAAGCCGAGTTTGGCGATTCCATGCGATTCTCAAGTAACCGACAAAGGGTGAATTACCTGCACAGGCTTCGTCGCGCAAGGCCGCATCAGGCGTAACTGATTGCTGTTCCGAGCCATAGGAAGATTCTGCCCACCGCTCGATTGACAGGATAGCGCCTGCCAGCGTGGCGCAGACGATGACTACCTCGAGGGAAGCTGGAGATTCCATAGTCAGTTATGGCGCCCAGACGGCCGTTTGTCAATACGAATGAAAATGTAACAGTGTCAGAATCAGGGATGTCCAGCCGCGGCAATCACTTGGCGGTTTTCGTGCGCATAGCTCCGCCCCCTCTCGTCGCTTGAACTTGACCCTGCCGACGCGCAGCCTACAATCCTGCCAGTCGGAAACGCAGAATGGAGGCATATGACCGATCTTGAGACAATCACCGAAGCGGCGAAGGAAGTGCTGAAGGTGCTCGGCGAGGGATACCAGGAAGGCGTCTACGAGGAGGCGCTCGCGCACGAACTACGCCTGCGGCGGATTGCCTACGACCGCCAGCGCAACTTCGAGATACTCTACAAGGGTTACCGCGCAGGCGAGGGACGGATTGACTTCATCATCAACCCCCTCCGGGCCAACCAGGGAGGCAAGGAATTGGTCCTCGAGCTCAAGAAGTTGGCGAAGATCGGCCCGGACCAGAAGCGCCAGGCCCAGGTCTACATGCTGTCTCTAGACATCGACGATGGCGCGGTGATGAACTTTGCGTCTGAGGTTGAGGTTGTCGAGGTCACAAAGCCAGCCAAAGTCCGCGACCTCACCGTGGCCGCACCTAAGTGCGTTGAGGGCGTACCCGCGCTCGGCCTTCTTGAAGACGGCGCCAAAGAGGCGTACCACTACCTTGGGCAGGAATTCATCTACTGCGACAATGCGAAGAAGATATTTGCCGCGGCCCTCGGGGTCGAGTTGCGCCTGTGCGGCTGCGAGTTCACGGGACTCAATCGCGAGGTGCTCTACAAAGGCCAGCGCGTAGACGAGCACAGCTTCGAATTCTGCTTCGCGGACGGCAGCGTCGCCGACACGGCGTTCTACGACAACGACAAGAAGCTCCAGGAACTCTGCGACGATCTTGGGCGCTACAAGAAGGCTGCCGGCCTCAAGGTTGCCTGTCTCGTCGCCTTCCCGAAGAAGGACAAGGACGAGGTCAAGGTCGTCAGCGTCTAGCCGCTACTGCGAAAGACGAACGGAGCGGGCGAAGGCCCGCTCCGTTCCTGTATGCACCCAAAACACTGCCAGCGGCGACCGTCGCGGCCAGCTTTCTACCTTGGTCGGTACTTCGTGTACGCGTCGTCCGGCCCGAGAATTCGGAACGTGGTCCTCGCGGTCGGCAGGGCGCCGGATTCAGGATAGCAGACTGCCTTTGTCCAGCCAACTTCCGGCCCGCCGATTCGAATCGCCTCGCCCGCGGCCAACGCCCAGTTCGAACGGGTCAGATACACCGCCCACCGGCCGCGCACCGACCAAAGATACGTCCTCAGCCCGGACTCCGCCGCCAGGCCCGCGTCTGCTCCTGCGAGACCTCGCGGAGCAACAGCCCGCGCGTACCGACGCCGGGCCACCTGCCGACCGCCGCGAGGTAGGCGACTCCGTCTTCGCGCAGCAGTCCGGACAACCGCGCCTGCGTGGCGTAATTGTCGACGGTGGTACGGTCGCGGCGAAAAACGGACAGCACGGCCAGCGTGCGGTGCCGGAACAGGTCGCGAATCCTGAACGCCTCCAGCACGAACATCGCGTGGCCGAGCCCGGGGCAAGCGGCCCGTATGTCATAGACGGAAACAGGCCCGGGTCTCTCGGACCCGGTCTTGCGGTTCTCATCGGTCATGATGCATGCTCCTTTGCTTCGGACCTTTGCGGGCACGCACCAGAGGGTCGCAAAGAAGAAACCGCCCGACAATGGGCGGCGACTTTGCGGAAGGCTGTTCTTTGCCTGTGGCCACATCGAACCTAGAAAGGTCCTGGGCACCGTAGCGCCTTCAGCTCGGTTGCCGGACCTGCACACGCAGGTCACTCCTGATGTCGAATCAGGATAGCACGGAACTGCGACGTGTCAAGCGACACTCGCCGCGCCTGACGGCGGGCGGGCGTGGCAGGAATCGCTGGTTGGCGGGCCGGAATCACTCGGCGCTACTCGGGTTTGGTACCGGAACCTAACATGTGACTGTGGGGCTGTTGAGAAACCCCGTTTGGAGTCGACGCGCGACCTCACGTGGAAACGGCCGGCAGCAAGCATTGCATTAGCGTCACTTGCACCGGCGCCATCCGTCCACCTTGCTGGTGGAACGAGGAGATGCACTCTTTCAACGGCCCCACTGTCCCTCATTTCTTTGGCGCTTGACTCTCGTCTTCGTTCGCCTATTCTCACCGCGGATGCATACTACACGCCGTCCGACCTCTGCGAGTACGCGATTGACGCAATGCTCCCTTCCCTCCCGTAGGATCGGAGAATCGGCAGCAGATTCCTGTGTCGTCGCTCCCTCGTGGATTCGCACTTCGGTGGGAGCCGCCCTATGACGTACCACATAGCCCGAGAGGGCCACGTCCGCTTTGTAGGGGCTGGGGCCCGTTGATAAACCGCCGACTTCAAGGTGTCCTGTTCGAAGGAGGGTCGAGTAACGTCGGACCGGAGTCTGTCGCAAGCAGGTTTGACGACGGCCTAGCGCCATCACCAGACCTGAGCTTGCTTTTCAAGCAGGTATTTTACCACCTCTATACGAACAGCAACCTACCCAGGGCAGAACGGCTAGGTGCGGAGATGATTCGCCTGATACTCTGCAAAGTCTACGATGAGATACACAATCGCGGCGACCTGAAGTTCAGGGCTGGTCCTGGCGAATCTACCGAGTCCGTCGCCGAGAGGATAGTGAGCCTGTTTGAGGCGGTCAAGTCGGAGTATACTGACGTCATTGAGGAGACCGAACAACTGCTGCTGGACTCAACCGCGATCGCGTACGTGGTGGGCGAGTTGCAGCATGTCAGTCTCTTGCGGACGAAGAAAGATGTCGTCGGAGATGCTTTCGAGGTATTCATCGGTCCGTCGCTAAGAGGCGAGAAAGGGCAGTTCTTCACTCCGAGAACAGTGGTACAGCTCTGCGTGCGAATGCTTAACCCGAAGCGAGGCGAGAGAATACTCGACCCCGCCTCGGGTACGGGTGGATTCTTGGTCGTTGCGCTAGGGCACGTATGGGATGCTATCAAACGGCGTCACGCGGGTCTACCCGACGAGAAAACCCGCGAAATGATGAGCGAGGTAGCGTCGACGAACTTCTTCGGCATTGACAAGGAATTCGATCTCGCCAAGGTGTGTAGAACCTACATGGCGATTATCTGCGACGGGCGTGGCGACGTTTTCTGTGCGGACAGCTTGGCCAACCCAGAAACTTGGGACGCTGAGCTCCGGAGGAAACTCAGGCCCGGTTCCCTCGACGTCGTACTCACCAACCCGCCCTTCGGGTCACGGATACCGATTACAAGCGCCACGGTGCTCCAGCAGTACGACTTGGGCTTCCTATGGGAGAAAGATCGGAAAACAGGCCGTTGGGTGAAGACGAACACCTTAATGGAAAAACAAGCCCCACAGGTCCTGTTCATAGAAAGGTGCCTTCAATTCCTCAGGCCAGGCGGTCGGATGGCCATAGTTCTGCCCGAAGGCTTGTTCGGGAATCCCTCCGATGGCTACGTCTTCGAGTACATTTTCGGAAACGCCAAAGTCCTAGCCGTGGTAAGCTGTCCGCACGAGACCTTCCAGCCAAGCACGCACACCAAGACAAGCGTTCTTTTCCTTGAGAAGACCCGCCCAGAAGGTGACTACAGCATATTCATGGCGATCGCCAAGAAGGCGGGGCATGACAAGAACGGCAGGGTGATCTATAAGATCGACGACTCTGGACGCGCACTACTTGACTCAAACGGCGAGAAGGTTGTGGACGACGACCTACCCTTGGTTGCGGAAAGATACCGGCAGTTCCTAGAGGGTAGTAGTCAGCTAGAGGATTTCAGCCGCTTGGGGTTCTCCGTTGATGCCAGCTGCCTCAAGGCCAACATTCTAATCCCCGACTATTACATCCCCGCCATGTCAGAGGACCCGCTGCCCCGCAGGGACTCCAGCCTGTATGAGCAGGTCTCCATTCAGTCCCTGGTGGAAGAGGGCGTTATCACGATAAAGAGGGGCAACGAGGTCGGCTCTCAGTTCTACGGTCGCGGTGATGTCCCGTTTGTCAGGACCACGGACATAGTCAACTGGGAGATCAAAGTAGACCCGGTGAAGTGCATTCCCGAGGAAATCTACCGTTTGTACGCCAACAGGCAGGATCTAAGGGTCAACGACATTCTCTTCGTCAACGATGGCACCTTCCTTATTGGCAGGAGTGCGATGGTCACTGAGCTGGACGTCAAGATCGTTATCCAAAGTCATGTTCGACGCATCAGGGCGGTTGATACTGCGCGGCTGGACCCGTATCTGCTCTTCTATCTCCTAAACACGAAGGTGGTCAGGAAACAGATCGAGGCGAAGACCTTCATTCAGGCAACTATCTCCACACTGGGCAACAGACTTTGTGAGGTCTACCTGCCCATGCCACGCGACGTCGGCAGACGAAAGCGGTGGGCGGCTGAGATGAAGTCTATCATCAAGGATAAGGTCAAGCTGCGCCGAAGAAGCATCAAGATCATTGAGGTTTAGGAGGGGCTGTGGCCAAGACTAGAACTATTTCTGCCACTGAGCTTACAGAACGGGACAGAGGTTATCTTCAGATATGCGGTGACGTGGCCAAATTCCTGAAGAAGGTGATCCCGAACCCCGACTCGGCCGGGTTGTTTTGGAGGGAGTACGGCCGGACAGCCCTATCCCGCGATGCTGGGATGGGAGTCGGGTCGGGCAAGCTGCAGAGGGATGCATTAACGACCCGTGGCCGGTCCGACAAGTCACCATTCTCGAACAGAAACCTGCGTTGGCACCCCCTAGTCTTGGCCCACAACACACCTGATTACGCGAAGGAGGTTGATTCTGTCGGGGTGCAAGGCAAGAAGGTGTTCTTCGTTGTCAAAGGTGTGAAGCGCTTTCCAGAAGACCTGTTCAAGTTGGACGTGCCATATTGCGCCCCCTATGCCAAATGGACTCACCTGGCCCCAACCCTGATAAACTGGAGCACGGACGATTGGTCGGAGAACAGGTGCACTATCCCTGCTCTTGAAAGCAGCGTCGCGGAAGACGCTGTTGGCGTCTATGCCGCCCTCGGGCTCGCCATCGCGGTTGGCGTGTATCAGGCTCCGCCAGAAACGTACGATTCGGTGCTGCGGTTGCTCGGCAAGCGAGGTATTTCCAATTCCGTCATCAAGGATATGCCCCCGCTAGAGAATCTCGTGAAGTGCCCGCTCTGCTTGGCGAACATAAATGACACCCCGGCTAGACTTCCTGGCCGGCAGCGGCCGCCCAAATGGCAACCCCCCTGGCGTCCATCCAAGTGTAACGAAGGAGAAGAGGGATCCCTCCAGATAACTCACGCCTTCCCTTTGATAGACGCCGAACAGAGGCACCGCCCGTCCATGGTGCGCTATGGCCATCGTTGGTGCAATGTTGCCATGACCGACCATTCCGTTGAAGAGACCGTGGACTTCATGAAGGCGGTCGTCGGGGCCCAAGCGCGAGCGCAAGGATAGCGCCGTTTATCTCGGCGACGAAATGCGGGCCGGGACGAGTTCCTAATGGATAGGCAAACTCAGTTGGCGTCGGCCGTACTCAACGCATCGAGGCGTGGTCGCGAAGCCGCGCTCTCGTAAGCCACCCTTGGTTTCCTCGGGATGACGGTGAGGCCAGCGGGACAGCCCAGCACTACACTATGGACAGCTTGACGTCGCGTAGCGACCACGGCGAGCTTGAATACACTGACCGCGTCTGACATCGCCCTCTATTATCGTCCCAGCAAGTGCTGGCACCGTGTGGACTGCCGCCGGCTTGACCTGCCTGAGGCCAAGCTGAGTCCCTACGCCGAGGTGCTGCTCGACCTGGGCTTGAAGCGCGAGCATGCATACATGGCAAAGCTGGAGCCGGTGCTGAACCTCTCTTCCGGAACCATTCAGGAACGTATCGAGTCCACCAAACGGGCGCTGCATGAAGGGGCGGCGCGCCTCTACCAGCTCTTACTCAGTTGCGCGGTCAGGCGCAGGTCGTTGTACTTGCCGTCGTCGCCGTTGTACATCGCATCAGATACTCCTACGCTGGCGTCGCATATCTTCCATATCGGGAACGACGATGTGTATCTCATATCAATCCTGCGGGCGGTACCGAATGTGCCGCCGACGGAGAGGCCGTGCGTCCACTTGTCGAACAAGGTGTACGACGGGGACAGGTCGAGGTAGAGCCGGTTGTCGGACGCCGTGTCCCGTGTTGCCTCCGACGTGCTGTACCCGCAGGTTGCCGACAGGGACAGCGGGAACTCGAAACCTAGCCCGTAGTTCAGGCTGGCGTCCCAACTCGTGTTGTCGGCCGAATCCGCTATCGGGCCGCGCACGTCGTTATAGCTGAACGAGATTCCGGGCGAATGCGACACCTTGCCGGTCTGGAAGCTGTGGCCCGCGCTCACCGAGACTACGTTGCCCGCGGTTGTCTTCGTCGATGCCACATTGGCCATTGAATCCAGGCTGTCGCTGCTCTGGGTATAAGGGTGGTAGCCCAACTGCAGGTACGGCAGATTCGGGAACGTCAGCCCGAGGCCGGCCTCCCAGCGTGCGAACCGCGTTGTCTGGCTCTTGAGCGTCAACACGCGGGTGACCTTGTTGGTGCTGTCGGTGGCATTGGTTCTGAGCAGGTTGTCGCGCTCGTTGTCGTAGGCCAGCGAAACCGAGACCGCGTTGTCGACGAAGCTCCGTTCGATGCCTGCGCCGATGGTCATGTTGTCGTTGCGCAGGCCCGGTGCGCCCAAAGACTGAAAGCCCGGCCCGACGAACTCGAACTTGCCGCGGACCCTCGTATCCAACACGTTCAGAGACGGTTTCACCTTGAGCGCGTAGTCAACCGAGCTCGATGCCCGCGGCTTGACCGTGCTCGTGACCCAGCCCGGCATCCAGTCCCAGCCTTCGACCGGCAGCCGCTTGTCGCGGGTCAGTTCCGACCCGGTGATCTCCGACTCCAGCCGGAACGCGCCTTTGGCCAAGTCCAGGTTGAATTCCGCGCCCAGCACGTAGTTCTCCCGCGGCCGTGCGACTTCGAAGCTGTCGATCGGCGGTTCGGTGTCGTTCGGATTCGGCTGGATGTTGTTCGCGGGCGGAGTCGTATCGTCGCCCGCGTACAAGGCGGTGAGATAGAAGTGAGTCCCTTCCTTCTTGCCGAAGCCGAACCGGCCCGAGTAGAGCATGCGGGCATACGCGCCTTGAGTCGAGTCCGAAACAGGGACCCGGCGCTGTGTTCGGCCGACCGCTCCTGCCGCGTACAGGTACCACGGATTCAGCTCCACGGCGCCGCCCAGCACCGGCGCACCGGACAGCGTGTAGGGCGTCCAGGACGGATTGCAGGAGCCCAGTTCGAGGTCCTTCAGGGACAGGGCAAACCCGGATAGGTCGGCCGGCGACGCCAACCACTGCGTCGGGTTCAGGAACAGCTTGAACTTATCCAGTTGCTGCCGGAGCGGGTTCTCCCGCGTGCTCACGAGCACATTCAGCCCGATCGGCAGTCCGAAGAGCGACAACGACGGGTTGAGGTTGAACCGCAGCTCGGGACGTGGTTCAATCAGGCTGTCGCCGGTGATCCACCCGTACTCGCAGTACATGCTTGCCGTACCGGAAAACTGCATCGGCGCGGCGAGCGCGAGGCCAACGAGCAGCAGGAACGGGAGCGCCCGGGCTACTGCTCGGACCGGCATTGGTCGCTGGAGCACTCCCAGATCTTCTTGCATTTCTGGCACTGCCACTTCTGGCACGGACTCCCGGCCCCTTTGCAGCCCGGGCACTGGCTACTGGAGCACTCCCAAGTCTGCTTGCACTTCTGGCACTGCCATTTCTGGCACTGCTGTCCCGACCCTCCGCACTTCGGGTCCGGGCACTTGCTGCTGGAGCACTCCCAGATCTGCTTGCACTTCTGGCATTGCCACTTCTGGCACTCTTGTCCGGAACCTCCGCATTTGGGGTCCGGGCACTTGTTGCTGGAGCACTCCCAGATCTGCTTGCACTTCTGACACTGCCACTTGTGGCAGGCCTTGCCCGAGCCCTTGCAGCCCGGGCACTTGCTGCTGGAGCACTCCCAGATCTGCCTGCACTTCTGGCATTGCCACTTCTGGCACGGCACGCCGGTGCCGCCGCAGGGCTTTGCAGGGGGCGGCGGCACGACCAGCGCGTCCACCAGCATTCCGGCCTGTCCGTCCGGATTGGTGACGATGAGGTCCCGGGCGACAAACGGCGCGTTGGGGTCGACGCCAACGGTCGCGCGCAGCTCCGCGCTGCTGACAAACGCCAGCGAAGTCACGGCCACTCCCAGGCCTTCCAGCGCGGACAGCGAGACACGGTGGTCCGGGCACCGGACGTACGAGCAGCGGTACGACTTCCCGCAGACCGGGCACTCCCGCAGCTCACACACTTCCTCACCCTTGATCTTGCCTTTCCCGGCATTGTAACAGGCGGGGCAGAAGGTGGCGTAGCAGGTCCAGGTTTTGCCGCAGGTCGCGCACTTCCAGTGGTGGCAGTCGTCGTCCAGGTCGTCGGCACCGATGCTGGCGCCCCGGGCGAATGAGACCCGGGAGCCGTCGACGAACTCACTTCCGGAGATGACCAGTTCGAGGGTCTGCCCCGGTTCGGCGGAAGGCGGGGCCACGGCAGTGACGGATGGCGGACGTACCTGGCCGGCCCGCACGGCGAACGACCAATAGAGGCTGCCGTGGGCATCGACCTCGTCCCCGACGCGCGCGACAACCTGCCAGGCGTAGCGCTTGCGCGGCTCCAGCGGCCGGGCCGAGAGCGGGTACTTGTGGCTCGTGGCCGGCGTGTGCCTGGTCTCATGCCACGGCGGATTCGACCTCACCGCTTCCTCGGCGGTCTGCCCCCCGAGCATCTCGGCTATCGTCAGGTCGTAGAGCACCGGGCCGGCAGGCGGCATCGGCGGCGTCCAGACGAAGAGCGGGTGTGGGGAGGTGATCGTGGCTTCGTCGGCCGGCGCGATGAGGCGCGGGGCGCCCGCCGGCTTGACGACGATGTGGCTGGTATCGCCGACTCCGAAGGGCCTGACTATCAGCTCGAAACTGTAGGTGCCGGCGGGTAGCTGTCCGGTCCTCGTGCCGAACGGCTCGTAGCCCGGCGCGGTCTGCGTCTCATCCATGACCACGTCGCCGTAGTGGTAGAGCTTCGCGCCGCGCGTCAACTGGAACGGCTTGGTTGTCGCGTGGAACACCTGGCCGTGACTCGACTCGAACACGAGTGCCTCGAGCCAGGCTTCGGCGACCGTGTCCGACGTCACCGTCGCCTTCCACAGTTCTTCGATACCGTAGCGTCCGGGCGGCGGGACCGAGAGCCTGACTGATACGTGCGCGGCTGGAGCGACGGCCAGCAGGGTCGCGACCAGAACGGCCGCAGCGGCGAATCGGTGCTTCATTAAGCCTCCTTGCTGGAGGCCCGGCGCAACCGCCCACAACCAGTGCCGGCGGCGCCGGCTCCAGTCTTTCATGGTCCACGGAGTCTTGTCCGCGGGCCCTTCTTCGGTACGTATGATATACAGTGATGCGGGTGGCTGTCAAGAACAATCTGCCGACCCTGATACCGACGCGGCGGCCGCGACAGCGCGAAAGCCCGATGATACGGAACGGAGATCTCCGCCCCCTGTCCGTTCATTCGTCTACCATTTGGTGGCCCAGCGTCAATTCTCGGATGCCGGGTGCGGACGCGGGGTCAATGGCTGACGAAGATGGAAGGAACCGGGACTCGCCACTCCTGAACGGGCACTGGTCCACGTAGCTGATTCTCTGTCAAGAAAGACCCTGTGGACGGCCTAACCGCCGGTCTGCGGCGCAAGGCCCAGTGACGATGAAGGAACTACCTCACGCGCCGCGCGGCTTGACCGTGCCCGGCCGACGCGCTAGTGTTGAGCGTGACGAGCCTACTGAGTGCACGACTGCTGACAATCGGCTATGAGGGCAGAACCGTCCGGGACTTGCTGGCCGTCCTCAAGCAGGCGAAGGTCGAGCGTGTGGTTGACGTTCGCCAATTGCCGCTGAGCCGGAAGCCGGGTTTCTCGAAGTCGGCCCTGGCCGAGTTCCTGACCTCGCACGGCATCGAGTACGTCGGCTTCCCGAAGCTCGGCACACCCGCGGCCATCCGCAACCACTACAAGCAGAGCGGTGACCTCGCGCGTTTGAAGCGGGACTATCTTGTCTATCTCGGCACGCAGGGACCGGAAATAGCGGCGCTGCGCGAACTCGCGGCACAGGGCGGCTGCGCCCTGCTCTGCTACGAACGCGACCCCGCAAAGTGCCATCGTTGAATCCTGGCCGAGGTCCTTGCCGGGCGGACCAAGCCGGTGTTCCGGATTCAGCACATCGGAGTCCGCGGCGAAGACGACCTGTTTGGATCAGAGCAGTAGGTAGTAGACAGTAGGCAGTAGACAGGTAGCGGGCGGCAGTAGGTAGGCAGCAGTAGACAGGAAGCAGGAAGCTTGAGCAGGAGGCGGCGATGAAGGACTCGAGATGCGGCGATGCGGACGGAGAACGCGCCGCGCGTAAGCTGGATAGGTTCGAAGACCTGACCGTCTGGCAGAAGGCACACGAACTTGCGCTGAAGGTATACCGCATGTCTGCGCGCTTTCCCCGCGAGGAGCAATTCGGTCTGATTTCGCAGATGCGGAGAGCGGCCGTGTCGGTTCCGGCCAACATTGCAGAAGGCTTCAAGAAAAGGGGCGGACGGGACAAGGCGAAGTTCTACAACATCTCTCAAGGGTCGCTGGAGGAACTGCGCTACTACCTCATCCTCAGCCGGGACCTTGGATACACGACCGACACGAAGGAGATTGACGCAGGCCTGGATGAAGTCGGCCGTATGCTGCATGGGCTCATAGCATCAGTCCTGGCGCGAACGGAGTCACGTCCGACGTGACGAGCTTATCTGACCCTGTATTCTGTCTACTGCCTTCCAGTCCCTTGATGCCGTCGCTTTCCCGGCCCTGTATTCTGTCTACTGTCTACTGATCCCATGATCCCCATGTCCTCTTTCTCCTCCATCGAATGGACCGAAGCAACCTGGAACCCGGTGACGGGTTGCTCGCACATCAGTGCGGGCTGCGCGCACTGCTACGCCGAACGGTTCGCTCTGCGGCTGCAAGCCGCGGGCATGCCGAAGTACAAGAATGGGTTCGAGGTCACGACCCACGAGAAGGAATTGCTGACGCCCCAGGGCTGGCGCAAGCCGCACGACGTGTTCCTCTGTTCGATGGGCGACTTGTTCCATGACAAGGTGCCGTCCGGGTTCATCCAGCGAGTCTTTGACGTGATGAAGTCTTGCCGGCAACACCGGTTTCAGGTTCTCACCAAACGCAGCCGGCGTCTGCGGCAACTCGCCCCTACGCTGCCGTGGCCGGAGAACGTCTGGATGGGCGTAACTGTCGAGGACGATCGCGTAGTGTCTCGCATCGACGACTTGAGAGCCGTTCCTGCAAAGGTCCGATTCTTGTCCTGTGAGCCTCTGATCGGCGACGTCGGACATCTGCCACTCGACGGTATCGACTGGGTGATTGTCGGCGGCGAATCCGGGCCGGGCGCACGGCCGATGAAGAAGGAGTGGGTTCTCTCCATCAGGAGCCAGTGTGAGATGGCGGGCGCGGCGTTCTACTTCAAGCAGTGGGGCGGTACGCGCAAGCATCTGAACGGCCGCGAGCTCGACGGCCGGACATACGACGCAATGCCGATAGCAGCTGAGCTTCCCGCTTCAGGTCTGCTGGAACTCGAGCCTTCGGTCACCGTCCGCGACTAGCTCACCGACAAGAACCAGTGGCGAGTTCGTCTCCGCCGGACGAGTGATTCTGCAGTGGCTTCGGTCGCACAATAGCCTATTCCTGACGCGCGGGCGGATGGTCAGAATTGCCGCGCCTCAATGCGTAATATACATATTCCGTCGGCCTAAGGGAAACGTCCTAACTCCCCTATTCCCAAGTCCCTAACCCCTATCCGCTCTCCGACCCCTCCTATGCCTCCCCCATAGCTATCCCCATAGCTTTCGAAGTCACAGCCCGAGGAATATCCCGGGGAACGATGCGGGCTACTTGCTCGGCCATTTCCACCGCTGCTTTGCCCGCCACCTTTCGGGCAACGACTAGAGCTCCTTGTCCGGTTCCTTGCCGAATAGCGAGTCAGGCTTCGTCCCGAGGTCCTTGCCGGGTTACGGCCCACATCCTCGTCCGAGTCCCTTCCCGAATCCCTCTGTAGAGAACTCAGTAGCCAACTTGCCGAGTTTCTTCGAGAGGAGCCGGAAGAACTCTTGTCTACGCCGTCGCCCAGCTTCTTGGGGCTTGAGGCTGGTAGGTCAGTGGCCTGCGGCCACGGACTTGCCGTCTATCGGGCAAACGCCGTTGGGATACACCGGCCGGTCGTTGGGCCAGACACCGCAGTCAATCGGCCCGAGCGCTTCAGAAACGTCAACCGGGCAGCGCCCGTACATCTTGTGGAAGCCCTCGAACGTCTGGCACCCGTCCGACGTCCTGCCGCACTGCGGACAGGTGAACTTCGGGGATACCGAGGCCCCGACGCGCCGGAAGTAGCCGTCGAAAAGAACCGCGGCCCGGCATTCGATGCAGGTCGAGCCGTTGAGCCGCGAGTAGTTGATGCGCTCGACCAGTGCCGCCGGTTCGGCCTGGCCTTCGTCCTCGAACCTGATGGCGCGGGCATTGAGCATCGGCAGGTCGAGATTCAGGGCGTCGGCGACATAGAAGAATGCCGGCGTGGTCTGCAAGAACGGCCGGGCCAAGGTCGAGCGGGACACCGCCTCTTGCCCCCAGCCGCCGCGGCCGATTACCGGCACGAGCACAGTGGCAATGAAGCAGCCGAGCAGGAGGCCGATGATGCCGCCGCCGATTCGTCCAGCGGGGGTTCTTCCCCACTCCGGGTCCAGCCGCAGCAGGTAGAGCAGAGCCCGGACGCCGAAGATGCCGATGAGGGCCGCGATGCCGAAGGCGATGAACCCGGCCGTGTAGGACCCGCTGATGCGGTGTAGCAGTGTGAAAGCGGCGAACCCGAGGATGATCCCGAGCGCGGCCCGGACGATGTCGGTCAGCGCGAGGAAGAAACCGCGCCTTACCTCGGCGTAGACGCCCAGGCCGATGAAAAGAAGAATCAGGCCGTCAATCAGGAATGGCACGGGGAATTATACCAAGGGAAAGGACCGAAGTCAGAAGTCAGACATCAGAAGTCAGAATGCCGAACTGCCGAGGCGGGCGTAGCCAACCACGGATCAACACAGATTGCCAGGCAGATATGGACAGACCACGAATCCCTCTCCCTGAACGGTCCGGACATGCGGAAACGGGACTGCGGGAGCGCAGGGTCCACTTCTCCCAACCGCAACTCGAGGGAGGAAGCAGAAAGCCTGCGACTCCGGAATCCCTGGCCCACAACTCAGCAGCACCCCAACGGGCAGTAGTTGCCGACCATGTAGCATTCGTTCTCGTCGCACTTGTAGATTCTTGTCCCGCATTCGCCCTTCACGGTCACCATCTGGGTGGTCTCGCTCTCTTTCTTCAGGTTGTTCATTGCTCTCACCACCTTTCATTCTTGGACCCCTTCCCAAGTGCCAGGGTTCTGACACGGGCCGGCCGCGAATCGGCACCGAATCAGCTCCTCCTGCGTCTAATATAGTGAAGCGAGGTGGGGGTTGATTGAAGGTGTGAAGTGTCCACAGCCCGGACACGGACTGACTTAATGGCTGGTTTCCTTCAGTAAGGACCACTATAGCGGGAGTTACTACTCCCGCTATTCCATTTCAGACATCATTAGGACCACGGATGAACACGGATAGTCAGGCAGATGGTCTTGCGGGCCGGATCTGACCTCAGGGAGTCACGTCGGGCACTGCGGCCGGACGCGCTATCTGTACTACAATCGTGCAGGATCGTCGTTTCCGCGACGCTGTTTCTCTCTGCCGCCTCTGTCCTGGGGCCGCCAAGTTCCTGGCAGCCGTCGGCAGGTGCCGTCCGCGTTGCCGCAAGAATCGGGTTCGATTAGGGACTCAATCTGTGTCCATCTGCGTTGGTCGCCGCGACCCCTGTCCGACAGCGCATCTGCGGTTCCACCCGGTTTGGTTGCGGCCTCCGAGGCCGCGCTATGTTCATCTGTGTCGATCTGTGGTTCTCCTGGTGGTGAACGTTGGAGTCAGTTCGCGCGCGGGAGCGTGAAACCAAACCGGCTGCCCTTGCCCGGCTCGCTCTCGACCCACGCCTCGCCGCCGAGCTTCTCCATGATGCGGCGCACGATGGAGAGCCCCAGCCCCGAACCGGTGGCCCGGACCTGGTGCAGCCGGGTGAAAGGCGTGAAGAGCCGCGCCTGCTGTTCCGGCGTCAGCCCGGGCCCGTTGTCCGTGACCCAGAACCGCACCTTGTCCGCGGCCACGTCCGCGCCCAGTTCGAGCCGCGGCGGCTTGCCGCCGTACTTCATCCCGTTCGACAGGTAGTTGGCCCAGACTTCCTCCAGCCATGGGCCATAGCCAAGCGCGGCCGGCCATAAGTCAGGCTTGGTGATTTCCGGGGCGTACTCCGCCTTCATGTGCGAGACCCGCTGCAACGCGCCGGCCACGACCGCGGCCATCTCGACCGGCTGCTTCTCGACCTCGGTCTTGCGCACGCCGGCCAGCAGGAGCAGTTCCTCGATGATGCTGTTCATCTTCCGGGCGCTCTGGCCGATTGCCAGCAGCGACTCGGTGATGTCCTTCTCGCTCAGGTGGACGTCGGCGGCGGTCAGGAGCTCGGCAAAGCCGAGCACCGCGGACAACGGGTTCTTTAAGTCGTGCGCCACGGTGTGGGCGAAGGCGTCGAGCTCGGATATCAGCCGCTCGCGCTCCGCCTCCAACTGCTTCCGCTCGGTCACGTCCTCCTTCACCGCGACGAAGTGGGTGATGTTACCGTCCCGGTCGCGAACCGGCGATATCGAAGCGAGCTCCCAGAACAACTCCCCGTTCTTCTTCCGGTTGCGGAACTCGCCCTGCCACTCGCGGCCGGCGAGGATGGTCGTCCAGAGTTGCTCGTAGAACGCGCGCGGATGCTCGCCCGACTGCCAGAGCCGCGGGTTCTTGCCCAGCACCTCGTCGGCGGTGTAGCCGGTCAGGCTCGTGAACTTCGGGTTGACGTACTCGATGTGGCCTTCGGTATCGGTGATGATGACCGTGGCCGGGCTCTGCTCCACCGCGCGCGTGAGCTTGCGGACCTGCTCTTCGGCCTGGTGCCGGCGGATGGCGTTCTCAACCGTGACCGGCAATTTCTTCAGGTACACCCGTTCGTGGTCCTTCACCAGGTAGTCGTCCGCCCCGCCCTTCATTGCCCGGACCGCCACTTCCTCGTCACCGGCTCCGGTCGTGAACACGAGCGGAAGGCCGTGCGCCATCTGGATCACATCGAAGGCGGTTCCATCGCCCAGCGCATAGTCGGTGATGACAGCATCGTACTCGTTCCGGGCCAGCAGGTCGCGCGCCTCGGCGACCGAGCCGGCGACTTCGTAGTTGTAGGGTGAGCCCAGTTCTCGGACCGCCCGCTTGAACGCGAGTTGGTCGATGATGTCGTCCTCAACCAGCAGCACGCGGCACCGCGTGCAGGCCTTGCCCTTCGCTTCGTCGCCCTTCATGCTTCCTCCCTCATCCCTGCGCCTTTCCCGCCGCGGCCCGCTTCGGCAGCGTGAAGTAGAACGTGCTGCCCTCGCCGACTTTGGACTCGATCCAGACCCGTCCGCCGTACATCTCGACCGCCTTCTTGACGACCGCGAGGCCCACGCCGGTGCTGTCGGCCTCGTCCCGCGGCTTTAAGGTCTGAAAGAGCTGGAACACCCGCTGCCGGTCCTTCTCCTCAATGCCCGGCCCATTGTCGCTGACATGGAACTTCCAGAACCCGCCGTCCTCGGTGCAGCCGACCCGAACCAGACCCTCGGGCTTGTCCATATACTTGACGGCGTTGGACAGCAGGTTCTGGAATACCTGGCTGATGCGCGTCGGCTCGATGACGACCGCGGGCAGCGGGGTCTCCACCGTCACCCGGATGAGCGGCGGCGGCGACAGAAGGTCGATCACCGCCGGCACCAGCTCGGCCAGGTCGACCTCGACTTCCTCCTCGCGGATGCGGCCCGCGCGCGAATACTGCAGGATGCCGTCAATCAGGTCGTGCATCCGCTTCACCCGGCCCAGCAGCAGGTTGAGCTGTTCGCGGCCCTCGTCGTCGAACTTATCCTTGTAGTCGGCGGCAAGCCACTTCGCCAGCGAGTCGATTGCCCGCAGCGGGGCTTTGAGGTCGTGCGAAACCACGTGCGCGAAATCCGCCAGCTCCTGGTTCGCCGCCTCGACCTGCTTCAGCAATTGTGCCTGCTTCTCCTCGGCGCGCTTCCGCGCGGTGAGGGCGTCCTGCAGGTCCTCGGCAAACTCAAGGTACGCCCGGTTCGGGCCCTTCAGCTCCCGGTACAGCCGGGCGTCGGCAATCGCGAGTCCGCTCGCCCGCGCGACGACCAGCGCCATGTCCAGGTAGTGGTCCTTGTACTCGGCGAAGGAGATCCCCTCCACCTCGAGCACGCCCAGGGTCTTGGTTCGGTGGCGCAGGCTCAGCCGGAACCCGGCCCCGCTCTCGGTCCAGGCGTACGACCGGTTGAACGACGCGAGCCGCTGCTTCACCTCCTCGGAGTCGCCGAACCCCGCGGGCCGCGACCAGACCCGCGCGAGCTTGCCGTCTTCCAGCGCCACGAAGGCCATCGTGGCCGGCGCCAGCATCGTCGCGAACAGGTCGAATACTTTCTCGACCACCTTCTCTTCGGCCAGGGTCTCGGCCAGCCCGCTCACCAGTTCCTCGACCATGCTCGAGTCGGTCAGCCGCCGGTAGGCGCTTGCCAGTATCGCGTTCAGCCGCGCCCGCTGGAACTCCAGCCGCCACTCCAGCACCGCTTTCTCAATCAACAGCCCGAGCCGCTCTTGCCCGGCCTCGGACAGCGCCGCCGGCAGGCCCGCGCACCGGCGCACGACGGCTACCGGCCGGCCGGCAAAGTCGGTTGGGGTCGAGTCGGGGAGACACGCGCCGGCGAGCACGCGGAAGTGCTGACAACCGGCGCCCGCTGCCGCGGCCCGCTCAATCTCCTGCCAGCCGCCGACCTGCCTGGTACAGTCGCCGGAAAACGGTATCAGCCGGACGTCGTCGAACCGGGCCGCCTCAACCCGCGCGGACACGGCCGGGTGAAGATGCGCGCAGACCAGCACGCCGAGTTTCTCCGGGCCCGGCATCAGGGTACCTCTTCCACTGGTAACGGTCGTCCGAGAACGGTCACGTCGACTGAAGCCTACAACGCAGAGCCCGGAGCGTCAAGAACACCTGAACGACGGAGTAAGGGCACTGGGATTCCGGGGTCGGCGTCGCGGCCCCGGTCGGATAGAGCTGGAGCTTGTGGCCCTCGGCCGCTAGCCGAGGTTGACCTTGTGCCTCGCGACGGTTCCGCCGGAAATGATGACGACCAGGTAGGTACCGCGCTTCAGCCGCACGCCGTTTTCGCCGGTCCCGTCCCACGTGGCGGCGTGATACCCCGACGACTGTGGCTCATTCAGGAGCAGCCTGACCGGCCGGCCCAGCATGTCGAAGACTTCTATCCGCACCTGCCCGGCCCGGCTCAACCGGTATTCAACCCGCAGGCTGCCGCGGCGGATTGCCGGTTGGGCCCGGACGATCGTGACCACGCCGGCATCCGGCCCGGGACCCGCGGCCGCGGCACCGGCTTCGCCACAGGCGAACACCAGTGCCGGCACGTGGTCGACGGGCAGGTCGAGCGCGGAGGAAATCTCTCTCCGCTCGGCCCGGGTGAGCGGCACCACGATGCTCCCGGCCAGCCCGAGCGCTCGCGCCTGCGCAAGCAATTGGAGCCCGGCGAATCCTGCCTCCATCATGTCCGCACCGGCGCCGGTGTCAGGCACGCAGACCACGAAATAGGTCGGTGCGCTGCCGGGAATGCGGGCTGACGCCGCCCGCAACTGCGGCCGGCGGTCGCCGGTCGCCACCCGCTCCAATCGGTGGTCGCGGGTCGCCGCGTCGCTGTCGGTTGGGAGCCGGTTGTGGTACCGGCTGATATCGAACTCCCCGACCACGTAGATGCGGCCGGTGAGACAGAAGCTGGCCATCGCGCTCGGCACGGTCAGACCCTGCCGGCGGTTGTAGGTGATGTGCGGGGTCACGCCGTATGCGGCCCAGAGGAGCTGCGACAAGTTCTCCTGGGACAGCCCGACCGGGCCGAAGGATGATTCCTGGTGCAGGTCGGCAATCACCGCCTCGAACGTATCGGGCCCGACCACGTGCGGCAGGGGCAGGCTCGAATCCGACGACCGGGCCACGCAGAGAGTGTCGAGCGGTGTGGCTTCGCCACCGTAGGAAGGAACGGAAGCGGCGCGACCGAAGACGGTGACCATCTGGATCGGATGGGCCGGCTTCCATTCGACCGCGGCGTGGTCCGCCGCCCACTGCATCGGGCAGCTCACCACGTCTCGCCCGTCATCCTTGAAGGCAGCCCCGGCCAGCAGCCCGGCCTGAATCGCCATGCCGGCCGCCTCGGCACGGTCGGCGGCAACGCCCACCTCAAAAGCCGAGCCGGAATTGTAGCGGTGGTCACCGGCCCGGTGCAGGGTCAGGCGGGAACTCGACGGTTCGTAGCGATAGACGTTGTGCGGGGTGGCGACGTAGAACTCGCGATACTCGCCGGCAGCGTGCGGCGCCCGGCTCATCGCCCAGAGGACGTTGACCATCACCTGCCCGGGCAGGGAGTCATCGAAGCCGGCGTGGACCGAGTACCGGCTGTTGGCGAGCTGCTCGAACGAATACGCGTGACGGACCGGGCCGGGCAGGCTCTCCGCCCCGGCCGGGTCCGGCAGCGGCGCGGCCAGCGCCGCCAGGCAGACCGCGAACAGGAACCAGCTCATAACGTTAAAGACTAGCCGTCGCGCTACCCCTGTCAAGCCGCGGCGCGGGTCGTGCGCGTGAACCATGCTCCGCACGACGTCGGGTCGCCGGCTCGGCCTCGCTCTTCGTTGTCGGCAGGAACTCAGCGCGAACGGGCGGGCTGGTTCACTTCGAGCGGCGGGGCTGCTTCGGCTTCCGGCCCAGTTCACGGACGAACCGCTTGACCGGGCCTGCCTTCCTGGGGTTGACCTGCACCCATGCGGCGATGTCCTCGTCCTGCAGAATCACCGCACGCGCACCCGCGTCGCGCTCGACCGCAGCGGCGAAGTCCTGCAGCGCCTGCTCCACCGCGCCCTGCCACAGCCGGGCGACGCCGGCGAGCAGCCGGGCAGCGCCTTGCGCCTGGTCCGAAGCCGCCTTTTCAAGCTCGGCCGCGTCGGCCAGCACCGCATCGAACTCCCGCTGTCGCAGATTGGCCAGGGCGCGGTTGTGAAGCGCCCGGAGCCGCAGTCCCGGGTCGTCGGCGCCGTCGTCGGCAAGCGACTCGAGGCATAGCGTGTAGTCCTGCACCGCCGCCGGGTACTGCTGTTGCGCCAGTCTCCCGTCGCCGGCGCGCAGCGCATCGGCCGCCGCTGCCCGTTTCTCAATCCCCTCGGCGCGAGCTGCCGCGGCCTCGGCCGCGGCCCGCGCCTGGTCAGCGGTCCTGGCCAGGTCCTCGACCTTGGCCCGCTCCTCGGCAGCGGTCCTGACCAGGCCCTCGAACATGGCTCGTTCCTGTGTCGTCACGACGGTGTGGTCGGCGACAGCTTCGAGGCTTTCCTCGGCCCGGTCGAGCCGCTCGCGCACCGCAACGAGCTCGGACTGCACCATCGCCACTTGCGCGGTCGCGGCGTCGGGCTCCGCCGGATGCGGGGCGGCCATGTCGGCCTCGAGCTTGTCGGCCCTGCTCTCCGAATCGGCCAGTTTCCGCTTCAACCGCAACACCTCGTCCGCGGTTTGGGCGAACCGGGTCTCCCAGGCCGCGCGCAGGTCCTCCAGCCGCATGATTTGTCGGCCCAGCGCCCATATCCGCCACACGGCAAGCGCCGCCGCAAGCAGCACGACGATGATGGTTGCCGTCAGCCACCGGCCGAGATTCCGACTCGCGCCATCCAGCGCCTGCTTCGCCGCCAGCACGATTTCGGCCCGCGATGCCGTGTCCGGGGCGGCCGGCCGGGTCTGCGCAACGGCCAGCGTGCACGCGACGACCAGCAGTACGGCCGCCGCGCGGAACAGCACGTTCCTCACACCGCCTCGCCGCTATTGCCCGGTCTGCCCGGCCGGGCTGAACCGCTTGACATATACCCTGCCGCGGATGCGGTCGAGATACTTCGCGAGCCGCTCGGCCAGCTTCTGCTGGTAAAGGTAGTTGCGGATGTTGTCCTGCATCTCGAGGTAGGAGAGCGTCCGTTCCGACTGCTTGGCCAGCACCTTGATGACGTGGTACCCGTGCTCGGAGAGCACCGGCTCGCTGACCTCGCCTGAGTCCATCCCGGCGACGACCTCGTTGAACGGCGGCGCCAGGCCAGCAATCGGAAACTCGCCGAGCCAGCCGCCGGAATCGGCGGTCACCGGGTCCTGTGAATACTGTCGGGCGAGCGAATCGAACGGCACGCCCGCCAGCGCCTTCCGGCGGATTGACGCCGCGAGATTCCGGGCGCGGGCCGTGTCGCTCCGGGTCACCGGCACGCGGACGAGTATCTGGCGGAAGCGAACCCGGTCCTGAGTCTTCTCTTCGATTTTGACGGTCATGTAGCCCTCACGCGTCGGGAACGGCGGCGAGGTCTGGCCGGGCTTGAGCTGGGAGAAGACCATCAGCAGTTCCGGCGGCAGTTCCGCGAACGCCACCCAGCCGCGGTCCCCGCCCCGGGCCGCTGTCTTCCGGTCCTCCGAGAACGACCCCGCAACCGTGGCGAAGTCGCCGCCCCGCGCCAGCACGTCCATCACTTCGGTCATCCGGCGCTGGCCGGCCGAGTCCTCGGCCGGGGCCGGCGTGAACGCGATGAGAACATGGGCCAGCGTCACCCGTCCCGGCACCCGCGCGATCGAGTCCCGGTTCTCGTTGTAGAACCGCTCGGCCTCGGACGGCGAGATGTAGATCTGGGTCAGCCCCTCTTTCTCCATCAGCCGGCGGGCGAGCAGCTTGCGTCGCGCTTCCTCCTGGTAACGCAGGCGCAGCGTCCGCTCGGTGTAGCCCTCGCTCGCCAGCGCCGCCTTGTACTGCTCCTCGTCACCGAACCGCTCCTTCACGGTGGCGATGCTCGCGTCCACCTCGGCCGCGACCTCGGAAGCCTCGACCTCGACCGACTCGCGCCGGGCCTGCTCCTCGAGCACGAGGTCGTCAATCAGCCGGCCGAGCGCCAGTTCCTCAAGCGCCCGGTCCGACACGAGCGAGTCCGGCTGCGACAGCCGCAGGAAATTGACCGCCTGGTCGAGCTCGCTCGCGAGGATCAGCTCGTCGCCGACCGCGGCGACCACGGAATCAGCGGGCGCGGCGTAGGCCGCGGTCACCAACCCGAGCACGGCGAGAGCCACGCCCGAGGTCCAGAACCGCAGGGACAGGGAGGCAGGCCCGAATCCCGACCTTGCCCTCGCCACTTCGCCCTTCGCGCCTCTCCTTGGCTGCTACTTCGTCGGCTCGAAGTAGGCGTCCGGCTTCAACTCAATCTTCGCCTTCTCCCGCAAAGCCGTGAGCACGCTGTCAACCGTTGCCTGGCTCCGGCGGTACGAGAGGATCGCCTCGATTTCGTCCTTTGCCTCGGAGAAGGTCGCGTCCGCCTTCACCTTCTTCTTGTCCACGAGCTTGATGATCTGGTAGCCTTCCTGGCTCGGTATGACGTCGGAAACCTGCCCGGGTGCCAGCGCAAAGATGGCCTCGGCCACGGCCGGGTCACCGCCCATCCGCGGGTCGCCGATATTCCGGGCGAAGTAGCGGGACTCCTGCCCGGCCTCGAGCGCCAGGTCCTCGGACCGTTCCTTGGCCAGCTTGGTGAAGTCGGCCCCGCCCTTGATCTCGGCCGCGGTCTGTTCGGCCATCAGGCTGTCGGCGATGACGATGCGGGCGATCTTCACTTCGTAGCTGAACTCGTCCCGGTGCTGGTTGAAGTACTGCATCAGCTGGTCCTGGCCGACCTTGGCTGACGACGTCAGCCGGTCGACCAGCTCATTGACGAGGTAGTCGCGCTCGATCCGCTTCAGGTGCGCCTGAACCTGCGGCTCCTTGTCGATGCCGCGGCGCTGCGCTTCCTGGTACATCAACGTGTTCGAAACCCATTTGTCGAGGATCTTCGGCAGGTTCTCGCGGGTGACCTCGAACCCCTCCGGCGAGAGCGAGTCGAGCTCCGCCCCGGTCAGCTTGTCGCCGTTCACGCTGACCAGCACCGGCCCGGCGAGGGCCGGCCCGGTCTTCGCGCTGTTGCAGCCGGGCAGGAAAGCCGCTGCCACCGCCACCACTGCCAGGATCAATAGATACCGGTTCGTCATCGCCGCTCCTTATCGTTTGGGATTGCCAGTTGTTTCCTTCTTCACGGCGGCAAGCGCCGCCTGGTTGATGGTAATCTTCGCCTGCGCCTTCAGACCGGCCAGGTACTCCTGCAGCCGGGCATCGCGCCGCTCGGTCAGCAGCCGGCTGCGAATCATGCTCGCGACCTGGTTCGAGTCCGGAGTGGTGAAGTTCTGCCGGTTCTGCCGGAAGTAGTCCATCACGTCCGCCTCGGACACGTCCAGCTTGTCGGTAATCTCCTGCTTGAACAACGCCCGGTACAGCACGTCCTCGCGCTTGGCCGCGAGCTGGCGCTGGATGTCCGGGGCTTTGTTCAAGCCCTTGCTCAGGGCGTCCTCGTACATCAGGTCCTGTTCAATCTCCCGGCGCACCGCGTACTCCTTCATTGCCGAATCGAGCATTGCCGGGAACCGGGCCGCGACCGGCAGCAGCCTCGCCACCTTCACGTACTTCGAGTTGTCCTTGTAGGCGACCGCGACTTCCTTGTCGGCCTCGGTAATGGAGTCGATCGGCTTGACCAGGATGGCGAGGCCGGCCGGGTTGTAGGTGATCCGCTGCCGCAGCCCGGACATGTACTGGTTCGCGAGTTCCTGACGCCGCAACTGCTTCAGTCGTCGCTCGAATTCCTGCCGGTACTCGGCGAGCGGCGGCGGGCCCGGGTCTGCCGGCCGCGTCTCGACGAGCGCCGCGATCTGCCATGCGGTGCCGACCTGCGTGGGCTGGGTATGCTGGCCGGGCTGCAGGACCGTCACCCGGGCCCGCAGCGGCCCGTCGATGAGAAGCAGCGGCACGAACCCGACGTCCCCGGCCTTGACCGCGCTCCGGTGCTTAGAGTACTTCACCGCCAGCGACTCAAAGGCGGCACCCTGGTCGAGCTCGGCGGCCAGCCGCTGGGCCAGGCTCTCGTCCGGAACCGAAATCAACCGCAGGTGCGCCTCGGTCTGCAGCAGCTTGTACGCCGCCTGCAGCTCCGCCTCGGTCACCTGATTTCCCGGCGCGGTAATCGTGTCGTACAGCCGCTGGTTCACCAGCGCCTTCTGCTCGAGCTCAACCAGGTACTCGGCATCCTTCTCCATGCCCTCGCGCTTCGCTTCCTGGGCGAACAGCTTCCGGGTGATGATGCCGTCGAGCACCTGCTTCTTCACGGTATCGGCCCGGAGCGAATCGAGATTCTCGGGCAGCATCGCCGCGACGTCGGCGGCGGTGATCGCCTCGCCGTTCACGACGGCCACGGTCTGCCGGCCGGGCCGGCCGGCGCACGCAATCAACGTCAGGACCGCCAGAATGGGGATCAAAAGATGTCTCATGGCGAGTCAGACAATAGCTCCTGCCTCACGAAAGTCAAGGCAACGGGGCGGCCGCACGAAGGGGAAAGCGCCTCACCGGCG
>Ga0316622_100000312_pt1 | contig 26903 bp, 18 predicted proteins | sample OWC_Aug_OW2_C1_D_FD_207646 | JGI IMG/M metagenome (GOLD analysis project Ga0316622, IMG submission 207646) | Wetland soil microbial communities from Old Woman Creek delta, Ohio, United States - OWC_Aug_OW2_C1_D5_C | ecosystem: Environmental > Terrestrial > Soil > Wetlands | place: USA: Ohio... | reverse complement strand
CCGCTCAAGCTGGACGCGCTGGTCGCTTACGCACGACAGCATAACCCGGAGGTACGCGCCGCCGAGGCGAGGTGGCGTGCGGCGCAAGCGCGCCCGTCGCAGGAGGGCTCGCTTCCGGACCCGATGGTCAACACCGCCTACCACAACGAAAGCTTCGATCGCTTTCGCCAGGGCAGCAGCGAATTTACGTTTCTGCGCTTCGGCGTGGAGCAAGAGGTGCCGTTTCCGGGCAAGTTGACGCTCAGAGAATCCGTCGCGGCGCGCGAAGCCGACCGCGAAGGGGCGCTGTACCGAGCCACCGTGCTCAATGTGACCGCGCGACTGCGTATTGCCTACAGCGACTACTTTCTCGCACACCGATCGATCGAGATCGTTGGCAACAACAGGGATCTGCTCCAGAAACTGACCGAAGCTGCGGAGGCGCGGTATCAGGTCGGTGAGGGTCTCCAGCAGGACGTGGTGCGGGCCCAAGTCGAGCTGTCGATTCTCGTCGGACGGCTGATCGGCCTGGAGCAGGAGCGACAGAGCGCGGCCGCAATGGTCAACGCCGTGCTGAACCGGCCGCCCGCTACCTCACTCGGCGTCCCGGCGCCAGTGGAGAAGCGTCCGCTCTCCCACACCCTCGATCAGCTCGAACGTTTGGTGACGGAAAATTCGCCCGACCTGAAGGCAGCCGAATTCGGGGTGGCCCGGGCCGAAACCAATCTCAGCCTCGCCAAACGCCAATACTACCCGGATTTTGTCGTGCGCGCGGACTACTTCAACAAGGCGTCACTGGTCCCCGAATGGGAGGTGGGCGCCGGCATCCGCGTGCCTCTCTACTTCTGGCGGAAGCAGACCCTGGGGGTGCACGAGGCGGCGGCCGGCGTGCGCGAGGCACGGGCGAGCCGGCAGAACACGAGCCAGGAGGTGCTGGCGAGACTCAGGGACCTGTACGCACAAGCGACCAGCGCCGATCGTCTCGTGGAGCTGTACGGAAACGCCGTCGTGCCGCAGGCCGAGGTGTCCTTGCACTCGGCATCCGCCGGTTACCAGGTGGGGAAGGTGGACTTCCTGACGCTGCTGAACAACTTCACCGTGCTGAACGAGTACCAGCTCCGCTATTACGAAGAGCTGGCGAAATTCGACAGGGCCGTCGCCCGGATCGAGGAGGTGGCTGGCCTGCCACCCGATGAAGATTCCGAAAGCAGTGGCAATGAGCGCTCTCCATCCGCCCCATCTGCGGAGGTTCCGCATGAGTGAAATCAGCTGGAGGAAAATCATCGGCGCGGCACCCGTCGTCGCGCTTCTCGCTGGATCGGCGGCAGTGTACTTCTCGCCGAAACCCGGCGGAGCCCAAGAGGCCGCTCCGCAGCACGCGAGCGCGACCGCGCCGCGTTATCACTGCCCCATGCACCCGACCATGCTGTCGGACCGGCCGGGCGACTGCCCAATCTGCGGCATGCGGATGGTTCCGATCGAGGAGGATGAGGCCGAGCGGCCGGCGCACGGCACGCACCCGGCGGAACACGGCCCGCGGGCGGCGCCCACGGGCAAGAAGAAGACCATCTACCGATCCACGATGAACCCCGCGGAGGTTTCCGATCGACCCGGGAAGGACTCGATGGGCATGGAAATGGTCCCGGAGGAGGTGGAGGAGCCTCCGGCAGAAGCGGGCCCGAGCGTTGAGGGCCGCGCCCGCGTCCAGCTCCCCGAGCGGAAACGGCAGCTGATCGGGCTGCGGACGACCCTGGTCCAACGGAAGCCGCTCACCCGGACGATCAACACGGTCGGACGCGTCACCTTCGACGAAACCCGCCTGCATCACGTGCACACGAAGATCGCCGGCTGGGTGGAGCGGCTGTATGCAAACACTACCGGCCAGCTCGTCAAAGAGGGAGAGCCGCTGCTCACCATCTACAGCCCGGAGCTGGTGGCCTCAACTCAAGAGTACCTGATCGCGCTGCGGGGACGGGAACGGCTCAAGGACGCAACGCTGCCGTCCGTCCGCGAGAGCGGCGAGCAGCTCCTGGCGAGTGCCCGCCGCCGACTGCTCCTCTTCGATCTCACTCCACAGCAGATCAGCGCGCTGGAGAGAGAGGGCAAAGCCCCCACGACGATGACGCTCTATGCGCCGATCGGCGGCCACGTCCTCACCCGGAATGTCACGCAGGGGGAGAAGATCGAGTCCGGCATGAACCTGCTCGACATTGCGGACCTGAGTCGGGTCTGGGTTCTGGCAGACATCTACGAGTACGAGCTTCCCTTCATCCGCCAGGGGCAGCGGGCCACGATGACACTCTCGTATCTCCCCGGCCGGAGCTTCGAGGGACCTGTCACGCTGATCTATCCGGTGGTCACCGAGGCGACGCGCACCGTGAAGGTGCGCATCGAGTTCCCGAACCCCGACTTCACCCTCAGGCCCGAGATGTACGCCGAGGTGGAGATTCGCTCGGAACTCGGGGAAGGACTGGTCGTCCCGGAAAGCGCCGTGATGAGCACCGGAACGCGCGACATCGCGTTCGTGGACCGTGGCAACGGATACCTCGAGCCGCGGGAGCTCAAGATCGGCGCGCGCCTTGCCGACGAGTTCCAGGTCCTGGAGGGGCTCGCGGAGGGAGAGCGCGTGGTCACCTCCGGCAACTTCCTGGTGGATTCCGAGTCGAAGCTGAAAGCGGCGCTGGCCGAGGCGGGAACCGGAACAACCGCGCCTCCCGAAGGCCACTCGCACTGAGCGCGGAGCGCACGATGGTCGAACGCATCATTGAGTTCTCGGCGCACAACAAGTTCCTCGTGCTCATCTTGACGGCCGTGGCGCTGGCCGGAGCGCTCTACGCCGTACGGAACGTCCCGCTCGATGCGATACCGGATCTCTCCGACACCCAGGTCATCGTCTACTCGCGCTGGGACCGCAGCCCCGACATCATCGAGGACCAGGTCACGTATCCGATCGTGACGGGTCTGCTAGGCGCCCCGAAGATCAAGGCGATCCGCGGTTACTCGGACTTCGGCTTCTCCTACGTGTACGTGATCTTTCAGGACGGCACGGATATCTACTGGGCGCGGTCGCGTACCCTGGAATACCTCAGCAAGATCCTGCCGGTGCTGCCGGAGGGAGTGCGCACGGAACTGGGCCCCGATGCCACGGGCGTGGGATGGGTGTTTCAGTACGCACTGGTCGACAGAACGGGAACGAACGATCTCGCGCAGCTTCGTACCTTCCAGGACTGGTACTTGCGCTACTGGCTGCAAAGCGTGCCGGGCGTCGCGGAGGTGGCGTCCATCGGCGGGTTCCAGAAGCAGTATCAGGTGAACCTGAAACCCGAGGCGCTCCTCGCCTACAAGATACCGATTCAGCGGGTCGTCGATGCGATCCGCCAGGGAAACAACGACGTCGGCGGCCGCCTCGTGGAGTTCGCCGGCGCCGAGTACATGGTGCGCGGCAGGGGATACGCACAGTCGATCCGCGACATCGAAGAGATCGTCGTCGGCACGGACCTGAACGGCACCCCGATTCGCGTCGGCGAGCTCGGGCGCGTGGTTCTTGGGCCGGAAATCCGCCGGGGCGTCGCCGATCTCGACGGCCAGGGAGACACCGTCGGCGGCATCGTCGTGATGCGCCACGCTGAAAACGCGCTCAACGTCATCGAGCGCGTGAAAACGAAGCTGGAAGAGGTTCGGCCTTCGCTGCCAGCGGGAGTGGAAGTCGTCACCACCTATGACCGCTCCGAGCTCATCCAGCGCTCCATCGACAACCTCAAGGAAGAGTTGCTGATGGAGATGATCATCGTCAGCATCGTCATCTTGATCTTCCTCTGGCACATCCCGTCGGCCATCATTCCGATCGTCACCATCCCGGTGTCGGTCTTCCTGGCCTTCATCCCCATGTACTTCATGGGGGTCACCTCCAACATCATGTCGCTGGCGGGTATCGCGATCTCCATCGGCGTGCTCGTCGACGGCGCCATCGTCGAGGTGGAGAACGCCTACAAGAAGCTCCAGCTCTGGCAGGCAGAAGGTCGGAAGGGAGACTTCCACGCGGTGCGGTTGAGCGCACTCAAGGAAGTCGGGCCGTCGGTCTTTTTCTCGCTCCTGGTGATCGCGGTCGCCTTCATGCCCGTCTTCACGCTGGTCGATCAGGAGGGCCGACTCTTCAAGCCGCTCGCCTATACCAAGAACCTGGCGATGGCGATCGCCGCGATCCTGGCGATCACGCTGGACCCGGCGATGCGGATGATGTTCGCGCGCATGGACCCGATCCGGTTTCGGCCGCGCTGGCTGGCCTGGATCGTGAACCAGGCCACCGTGGGCACGTACTACGCGGAGGAAAAGCACCCGATCAGCCGGATTCTGTTTCGCGTCTACGAGCCGGCCTGCCGGCTCGTCCTCAGGTTTCCCAAGAGCACGATCGCCGCAGCCATTCTCCTGATGGCCACCACTGTGCCGGTGTACCTGCGCCTCGGCTCCGAATTCATGCCACCGCTCTACGAGGGTACGCTCCTGTACATGCCGACCACGTTGCCCGGGCTGTCCGTCACCGAGGCGCAACGGCTCTTGCAGAAGATGGACGAGCTGATCACCGAGATTCCCGAGGTGGAGCGGGTGTTCGGCAAAGCTGGACGCGCCGAGACGTCGACCGACCCCGCGCCCTTCTCGATGATGGAGACGACGATCGTCCTCAAGCCCACCTCGCAGTGGCGGCCCGTGTCGCGGTTTTACTCGGACTGGCCGGAATGGCTACAAGCACCCCTTCGTCACATCTGGTACGATCGGATCTCCAAGGAGGACGTGGTCACGGAGCTGGATCAGAAGCTTCGCTTTCCCGGCGTCACCAACGCGTGGACGATGCCGATCAAGGCGCGCATCGACATGTTGACGACCGGCGTGCGGACGCCGATCGGGATCAAGGTCTATGGTGCAGACCTGACGGTCATCGAGCAGCTCGGCGCGCAGATCGAGGCGACACTGCGCGACGTGCGTGGAACCCGCAGCATCTACGCCGAGCGCACGGCCGGCGGCTTCTTCCTCGACTTCGTCCTGCGCCGCGACCAACTCGCGCGTTACGGGCTGACCGTCGACGAGGCCGAGATGGTGATCCAGACCGCCATTGGTGGGGAGGTGATCACGCGGACGATCGAGGGCCGGGAGCGCTACACCGTAAACGTCCGCTACGCCCGCGAGGAGCGCGACAGCCTGGAGCGGCTGCAGCGAGTGCTGGTCCCGACAACGAATGGCGCTCAGATTCCCCTGGCCCAACTCGCCGACATCCGCATGGTCGCCGGCCCTGCCATGATTCGCGACGAAAACGGCATGCTCGCCGGCTACGTGTACGTCGACCTCACGGGGCGAGACGTCGGCGGATACGTCGAGGAGGCAAAGAAGCTGGTTGCGCAAAAGGTGTCTCTGCCAACCGGCTACTCGCTGCAGTGGAGCGGTCAGTACGAGAACATGCTGCGCGTGCGCGAGCGGCTGAAGGTCGTCGTGCCCATCACCATCTTCCTGATCTTTGCTCTGCTCTTCATGAACACCCAGTCCGCGGTGAAGGCGAGCATCGTCATGCTGGCCGTGCCGTTCTCGATCGTCGGCGCGGTGTGGTTGCTCTACCTCCTCGGCTACAACACCTCGATCGCCGTGTGGGTGGGTATGATCGCCCTCATGGGCCTCGACGCCGAGACGGGCGTGTTCATGCTGCTCTTCCTCGACCTCGCCTACTACGATGCCGTGCGCCAGGGGAAGATGCGGACGAAGGAGGACCTCTACGAGGCAATCATTCACGGCGCGGTCAAACGCATCCGTCCGAAGATGATGACCGTCGCCGCCGCGATGATGGGCCTCATGCCGATCATGTGGTCGCTGGGAACCGGTGCGGACATGATGAAGCGTGTCGCCGCGCCGATGATCGGCGGCCTGGTGACCAGCTTCGTCATGGAGCTTCTCGTCTATCCCCCCATCTACGAGTTCTGGAAGTGGAACTTCGAGATGCGGCGCGGCACCGCAGACGTGAGCCGCCTGCCCATCCCGGAGTTGCGCGGGCACTGAGGTGTGAACCAATGACACGTCGAACCTTTTGGCTGACGGCCATCGCGCTGGCACTGGGGTTGACCGCGGCTACAGCCGCGCCGCGACTGCGGAACTGGTGGACGGCTCCGCGTCCAGGGTACTGCCCCATCTGCCAACGGCATGAGCATGGAGATTCCGTCGTCAGACTCCAAGCCGAGGGCGAGCGGGTGATCGAGGTTTGTTGCCTGAGCTGCGCACTCAACTACGGGCGGCAGACTTCCAAGGCGGTCACCATCCTCAGCGTCACGGACCATGACAGCGGCAAGCCGCTCGATCCGGACCGGGCCACCTTCGTGGTTGGCAGCGAGGTTTCGCCCTGCACCCACGACGCGGAGCAGATGCGGCTGGAGGGAGAAACGCTTCCAGTTCACTGGGATCGCTGCCTGCCGAGCATTCTCGCGTTTGCGTCGCGAGAAGCCGCCGACGCATTCCACGCTCGATACGGCGGCCGCGTGCGCAGCCTGCAGGAGTTGAGGCAGCAAGCGCTGGCGAATGAGTCCCTGCACTGATCGAGCAAGCGATAGGAGGTGCCATGAAATCGCAAAGGGGAGCAGGAGAGCCGAGGGGACACGCACGAAGTATTTTCAGCTCACGGGCGTGAATCGGGGTTCACGAAACGCACACTCTTTGACCGTCACCAGGACGATGATAGGGTTGGGATGGTCACCATGACTGCGAGATGGGTCGCATGGGCGATGGCGACGACGCCGAGTGCTCCGTGTACTCGCCCGTCGAAAGCGCGCGGGGATTCCGCCGCGCAGGTGAACAGGCATCGGATGCCGGGGCCGATCCAATCGGAGGTTGAATGTCCTTGACGGCGATCAGAAAGCAGGCGGAAGTCGTGGTCGTCGGCTCGGGCCCGGGCGGCGCGACGGTGGCTCGGCAGCTGGCGCGCGCCGGCAGGAAGGTCATCCTGTTGGAGCGCGGAAAGGACTTTCGGCGCAAGGCCTACTACGGCACCTATCTCGGCCCGCTCAGCTATGCCGACCGGCACAGCCTGCTGTTCACAAAAGAAGGACTCAACATCGTCCGTCCGCTGATGGTGGGTGGCGCCACCAGCATGTACTGCGGCTCGGCCGCGCGTCCTCCAACATGGGTGAAGGAGAAGTACCGGATCGACCTCGATTCGTATGTCGAAGAGACGGTTCAGGAGATCGGTATCGCTCCATTGCCACCCGAGCATCGAGGTGTCGCCTCGACACGCATCGCCGAGGCGGCGCTGTCGCTGGGTTACGAGTGGGAGCCGCTGATCAAGTTCATCCGTCCGCGCAAGAGTCCGCACTTCGACTGCGGCGCCAAGTGCATGCTCGGCTGCCGCTGCGGGGCCAAGTGGAACGCAGCCGAATGGGTGGATGAGGCGGTGGCGAACGGATGCGAGCTCCGCACCGAGGCGCGCGTCGACGACGTGATCATCGAGAACGGCCAGGTGGGCGGCGTGCGCGGCAAGTGGCACGGTCAGCCATTCGAGATCGAGGCAAAGGTCGTCGTGCTGGCGGCCGGCGGTATCGGAACGCCACTCATCCTCCAGCGGGCCGGTTTCTTCGAAGCCGGGCATGGCATGACCATGGACACCACCGCAATGGTCTGCGGTCTGTCCAAGGACAAGGGCATCGGCGACGAACCGCCGATGAGCTGGGCATACGCCAATGACGAGGTCGGATACATGCTGAGCACCCTGATCGACCCGTGGCTCCTCTTCCCGATCATGGCGGCGCTCAAGAGCCCGCGCCATCTGCTCAAATGGCCGGCGTGGAGCCGCGCGCTGGGCGTGATGATCAAGATCAAGGACGACATCTCTGGCGGCATCACGCTCGACGGCGAGATCTCCAAGCCGATGACCGAGCGCGATCTGTTCCGGATGAATCACGGAGCCATCGTCGCGCACCAAATCCTGGTGCGCGCGGGAGCGGACCCCGACTCGATTTTCATCACGCCGCTGCGTGGCACGCATCCCAGCGGCACCGTGCGCCTCGGGCAGATGCTCGACGAGAACCTGCAGACGGAGGTGAAGAATCTCTACGTCTGTGACGCAAGTACGTTCCCGGAAGCGCTGGACCGCCCGACCGTGCTCACCATCCTCGGTCTGGGAAAGCGCTTGGCTGCTCACCTGCTGGCGGCGAGCCTTCAGCAGCCCGCAACCCGCGGCAAGCTGGACGCTGCCTGAGCGAAACCGGATACCTCTTCCTGAACGGTCGCTTCGTCGCTCGCACCGAGTCGGTTGGTGAGTCAGGGAGGACAGATGTATTTCGTCATCGGAGACTACGTCGCCGGAATGCTCTGCGGCGTGTTGACGGCGCTGGCCGTGCGCGGGGTCGTGTGGCCCGGGATGGATATGGCCGTCGCCATGATGCTGGGCATGGCGGTGGGGATGGTGGTTCACTTCGTCCTGGGCTTTGCGCTCGCGCCCCTGCTCGGTATGTTCGAAACCATGATCCCAGCCATGGTCATCGGGATGTACGGTGGCATGATGTTCGGTATGCGGGATTCGATGGCTGCCGGTTCGCAAACCCTCGGGGCGGCCGCCGCGGTCGGCGCACTGGTCGGCGCGATCGTGGTCTTCGGACTCAAGATGTACGACCGCGTACTGCGCGGCGAAGTCGTCGATACGGGCGACTAACCCACCGCGCAGAGACTGACGACCATGAAGACGGGTTGACCGCTATGGACACCGAGACACAACGCAAGTGGGACATCGCCAGCAGGACGTTCGACTTCTTCAGCTTCGCCGACCAGCGCCGTTTCGGCCCGCACAAGCGTCGGTTGTTCAGCAAGATCCACGGCGCCACCCTCATGGTTGCCGCCGGTACCGGCGGCGATTTCCAGTTCTTCCCGCCCGGCTTGGACGTTCTGGCCGTCGACATCAGCTCGCAGATGCTGGAACGCGCCGCAGAGAGAGCCCGCGCCTATCAGGGGACGATCGAACTGCGGCAGATGGACGTCTGTGATCTGCCGATCCCGGATGACAGCTTCGACACGGTGGCCACGGTGTGCACCTTCTGCTCCGTGCCGAAACCCGTCGCCGGTCTCCGCGAGCTGTACCGTGTGCTGAAGCCCGGGGGGCAACTCCTGATGTTCGAGCACGTGCGCAGCCACATCGGGCCGTTCGGCATCTTCCTCGACGTCATGACGGCGCTGACCCGACGCTTCGGCCCCGACTTGAATCGCGACACGGTCGGTAACGTACTGAAGGCCGGATTTCGCCTGCGGCGGGAAGAGAACGTCTACCTTGACATCGTGAAGATCATCGAGGCGGTGAAGCCGCCCAGCGTAGTGCCCTGAGTGAGAAGCTCGATGAATAGCGCGTCCCCTCCGTTGATTGCTCCCCCGTTGTCATGTCTGGCGACGGGGGAGGGCGAGGGGTCGCCGAACTTCGCGTCCGCTCTGCGCCAGCACCGCCAGTGGCCGCTGCGCCGCGGCGCGATCAGGACGCTGCAAGTCAACGTCGGCAAGCTCTGCAACCAGGCGTGCCACCATTGCCACGTCGATGCCGGACCGCGGCGGACGGAGATCATGACGCGCGCAACCGCTGAGCGTATCGTCGAACTGCTCGCCGCGAGCCCGAGCGTCGAGACCGTCGACCTCACCGGGGGCGCGCCGGAGCTGAACCCGAACTTCGCCTACCTCGTGGAGCGTGCCCGCCAACTCCACCGCCACGTGATCGATCGCTGCAACCTGACCGTCCTGTTCCAGCCGGGCATGGACTGGCTGCCGGAGTTCCTCGTCGCGCATCAGGTGGAGGTGGTGTGCTCCCTCCCCTGCTACACCGCGAAGAACGTCGACCACCAGCGGGGCCCCGGTGTATTCGAGAAGAGCATCGCCGCACTGCGCCGGCTCAACGCCCTCGGCTATGGCCAGCCGGATTCATCGCTTCGGCTCAATCTGGTCTACAATCCGCTCGGGGCGTTCCTGCCGCCGCCGCAGGCAAAGCTCGCCGCGGACTACAGCGCCGAGCTCGGCGAGGTCTTTGGCATTCGGTTCCACCGTCTCCTGACCCTCGCCAACATGCCGATCAGGCGCTTCGCCGAGCAGTTGGTGCGCTCAGGCCAGCACGAAGCCTACATGGCCCTGCTGGTGAATCACTTCAATCCAGCCACGATCGCACACCTGATGTGCCGGTCCCTGCTGAGTGTTGCCTGGGATGGCACGCTGTACGACTGCGACTTCAACCAGATGCTCGGTCTGCCGATGGTGACCGACGGCGCCGCCACAGCGCCCGCGCGGCGCACGCTCTGGGAACTCGAAACCTGCGATGCGCTGGCGGACAATCTCATCGCCACGGCCGCCCACTGCTTCGGGTGCACCGCCGGCGCCGGCTCGAGCTGCGGCGGCGCGCTGGCGTAGGTCCACCGTCGCGGTCCGTCGGACGGGGAATCCGTCGCAGCCGAACGATTCGCCCCGTCGCATGACCCGCCCGAGGCTCACGAGACGCCGCCGGGGCTCTCCGATCCGGTGGGCTCGAGCAGATCAAGGACGCGATCGATCGCCTCGTGCGGACCGTACAGGACGACCAGATCGCCCGTCTCAAGACGGGTGGACCCTTCCGGCGTCGGCAGCGGCTGCTCCGCCCGCACGATGTTCAGCACCGTTGCCCCCGTCCGCCGTCGCACATCCAGCTCGGCCAGGGTGCAGCCGGCGGCCTGGCTCCCTTTCATCACCTGCGCGGTTTCGAGAATCCCGCCGGCAATAAGTCGTTTCGTCTCGGCCAGCAACTCCGCCGTTGTTCCGACCCCGCGTAGCGCCTGGTAGTGATCGAGCCGGATGACCGATTCCTGCACGCGAACCACGTGCCGTGGCACGCCGAGGCGCGTCAGTAGCCGCACGAACAGCTCGATCGATGTCTCGAACTCCGAAGGCACGACCTCATCCGCACCCAGTCGCTCGATCTCATCAATCTCGCCCACGCGCCGCGCGCGCACGAGAATACAGACGCTGGGGCTGCTCTGCCGCAAAAGGGAGACGATCCGCCGCGTGCCCGCCGGATCGCCGACCGTCACCACCGCCGCGCGGGCCCGGCCGGCCCCCATGTCCTCCAGCACGGCGCGGCGTGACGCATCGCCGAAGCGCACGGGCATCCCCTCCCTCTGGCCCGCTTCGACGAGTTCGGCCGACATGTCGACGGCAACGAACGGGACGCCCGTCTCGCTCAGCACGCGGGCAACCGCCTGGCCCGTAACACCGTAGCCGATCACCATCACATGATCGCGCAGCTCTGGCGGCGACTCTTCCCCTGCGACCCCAGCCCCGATCAGCGCCAGCCGGCTCGCCGCACGCATGAGAAATGGTGTCGCTGCCATGCTCAGGAGCGCCGTGCCCAGAAAGGCCTGCTCGACGCGCTCCGAGATCACGCCTACCGCGGCCGCTTCGCGTCCGAGCACGAACGAAAACTCCCCAATCTGCGCGAGGCCCATCCCGGTCAGGATCGCCAGCCGCGTGGAGCGCCACAGCCATCCGACAACGGCGGCGATCAGGATCGCCTTGAACAGCACCGCACCAAGCATGCCGGCGAGAAGCTCGGGCGTTCCCGCAAGCACCGAGGGCTCCAGCAACATGCCGATGCTGGTAAAGAAGATGGCAACGAACGCGTCGCGCAGCGGCAGCAGCTCGGCGAACACCTGATGGGCGTATGGGCTGCCAGAGAGCGCCAGCCCGGCGAGGAAAGCCCCGATCGGGAGCGACAGTCCGAGCTGCGCCGCGGCAAGCGCGGTGCCGAAGGCGATGACCAGCGCGGTGAGCGGAAAGAGTTCGGGTGTATCCGTGCGGGCGACCAGCGCGAGGGCGCGCGGCAACACGGCTCGCGCGAGAAACAGCATGCCGGCAAGTGTCGCCGCCGCACGAACGAGCGCGATCCCGGCGGCCGCCCCCACCCCCTCACCCGGGCGCGCCAGCACCGGCACCAGCAGCATCATCGGGACGAGCGCGAGATCCTGAAAGAGCAAGACGCCCAGTGCCGCGTGCCCCTGCGGTGTGTCGACCTGGCCCGCCTCGTCATACAGCTTGAAGACGATGGCCGTGCTGGAGAGCGAAACGAGAAAGCCAACGAGGACGGCCGCCGGCCACGCCGCCCCGAGCCAGCGAAAGACCGCCACGGTCGCAAGCACTGTGCCCCCGACCTGCAGGGCGCCGCCCAACACCATGCGGGGAACGGTGCGGCGCATCCGAACGAGCGAGAACTCAATGCCGACGCCGAAGAGGAGGAGCGCGACCCCGAGCTCGGCGAGTTGCGCGATGGTCTCGGAGCGCGACACCCAACCGAGTCCACCCGGTCCCACCAGCACGCCGGCGATGAGGTACGTGACGATCGCCGGCAGGCGCAGCGCCCGGCCGGCGAGCAGCCCCGCCGTGGCGACGCCGAGGAGCAGCATGACGTCGACGAAGAACACCGTCACGCATCTTATCCCGCTTCGGACCCCGGTTGCCAGGCGCGCCTCGAGCCCTCGGCGCGATGCTTCGCGCGCACGTCCGCTGACCCACGAGCAGGCCCAATGGAGTCAATTAAGGTCACGCGAAGCGTGAGCGCAGCCTTCGAGACGGCGCCCAAAAAACGGGCGCCTCCTCAGGCTGAGCGGTACATGCTTGATTTCGCCTGGCGCGCCAGCAGGGCTGGCGCGATCACCTCATTGGGCCGCGGCCCGGCTCCATGTGACCCGGCATGTGGCGGCAGCCCATCGGCATGCACACGTCACGGGTTTTGGGGTCTCCGTCATCGCAGTCGCTGTCCCGCGTACATTCGGTGACCGGTGTCGGCCGGGGTGTTTCGAACGGCGGCGGCGAAGCGATCAGGACGCCGGGAACCGCAAACGCGTTGCCGTCGGCACCCATGACCGCAACCCGATCGATCAGGATCCTTGCCGAACCGGTTCCGACCGGGAGGTTTATCGGGACTTTCACGAACGCGGCCCCCTCACGCAGCGCAAACTGCTGATCGATCGCGATCGGTTCCTCGTTGCCGGCTCCTGGAGTCAGCCGTCCGTCGAACCGCAGGTGATTGTTCGCATTCGTGATGAGGCCACCGCCAGCAGACACGCCGGACAGGCGCAGCATCAACCACACACGGGGGGTCGAATCCCCGCCCGGTACCGGCGCCCGCATCATCGTTGAGCCCATGCTGCTCATGTATTGCCCGATCATCAGCACTCCGCGTCTGATCTGGATCGGCGAATCGGCCGGTGACACCAGGTTGATCATGGAGCGCCGACCGCCGCCCATGCCGTCGTCGTGGAGCATCATCTGTGCACCAACGGGTAGGGTCACAACAACCGCGATGGCGGCAGCGATCAAGGTGGCAGACTGCTTCATTCTTCGTCCTCCGCGATCCGCAGTGGCAATTGAGGGAAACACGAATCACCCGCACCAGCCTCGGAGCCGAATGCACGTGTACGATCAGCTTGTCAGGATAGAGAGTGAGCTGCAAGCACTTTTCGTGGGTTCCGGAAACCAGGGAAGTCATTGAAGGAAGGCGCCGTCCCTGCGCATTCATTCCTGCTGCTCGTCCCCTGTGGGGTGGGCTCTCGTCCCAACCCACGCGTACAAGGTCGGCAGGACGAGCAGAGTAAGGAACGTGTTGGTCGCGACACCGCCGATGACCACCGTCGCCACTGGTCGCTGCACCTCCGCCCCCACACCAGTATTGACGGCCATCGGAATGAAGCCGGCCGCGGCAACCAGCGCGGTCATCAACACCGGGCGCAACCGCACCTGGCACGCTTCAGATACTGCCACGCGCAGTCCGACGCCGCTCTGCAGCCGTTGCTTGATGAACGTGACCAGGACCAGTCCATTGAGGATCGCCACGCCGCTCAGGGCGATGAAGCCGATTGCCGCGCTGACCGTGAACGGCATCCCGCGCAACGCGAGGGCCGCGACGCCGCCGACGGCACCCAACGGAACGCCCGTGGCAACGATCAGGACGTCGCGCAGCGAACCGAGGCTGACGTACAAGAGCGCGAAGATGACGCCGAGCGTGAGGGGGACCACGAACATCAGGCGACGGTTCGCGCGTTCCAGATTCTCGAACTGCCCGCCCCAGTCGATCGTATAGCCCACCGGCAGGCTGACTTCGGCGCCGATACGCCGCCTGGCCTCGGCAACGAAGCTCTTGATGTCGCGGCCGCGCACATTACACTGAACGGTGACCCGGCGCCTCCCCCATTCCCGCTCGATCGTCGCGGGCCCTTCCACGTAGTCCAAGCTGGCAACGCTCTTCAGGGGCACAATCGGACCAACCGCGGTGGGAATGAGCGTCGCCGCGAGCGCCTCGGCCTCCGCGCGCTGGCGATCCGGCAGCCGAACGACGAGCGGGAACCGTCGCTGTTCCTGGCGGATATCGCCGGCATGGGTACCGCCAACAGCCTCGACGAGGTTCAGCACGTCGCGCGCGGGCACGCCGAGGCGCGCGGTCTTGTCAGCGTCGACCGTCACCTGGAGCAACGGCTGCCCGGTGATCTGCTCGCGCGACACGTCCGCAGCGCCGCGGATGTCCAGCAGGACGCGCTCGATGTCGTCGGCGAGGCGCCGGAGCGTGTCGAGGTCATCGCCGAACACTTTGATGCCGAGGTCGGCTCGAATGCCGGCAATCATTTCGTTCATGCGCATCTCAATGGGCTGAGTGTAGATCAGGTTGACGCCAGGAAAGTCGCGGAGCAGGTCGTCGATTCGCGCCTCGAGGTCCTCCTGCGTGCGCGCCTGCACCCACTGCGCGCGCGGCTTCAACGTCAGGAAGATGTCCGTCAGTTCGATCCCCATCGGATCGGTGGCGATCTCCGCCGTGCCGGCGCGGCTCCACACGCGGTCGATCTCGTCGGGAAAATGCGCCAGCAGCAGGCGCTCGATCCGCGTGTTGGAATCCACGACCTCCCCGATGGCGACACCCGCCAGGCGCACGACATTGATCACCAGGGCCCCCTCGCCCAGTTTCGGCAGAAACTCGCCGCCCAGGCGCATCGCGCCCACCGCCGCGGCGACGACGAGCATGGCCGCGCCCGCCAGCGTCGCCACCCGAAAACGCAGTGCCGCCGCGAGCAGCGGCGCGTAGGCGCGGTGCGCCAGGCGCAACAGCCACGGCTCTGCCGACCGGACGCCCGTCGGCAGCGCGAGGCTGGCCAGCACGGGGATCAGCGTCAGCGAAAACACCAATGACCCGGCCAGCGCAAAAATCATCGTCAGCGCCATGGGCCGAAACAGCTTGCCCTCGACACCCTGCAGCGTGAGGATCGGCACAAATACGGCCAGAATGATCAGCTCGCCGAACAGTGTGGGGGTACGCACCTCGACGGCGGCTTCCCGGACGACCTCGAGCCGCGGTCGGTCACGGCGCAGGGCGAGATGGCGTACGCAGTTCTCCACCATGACCACCGAGCTGTCGACGATCAGCCCGAAATCAACCGCGCCGAGGCTCAGCAAACTGGCCGCGATGCCCGCCTGCAGCATGAAGCTGCCCGCGAACAGCATCGACAGTGGGATGGCGGTGGCCACGACCAGCCCGGCACGCAGCTGGCCGAGCAGCGCGAACAGCACCGCGATGACCAGCAATGCCCCCGCGAGCAGATTGTGGGTCACCGTCGCGATCACCCAGTCCACCAGCTCGGTCCGATCGTACATGGTGACGATCTTCACATCGTCCGGCAGCGCGCGTTGCACCTCGGACAGCCGGGTCTGAAGCTGGCCGGCCACGGCATGGCTGTTCTCGCCCATCAACATGAACCCCAACCCGAGTACGACCTCGCCGCTGCCACCCGCCGTCACGGCCCCGTGCCGGATCTCGTGGTCGACTCGAACGTCAGCCACGTCACGCACGCGGATGGGGACGCCGCCGTCTGCGCGCAGGACGATGTCGCCGATCTGCTCCACGTCGGTCACCAGCCCGACGCCGTGCACCAGCAGCGACTCGCCCGCGCTGACAATCTGGCCACCGCCAACCGTCCGGTTGTTTGCCCCCAGGGCTGCGAAAAGCTCGTCGAAGGTGAGCCCGTACTTGATCAGCCGCTCGGGTTCCACCACGACGTGAAACTGTTTCTCCAAACCGCCCCACGAATTGACCTCGGCGACGCCGGGCACCTTGCGCAGCTCGGGCTTCACCACCCAGTCGTGCAACTCGCGGAGATCGGTGAGCGACCGCCCGGGATCGTCCGACCTGAGAATGTAGTGCAGCACCTCACCCAGTCCGGTGGCGATGGGACCCAACTGTGGCTTTCCCAGTCCCTCCGGGAGATCGACACCCAGGAGACGCTCGCTGACGACCTGCCGCGCCAGATACCGGTTGGTGCGGTCGTCGAAGGTCGCAACCACCTGGGAAAGCCCGAACTTGGAGATCGAGCGCACGTTGCTCAAACCCGGCAGCCCGCCGATCGCCAGTTCGATGGGAAGCGTGATCTGTTGCTCGATATCGAGCGGACCGAGCGCAGGCGCACTGGCATTGATCTGCACCTGAACCGGTGTGGTGTCGGGAAACGCATCGATCGACAGACGGCTCAACGACAAGCCCCCGACCGCGATCAGCGCCACCGCCACCAGGCACACGGCGAATCGGTTCCGCAGGGAAAACGCAATGATCCAGTTCAGCATCGGAGGCCTGCTTCAGTCGTCGACGCATCCCGCGCCAAGCCGCGACTTGAGCAGCTCCGACTTCAGCACGAAGCTGTGCGTCACCACGACCCGGTCGTCCGAGCGCAGCCCACCCACGATCTCCAGCCGGCCGTGCTGCCGAGCACCGATGCGCAGCGGGCGCGCTTCGTAGAGATCCGCCTCGACCATGACGAAGGCGAAGGGCTTGCCGTCGAACTGCTGGACCGCCGACTGCGGAATCACGATCGCTCCGTCTGCGTGACCGGTGAGAACGCGCGCCCGCGCAAACATCCGAGCCTTCAACGACCCCTCGGGGTTGGGCACCTCGGCGCGCGCCTGCACCATGCGGGTGCGCGTCTCCACCTGCGGCGAAATCCAGTTCAACACCCCGGTGAAGGTCTCCCCAGGGAATGCCTCCACACTCAGTTCAACCCGCTGACCGACCTGGACTCGCGCCAGCGCGAACTCCGGAATGCTGAGGATCGCCCACATCGTCGATCGGTCAACCAGCGTGAACAGCGCCCTTCCAGGCTCGACCAATGCGCCGCGGACCGCACTCCGCTCGAGAATCTCGCCCGCGAACGGCGCGCGAAGCGCTAGCACGGCCACACCGCCCGCTTCGGTGGCAAGGGTCTCGATGTGCTCCTCGGGAAACCCGAGCGTCGCGAGGTGCTGGCGTGCCTGCTGAACCACGGCCTGCGCGCTGCGCTGGGCGGCGACGGCCTCCTGCAAATCCTTCTCGGAGGAGATCCGGTCGGTCCGGAGCCGCCGCTCGCGGTCGAGCGTCTGCTGCCGCAGGGCAGCGTCCGCCAGGGCACGCAGGTAGGCGCTCTTCGCTTCCGCAATGGCGGCCGACCAGATCGTCGCCAGCACGGCCCCTTCCTCCACGCGCTGACCGAGGTCGGCCTCGACGCCCCGGATGATCCCGTCCACCGGTGCCGCCACATGCGCGAGCTTGTCTTGGTCGAAGGAAAGCTCCGCGTAACAATCGACCCCGTCGCTGATCGATCCCACTGCTGGTGCCGCCGTCTCCACGCCGGCTTTCGCAGCCGACTCGGGCGACGCCAGACGGATCTTCAGGCCCTGACCGGGCACCAGAGCCGAGAGGAGCTCGGGATGGCAAATGCCGCACTCGGACTCGGGCACGCGGTGCTCGTCGCACAGAGCGGCTCCCGCAGGCAGCGTCGGCTGGCCCGCGGCCGGTTCGGCGGCGTGCGGAGGCTCGCCTCTCGGGTGGAGCGCGTCCGGTTCGGGGCCCCTGCCCTCCGTTGCGGACTCCTGGCGGCCGCCGCAAGCGATCGCCAGCATGCTGAGAATGATGACGGTGTGCCACTTCATCAAAGTCTCCGGTTCAGAGCGGAGCGCCAACGGCGCGCTCAAGGCCCACTTCGGCCTCGCGGAACTGCAGCAGCGAGTCGAGGTACGAGAGCTGGGCGCCCACGAGATCGTTTTGGATGAGGACAAACTGGAAGAAATCGATCTTGCCCGCCCGATACGCGCCCTCGATGAAGTGGAAATTTTCTTCCGTCCGGGCGAGGATGTCCTGCTCGAAAATCTCGACCTCGCGCCGTGCCGCCTCGTAAGCGTGAAAGGCCCCGGCGACTTCTGCTTCGACCTGACCCGCCGCCGCGTCGACCTCGAGCTGGGCCTGGCGTCGCCGCCCCGCGAGGGCCACGAGCTCGCCCTGGTGGCGATCGAAGACGGGGATGGGGATGCGCACCCCGGCGCCGGCGATGCGCTCGCTGCCGTGGTCCGCCGCTTCCTCGCGGTAGAAGGCTTCGAACGTCGGATTCGGAATGACGCGGCGACGAGTGAGCGCCGTGTCGGCATCGACCCGTGCGACTTCGCGCTCATTCGCCAGAAGATCAGGCCGCGCCTGCCTGGCCCGGGCGATCAGATCGGCGAGAACGTGAGTCACCGCAACGGCACGCAGATCCCCACTGGGTTCCGGGGTGGCATCGGGAGCACCGCCCAGCAGTCGCTTCAGTTCGAGGATGGCCAGCGCGTAGTTCCTCTCCGCCGCGACCGTCTCTTTGCGCGACTGCCCCAAGCGGATCTCGGCGAGATTTGCCTCCATGGCCGGTGATTCGCCCGCGTCGACCCGTGCGTTCGAAGCGTCGCGGACGCGGCGGTTCAGCGCTTCGATGCGACGCAGGAGATCATGCCGGCCGCGCCAGGCAAGCGCATCGAAGAAGGCCAACTTGACTTTGGCCTCGATCAACCGGACGCGATCGCGGACGAGTTGCTCGGCCCGGGCAAGGTACGCGCGCGCTTCCTCGATCCGCTTGGCGCGCTGACCGCCAACCTCCACCTCCTGCGACACCGCAACCCCGAAGTCGCTGCCAGAGTCTCCGGCAGCGAGACGGCGCCGCCCGGCCTCGCCGGCGATCTCGGGATTGAACCGGATCGGATACTCGGCTTCCATGAGTCGGCCACGCGCAATCTCCAACTCCTGCCGGGCAGCGAGGGTTTCGGCATTGCTGTCCCGCGCGATGTGCAGTGCCCGCTCGAGCGTGAATGGTTCCGCAGACGCGGGGGCCGGCGCGGTCACGCGGACGAGAATCAGCAGTACGAGGACGACTGAGGTTCGCCGATGCGCCACGGGACAACTCTCCTCGACAGTCGGCGTGTGCCGCCGGTGGCGCTGCAAACTCGATCGTTGATACATGGGATCGCATTCCTCCATTGAGCGCGGGGCGGGTCTTCCGCCCCGAAGGTTCAATCAAACCACGGCTCGATATCGCGAGGACGGAGCGGCGGAGCCGCGGCGGTCAGCGCGGAGCCGCAGAGTCTGGGAGGCCATCGCGCCGGCTGCCCGTCGGCCAGCGCGAATCCCACTGCGGACTCGCTCAACAGAGATGGACGGTCGTGCGCCGATAGCGTGGCGGACCCGTGTGCGACAGGCGAACCCGGCGCAGCGTGCCAGCGTCGCCGGCGCCACGGCACGAATCGTCGACAGCCCTCAGACACGCACAGAGCAGCGCCCCTGCCGCAGCACGCACGTCAGACCGGACGGTCTCCTGACACCTGGCAGCGATGCCGAGAGGAGCGTCCGTACAGGCCGAAGCACAGCCTCCACCGCGCGCCAACGCGGCATCGCCATCGCTGGCGTGATGGGTCGGGCAGCAGACCGCGTTGGCCTGCTCGATGGCAGAATGGCCCTCCGCGCCAATACACAGCACGCTTCCGCGGACGAGGGCCGGGCTGACCAGCAGCCCGGCAAGCGTGAGCGCGAGGTATCGGGCGCGACCGATCCGACGCATGCAGCCATCCTACACATGGCAGCCCACGCGGCGCAATCTCATTTCGCCCCAATCCGAAACGACCTCGGTCGTGAGAGCACTTCGGGTGCCGCCGTTGGTTGGACGCCCTGACGGTCGACCGCCATTGCGCGGCATGGGAGGACGTGAGAATCAGGATCGGAAACTGGCCGCCGCCGTCATCGACATGGTCTCCGCTAGACAATGAAAACCGGACTGATCGTTCCGTCTCTCGTTCTTGCCCTCGCCGTCGCCTCCGTTGTCCACGCTCGCGAGGTCGAGGTCCCTCTCCAACTCGATCACGCGCTCCTGCGCCAGGCACTTTTGACCCAAATCTACCGTGATCCCGGGAATACGGCGCAGGTCTGGAACGACGGCGTCGGCTGCAACTTTCTGACGCTCTCCGAGCCGCGCGTCGACAGCCAAGCCGGGCGTTTGCGCGTCATCAGCGCCGGCAAGGCTCGGGTCGGCACGGCCGTGGGGCAGAGTTGCCTCGTCATTCTCGACTGGACCGGCACGGTCGAGGTGTTCGAGGAGCCGAGCGTCGATGCGGCCCAACCGGTCGTGCGCTTTCGCGTGGTCGACTCGAACCTGTACGGACCCGACGGCAAGAAGCAGCTGACTGGCAAGGTCTGGGACTGGGTCAAGCAGTACGTCCACCCGCGTCTCGAGACGATGACGATCGACCTCGGTTTGGCGGTCAACGAACTGCGCGCGCTGCTTCCGCTCGTGCTCTCGCGGGAAGACGCCGCGCGCACCCAGGCGATCATCGACTCCTTGTCGCTCGCCGAGGTGCGTTGCGTGGAGACGGGTCTGACCGCGATCCTGCGCTTCTCGTTGCCCGATATCAGGCTGACCGAAGAGGTGCTGCCGGAGCGGCCGGCGCCGGAACCGACCCTGTCCCCCGAGGAGCTGCAGCGCTGGGAAGCCGCGTGGCAGCAATGGGACGCGTTCCTGACCTTCGTGACCAAGCTCGCGGCGCGCGACGCCACCGCCGAGGAGCTGCGCCGGACGCTCTTCGACGTGCTCGTCGAGTCGCGTCATGAGCTGATCGAGGCCCTGGCGCCGACGAAGCCCGGGGGCCCAGACCCTGTTCGGCCATTGTTCATCAAGGCCTGGCGTCGCCTCGCGCCGGTCCTGCGCCGGGTGAGCGCCGGGCTGCCGGGCGAGGTGACCCTGCGCTACCTGAGCTTCATTGCCGCCGCCGACGCGCTGCGGACGATCGACGAGCTGGGACCGGACCTGGGCCTCGACATCTCCGCCGATGGCCTCCGCCGCCTCGCGCGCATCATCGCGCCGACGGCCGCCGAAGACCCGGTGGCGTACAGCCTCGATGTCGACCCCGAGCTGCGCCAACTGTTCGGCTTCGGTCCGCCGCTGCCACCGCCGGAAGACAATCCCGCGGTTGACCTGAGCGCGTGGTTTGCGACCCCGGTCTGGGCGGCCATTGAGCCCGATCCCGCCCTCGTTTCGCGGCTCAACCGCTGGGTGCCCACGAGCGACGAGATCGACGCGTATCTGCCGCTCGTGCGTGACCTGCTGCGAACGACATCCGATGCCACGCTGTCGACGAGCAAGCTCGACGCCGACTTCCACCAGGTATACCGCTGGCTCGTCCTCGCCACCGCCTGGCAGGAAAGCTGCTGGCGGCAGTTCGTGCGGCAGGGCAACACGGTGAAGCCGATCGAGTCACCCGTAGGGTCCGTCGGCCTGATGCAGGTCAATCAGAAAGTCTGGCGGGGATTCTACGACCTGCAGGGCCTCCGCAAGGACATCAGTTACAACGCCCGAGCAGGGTCCGAGATCGTCGTCCACTACCTGAACGATTATGCCGTCGCCAGGAAGGAGCACACGAAGACCGGCAACATCGACAACCTCGCGCGCGCCACCTATGCCGTCTACAACGGCGGCCCAGGCCACCTGAGCCGCTACCGCAAGCCGAAGGTCAAACCGGCCCTGCGCAAGATCGACGACGCGTTCTGGAGCAAGTACCAGGCGGTCAAACTGGGCAACGAGCTCGCGGTGGCGCAGTGCTTCGGGCGGTGACCGTCGCAACCGGCAGCCACGGCCTTCAAGCCCGAAGCGAAAACACTCAACCCTGATGTGACAGAAAACCGTCACCACGGAGACACGGAGGCACAGAGAAGGCCCAGGATTCTGGAAATCGAAGAGCTGGCGCCCAACCTCATTGAAAATGAAGTCTGCAAATAGTCGTTCCGCGTTGCCAAGGCGGCTTCCTCCGTGCCTCTGTGCCTCCGTGGTGAGTCCTTTTTGTCATATCGAGGTTAACCCTGGCTCTTTCTCCTGCCGAGTTCCATGGCCGCTCTGAGCCCCTTCTCCCGGATCACGCGGATCTTCAGGCCCATCTCCGTCAGCTTGAAGAACCGCTTCCCGTACTTCCTCAGCAGTTTCTGATCGATCTCGAACCCGAGCCCGGGCCGGGTGAAGGGCGCGAGCATGGCGTTCCGATCCGGAACGACGGGCGCGATGATGCCGTCGCGGAACTCAGGGACCCACGACGGTTCCTCGAGCGGATACTCGAGCGGGAGCGTGTTGCCCCGGTCGGCGAGCACCAGGTTCCAGTTGACGTAGAACCCGATGCCGTTGGTCCACGTGTGGGGCGTGTACTCGCGCTGATGCGCATGGCAGGCGTCGATCACCTGCTTCACCTGGGCAATGCCGCCGGCGAAGGTGGCGTCGGGCTGATAGATGTGGAAGCAGTCCTTCTCGAACATGATCTTGATCTCGTCCCAGCCATAGTTGAGCTCGGCACCGGATATCTTGACCGGTGAGAACCGCTTGAGGGCGGCATTGCCGTCGTAGTCGCGGGAATCGAGCGGCTCCTCGAGCCATCGGATCCCGTTGGCATGACAGGCCAGCGCAAACTCCTTGGCACGCGCCAGATCCCAGGCGGGGATGCGGTCGACGATGGAAACGAGCCAGCCCTGGTTCGCGTCCACACCGAGGGCGAGCTGGTCGCCGACTCCTTTCGCGATCGTCTCGATCTGGCGGATGTCGTCCTTCAGTTCCCGATTCTTGACGCGCAGCTTCGCGGTCCTGAAGCCGCGCGCGCGCATGGCGAGCAGCTCCTGCACGCGCCGCTCCGGCTCGTGCATCTCTCCGGTCGAGCAGTACACCTCGATCGGCCGCGCCTCGCCGCCGAGCAGCTCGTAGACCGGCTTGCCCTTGGCCTTTCCTAGGATGTCCCAGCAGGCCGGCTCGATCCAGAAGTTGCGCCAGCCGAGGTAGCCGGCCTGCTGGAGGAGGCCCTGCATCCGCTCGACGTCCGTCGGATCGGCACCGATGAGGTAGCCGCCGATGAGATCGCCCAGACCCTCGCGCTCCCTGCCCATCGCCGTTCCGGCGGAGTAGCCCTCGATCCCGTCGTCGGTCACGAGCTTGATCAGGGTGAAGCGGTTGTGCGTCTGCGGATACCCAGGGATCCAGGTCGGCCAGAAGGTGTGCGCGAGCGGTATCGAGACGTGGTACAGTTCGATGGCGGTGATCTTCATGGAAGCATCTCCCCACTCCTGGGGGACAGGAAGCCGGAGACGGGGAACATCGGCAGAACCGTTCGTTCCACCATTCCGAGGTATGATATCACACGCCTGCCAAGTCCAGCCAGCCAGAGCGCGAACGGCGGTGTCGCCGATGACGGTAGTGTCGATGACGGTAGTTGCCGGTCCCGCTGACCTCGTGGTACATGCCGGCAACTTCGTGGGAGCGAACCGCTGATGCCCATCTTCCTTGTGCGATGGCCCGACCTATCCGCGGCGCTCGTCAGGGCCGGTTCCGAGGACGCGCTAATCGACATCCTGGACGAGGTTGCGAACCCGGAAGGCTGCACCTGGAGCGTGTACTGCGGACCACTCTTCATCGAGTTTTCGCTGCCCGTCCACTTCCAAGTGAAGGACCGCGGCGACCAGGCTGGCCCGCTGCACCCCGAGGACGTTGTCATGGAAGACGTTTCGGGACTCGGGGATGGCGGGCCTCTCGAAGTGAGCCTTGCCGGGGTGCGGCGGGAGCAAACGCAAGCGCTGAGATCCCGGTATCGCGAGCCCGCGAGCCGACGCGGGGCCAACGACATCGCGACCGCCACACAGCGCCGGCAGACGTTCGTCGAGTCGGTCGCCTACGGCGTGCAAAGTCCAGCCGACCGACTGCTCGATTCGACACTCTGCTGGATCCGTCCGTGGCCACGCGATGATCCACCTCGGTGGTGAGTGCAGAGATATGAAGTCGCTCGTTGTGACGAAGCGATGATAACAAGCCGCTCCAGGCGACGGCGAAGAACGCGCCGCGCCTGAGCGGCACGCCGTTTGGCAGGGGCTGGAGGCCTGACGCCGTGAACTCGTGGCTCGTGGTCCCAATCCTGTTACTCGCAGGGTCGCGTGCAATCGCCGAGCAGAGGGACGTATCAGATCTGCTCGAAGACGTCCGGGGGCGCCCGGATCGTCGAATTGAGCATCGATCCTGGCGCGCAACCCACGAAGAATGGTGCCGCACGAGCGCTGCAGAGACCGTTGCGACTCCGAGCGTCGCCAGCCCCGCTGCGACTCCAAGTCTTGGCGGGATCGCGCCGACCCCGGATGCGGGAGGGTAGGCAGTGACGCGGAGAAGAAGCGCGCAGAGAAGGTCGTCGTCAGATTCAGAGTCGGCCGTCTTTTCTTTCTGAGGCCGAACAACCCGTTCCATGCGACGCGCGGAAGGGCGCGCGCGCCTGAATGCGAGCGTTCGGCTTCTGCTGCTGACTGAGGTATTCTTCGAGCATGAACTTCAAGGTTGAAATGCAGCGCGAAGACGATGGCCGGTGGATCGCGGAAGTCGCGGAGTTGCCGGGTGTGCTCGTGTACGGAGCAACGGCAAGGGAGGCGCAAGCAAAGGCCCAAGCTCTGGCGCTCCGCGTGCTTGCTGATCGCCTTGAGAACGGCGAAACGGCGCCGTTCGAGAGTGTTTCCTTCGCTGCCGCATGAGCCAATGGGGCAGCGCACCGGCACGACGCGTTCTCGTAGCCCTCTTCAGAATCGGATGGGCGGAGAAGCGCCGGGCCGGCGGCTCTCATCGCGTGCTGAGTCGGGAAGGTTGGCCTGACTACGTCTGGGCATTTCACGACACGGATGAGATTGGCCCCAAAATGCTCGCAAGGATCGCCAAGCATACCGGGCTTCGACCGGAGGACATCTGACGTGACGCCGAACCAGCCGGTCGAGCCGACGGCGGGTGGAATCTGCGTGCTTGATTCGAACGCTTCGTCTGCCCGCCGCGGCTCACCGGCAACGCGTTGGACAGCGAGAAGAGACCTTTAGGCATGTCACACATTCGTGACGGGTGGGATGCCGGATCGGCTTACGAGGACTTCATGGGTCGCTGGAGTCGCCGACTCGCCCGTCAGTTCGTGTCGTGGTTGGAGATTCGTCAAGGTGTTCACTGGCTGGACGTCGGTTGCGGTACCGGTGCTTTGACGAGTGCGATCTGCAGTGGCGCCGATCCGGCCTCGGTGTTGGGCTGCGATCCCGCGGAGCCGTTCATCGAGTACGCTCGAGGACATTGCGAAGATGCCCGCGCCTCCTTTGCAGTCGCTGGAGTAGGCGATCTTCCTTGGCGTGCCGACGGTTATGGCAGCGTAACGTCATTGCTCGCCCTGAACTTCTTTCCGGACTCCCGGGCTGCCGTTGACGAAATGCGTTCTCGTACAGCTATTCGTGGCATCGTCTCCGCCTGCGTGTGGGACTATGCGGGCAAGATGGATCTGTTGCGCTACTTCTGGGATGCAGCGGGGGCAGTAGACCCGACCGCTCGGGAGCTTGACGAAGGCAAGCGATTCCCTCTCTGCCGCCCCGATGCACTCACAGACTTGTTCCGGACGGGCGGGCTCACCGACGTCTGCTGCGAGCCGATCGAGATCCCAACCGAATTCGCCAGCTTCGAGGACTATTGGCGGTCCTTTCTCGGCAGAACGGGGCCGGCACCCTCTTACGTCGCGTCACTCAACAATGAACGCCGCACGACGATGGCTCGGAAACTCAAACAGGCGCTGCGTCGACGACCCGGTGGGACAACTGACCTTCGCGCGCGCGCGTGGGCCGTCCGCGGAACGGCGAACTGAATGATGGCGCTGCCCAAGCGCTTGGAGCCGACCGGCTTGATCGGCGCTCTCGCTCGCGTGGCATGGTGCGCTGTCAAGCAGTGAACTCAGGGCGAAACGGTGCGCCGAACAAGCCGCCGCGTGCGACGGCCAGGGGCAGGCCGCGCATGAGCGCCGGGCGTTCGGCTCAGCAGGAGCGGTGACGGCTGACGGCAGGGCAGAGACGGGCGTACGGTGCAGCCATGGATTATCGCACGTTGATCACGATCGAGCCGGGAAAGCGCGGCGGGAAGCCTTGTATTCGTGGACTGAGGATCACGGTGTACGACGTTCTTGAGTATCTCGCTTCAGGGATGTCCGCGGATGAAATTCTCAGCGACTTTCCGGATCCGCAAGAGGACCCGAGGCCAGCAACCCATCGCGCCCTTCGTGGCAACGTGTCTCACGACGGCGGCGCGGCGCGAAAGGCGACTTCCACCTCGAAGCCGCCGCCGAGGGCGTTGCGGCCGGTGACCCGCGCGCCCATGCGCTCGACGAGGCCACGCACCAAGGCGAGGCCGAGGCCGGTGCCCTTGCTGCGCCGCGTGAGCTCGTTCTCGCCGCGGTAAAACGGCTCGAAGATCCGGCCGACGTGCCGTGCCGGCACCCCCGCACCGTGGTCGCGGACGGTGACGGCGACGCCGCCGTCGTGGCTGCGGCAGCACAGGTCAATGCGCTTCGGTGACGCGTCGCGGGCGTACTTGACCGCGTTGTCGACGAGGTTCCAGAGCACCTGCATCAGGGCATCGCGGTCGTAACGGACCGGCGGCAGCGCGGGTTCCACGACCACGCGCAGCTCGAAGCCCTCGCCTTCGATGTGCGGCCGCAGCAGCTCGGCGACTTCGTGCACCACCGGGGCCACCGCGCCGGCGACGAGGGTGACGTCGCGCGTGCCCTTCTCCAAGCGCGAGAACTCGAGC
>Ga0316622_100000311_pt1 | contig 26928 bp, 19 predicted proteins | sample OWC_Aug_OW2_C1_D_FD_207646 | JGI IMG/M metagenome (GOLD analysis project Ga0316622, IMG submission 207646) | Wetland soil microbial communities from Old Woman Creek delta, Ohio, United States - OWC_Aug_OW2_C1_D5_C | ecosystem: Environmental > Terrestrial > Soil > Wetlands | place: USA: Ohio... | reverse complement strand
TCAAGATCTCCAACCGCGAAATGAAGCTCCTGTCGATCACTCCGCACGATGTCTGCCCACAGTGGAACTACACCATCCACCCCCGCCCCAGTGGAGAATGTGGAGTTATTTCTTGACGGACGCTTAGCCGCATGAGGCTTGAACAGCGCGTTGCGATTTACAACATGTGGGTGATGTTGGTATTCACCTTTCCCTAAGCGGCTAAAACTCCGATCTCAGAGCCGACACCGATGACGGCCATGCGGGACATAGAGTGGCTACCGCCCCTGCTGTCGCGACACCGAGATGCCGCGCGCTTCGCGCGCATCAAGGACGTTGTGGGGCGCGCCGAGCCGTCGCTGGCCTACTTCATGGCGTCCGACTGGCTCCCCGAAGCGTGCGCCGCGCTCAACGTCCAGCTCTTCACGCGTGTCGATCTCGACCACACGCTCGCCGATCTGGTCGGCCTCACGGTGAGTCAGGACAACTCGTGCCGCTACTGCTTCGCCGCGACGCGCACGCTGCTCATCATGGTCGGCTACCCGCGGTCGCACATCGCGCGGCTCGAGCAGAATCTCGCGATCTCGGATTTCGACGAGAAGACGCGTGTGTTGCTCGCGTACACCCGCCGTCTCTCGAGAAGCAGCCCGAGCGTATCGGCCGGCGACGTGGAAAGTCTCCGGCGCGTCGGCATCGAAGGGCGTGCCTACCGCGAGCTTGCGGCGGCGGTGAGCCTGTGGGTGTTCTTCAATCGCGTCTCGACGATTGCGGCCCTGCCGCCCGAGAAGATGGAGCAGATTCCGGATCGCTGGGCGATGCGGCTCATGCGCCCGTTCATTGCCGCTCGCATCGATCGTGCCTATCGCATTCGCGCCCGCCCGCTGTCGTTGCCGGCCGAGATGCGTAGCGGCGCCTGCGCCGAAGCAGTAAGCGCGCTCGATGGGCTTCCAGTCGCCCTCGCGCTGCGCCGCGCCATCGACGCCATGTGGGCGTCGGCGAGTCTGCCGCAGCGCGTTCGCGGCCTCATGTGCGCGACGATCGCACGGGCTCTCTGCTGCCCGACGTCGGAGGCCGAGGCGGTCGCGATGCTCGCCGCGGCCGGCGTCAACTCGGCGACCGTGAACGGAGTCCTCGCGCATCTCGATGCGCCGGGGCTGACCGACACCGAACGCGAACTGATCCGCTTCGCTCGCGAGACGGTCTGGTACGAGCCCGCCTCTCTGCAGCGCAAGGCAAGTAGGGTGCGTGAGCGGCTGAGCGAAAGGGAGTTCGTCGAGGCCATCGGCACCGCGTCCATGGCGAACATGCTCTGCCGACTGCACATGGCGCTGGCCGCGGAATGAGAGCGCTGCTCCTCGCCGCGCTCGTGCTGGCCGGCGCGCTCGCAGCGGCGGCATGGCAGGCATGGCGGGAGATCCGCCGGCTGCGCAGCCGGCTCGAGCGCTCGGTCGACGCGTTACAGCGGCTGCAACAGTCCTTCCGCAGGTTCGCGCCGAGCGAGGTCATCGAAGGGCTCATCGAAGGCGCGCCACCCGAGCCCGAGAAGCGCGAGGTTACGGTGCTCTTCGCCGACCTCGTGGGGTTCACGGCACTCAGCGAACAGCTCGAGCCGGCGGTTCTGGTGCGTGTTCTCAACGGATACCTTCAGCGCATGAGCCGCGCGATCAGCGACCATCGCGGCCACGTATCGAAGTTCATCGGCGACGGCATCCTCGCGCTCTTCGGCGCGCTGGCTCCCAATCCGTGGCAGGCCGACGACGCCGTTCGTGCGGCTCTGGCGATGTGCGATGCGCTCGCCGACTACAACCTCGCGCTAACAGCCGAGGGACTACCGCCTCTCGCCGTTGGCATCGGCATCGAGCGCGGCCCGGTCATCGCAGGGCTCATCGGCACGGCCGACTTGATGGAGTTCACCGTCGTGGGACGGAGCGTGAATCTGGCCGCGCGCGTGCAGGCCGTGACGCGCGAGAACGGCGCGCAGATCTTGGTGACCGACGGCGTGCGGGCCGCGCTGGATGAGCAGATCGTTCTGCGGGTGCTACCTCCGGCGCGATTGAAGGGAGTCGCCGCGCCGATCGCCATATGGGCCGTGGAGGGACGGGATCTTCGGAATGAGCGCTGAGCGCGCCGCGGAGGACGCACCAACGCTAGTGTAGTGATCACGCTGTTGCGGCATTATGAAGAGCAGTCCCAGGACCTGCTCGCAAATCGGTGTAGCCGCGGGGCCCTTCGACTCCGCTCAGGACACGCTCGCCTCAGTTCTGAGCCTGCGGGACGTAGCGAACAATTGGAACAATTGAATTGGAGCACAGGACTCTTCCGATTGTGCGCTACGTCCCCTCGACCTTGACTTGTATCAGAAGGCTGCGCATTGCTGTGGCCACGGTGGTTGGGATGATCGCGGACGCAATGACCGAAGAGGAAATTCTGCGCGCCTATCCCGATTTGGAGCGCGACGACATTCGAGAAGCGCTGCGCTATGCGGCTGATGCGGTGCGGGAGCGCGAGCTGCCGCTCGTGAAGACCGCTTGAGGTTCCTGGTCGACAACGCGCTGTCTCCGGACGTTGCCGACGGCTTGCGCAAGGCAGGACACGACGCGGTCCATGTGCGGGAGTACGGGATGGCGGGTTGCAGATGATCCCGACGTCTTTGAGCGGGCGGCAACGGAGGACCGCGTCGTCGGAGGGCGCCGAAGCCGTCGGTGATTCTTTTCCGCCGCGCCGGGCAGCGCCGGCCTGCGGTGCAAGTGAAGTTGCTTCTCGCGAACCTCCCGAACATGGAGGAAGCGTTGGAGAGCGGGGCGGTGGTGGGACTGGAGGATACGCGGGTGCGTGTTCGGTCATTGCCCATCGAAGCCTAGTCCGCGTCTGACTTCCGGGGCGCCGCGCTCTCGGCGCTGTCCGTCGTGTCGTCGATCTCGTCCCGAAAATTCGTCTCGCTGTTGACGAAACAAACCCGGCGGTTACCTGCACCGCCCCTGACTTGTGCACCGACGCGGCGTGCACAAACCCACGCATACCGGGGACAGAGAGGGACGTGGCCGCGACTTCCGCGACCTGCGGATCACCTCGCGGAACTCGCGGCTCCGTCCCTTGGAGGACTCCGTCCCTTGGAGGACTCACTACGAGCTTCGATCACGACGGCGGTTTCGTTCTGGCCGGGCACGGCGAGCGTCGCCGTGCCCGGCCAGGGACTCCTCAACTTACCGGCATTGTGCTCAGCTGCACTTAGCGTCGAAGATCGTGCACCGGCCGCAGTCGCAGCATCCCGTGTCCAAGACAGTCGACCGGCAGGTCTCCGGGAAGTCGCAGTGGCCGTCCCCACACGTGGGGCAGGTGCCGCAGTCGAAGAAGCAGTAGTTGCTGCCGTGTGGATTGCAGGTCTCGGTGCCGTTGCACTCGAGATCTCCGCAGTATGGATTGGCGCATACGAAGAGTACGCAGTTGTTCGACGTGCAATCCCGATTCGATTGGCACAGGTCGCCGTTCGCGCACACGCCGCAGTCGGCCTGGCACGAGCCGAGGCGGTCGATGCCGCAGAACTCGAGCGGGTCGCAGACGCCGTCACCGCACACGAGCTGACAGAAGCCGTTGGTGCACTCGTGGCTCGTGCACGCGCGATCGTCGGAGCAGGGTAGCCCCGCGTTGATCGACCCGTCCGCTCGACAGAAGCCCGCGTTGCAGATGTCGGACTGGCATTCCACGTCGTAAAGGCAGGAGTCGCCGTTCGACTCCTTGTCGCGGCATGATCCGAAGATGGCCGCCACCGTGTTGGCGGCGCTGCAGTACTGGTCCGATAGGCAGTCCTCGTCGTTGTGACAGTCGCACCCGGCGCCGTCGCTGGCGCTGCCGACGGGCGTGAGCGCGTCGACCCCGTTCACGTCGTCGGGGACCGTGAGCGCACCGACGTTGCGGTCGTAGTAATCGACGACGAAGAAGTTCACGCGCCGGCCGGTGCGCGTGGCGCACTTGTCGTAGTGGTTGCGAATGTTCTGCGTGGCGTTGGCGCACGTGGCTGCGGCGTAGTCGCCCTGCCCGAAGATTCCCGATCGCACGTGTTCCAGTCCGTAGCGCTGGCGCGCGGACGGCAGCGTGCCGTTGGCATCGTCGTCCTTGTCGTTGCTGCACGGCCACTCGTCGTAGAGATCGATGCCGAAGTCGGTCTTGAAGATGTTGCTGCTACCGAGGATCCAGTCGGCGCTTCCACCGTAGTTCTTCGCGAAGATCACGAGGCGCTTGCCGCGCGCGGCCATGTTGTTCAGCGTGTAGGGCCAAGGATCGCCCGTGCTACAGGTCTCGCCGGTCGGGCAATCGGCGTCCGTGTCGCAGCTGCCGCCCGTAGAGTTGCAGATCTTGTTCGTGTAGTCGCAGGTGTCGCCCGCCGGACAGTCCGAGGCCGCCGAGGCACAGGAAGCGAAGTTGCTGGAGCAATGTTTGCCCGGGATCACGTATGCGTCGTCGTCCAAGCCGGCGTTCCTCAGCACCTGCTCGAAGTCAGCGTCGGAGAGATACTCCTCGAAGTTGAGGGTCAGGACTTCGCTCGGGTTCGCGTCGAGCCAGTCCCGGATCTCGCCGAGGAGGTCGGACGCAAACGCGACGCCGATGAAGCACGTGTCATCGCCGTGACACATGCAGGCCGGACCCGTCGTCGCATTGGCGAGGCAGTAGTCCATGTCGAGGTCCATGTGGCGGATGCCGTGATTCAGCTGCGACGTGAGCGTCCGGTCCTGGTTGCTGTTGAACGCCGAGATGAGGCTGATGTACCCGGGGTAGCCCGTGCTGACGTTGGCGTTGTGCGTGCCCGCCACGAGCACCTCATCGTACCGGCGACCGCACAGCGACGCCGCGCCGGCGCAGGAGGCGAAGCAGTCCGCTGGGCAGGTCGTCGCGCTCTCCGTCACGTCGCACCAGCTGTCGCCACAGGCCCCGGAGGTGAAGCTGTCGTCACCGACACGCCCGGTGCCGCTGCAGACACCAGCGTGGCAGGCGTCGTTGGTCGTGTCGGGGTTGCTGTCCGTGCATGCCGTCCCCTCCGGACGGAACGTGTTCGCCGGGCACGCCGGCGACGTTCCCGTGCATTGCTCGGCGATGTCGCAGGCGCCGGCGGCGGGCCGGCAGGTGGTCGCGTTCGACAGAAAGCCGTCCGCAGGGCAGGCCCCACTCGTTCCGGCGCAGACCTCGGCGACGTCGCAGTCCCCCGCTCTGGCGCGGCAGACGAACCCGGCCGCCCTGCGGCGATCGCCCGGACAGGTCGCATCGGATCCGGTGCAGGTTTCTACAAGGTCGCACGTGCCGGTCGCCGCCCGACACACCGCGCCAACGTTGCCGGTGGGGTGCTGGCATGCGGCACTGGTCCCGTTGCACACGTCGGCGGTGCAGGGGTTCCCGTCGTCGGGACAGGGAGTCTGATTGGGTTGCCTGGTGTCAGCGGGGCACGTCACCGCCGAACCCGAGCACGTTTCCGCGACGTCGCACGGACCCGTGGGGGGCCGGCACGTGATCGCGGTGCCCGCGTAGCCATCGGACGGGCAAGCGGTGCTCGTGCCGGAGCAGACCTCCGCCACATCGCAGATGCCAGCGGCCGCGCGGCACGTCGCGCCGGGGTTGCCAGCCGGATGCTGGCACGTGTCGTTGGAGCCGTCGCACTGGTCGAGTGAGCAGGGGTTGCCGTCGCCCACGCACGGGTAGCCGTCGGGCCGCTTGGCGTCGGCGGGACAGGTGCTACTTCCGCCCGTGCAGCGCTCGACCAAGTCGCACTCGCCCTGGGAGGCGCGGCAGACGACGTCCGCGCCCTGCTTCTCGTCCGCAGGGCAGGCGTCGCCGGTACCGTCGCAATAGTCCGCCACGTCGCAGATGCCGCCTGAGGGCCGGCACACGACGCTGGCGTCCTCTTTCTCGTCGGCGGGGCAGGCGTCGTTGGTCCCGTCGCAATAGTCCGCCACGTCGCAGATGCCGCCTGAGGGCCGGCACACGACGCTGGCGTCCTCTTTCTCGTCGGCGGGGCAGGCGTCGTTGGTCCCGTCACAGTGGTCCGCCAAGTCGCAGATACCCGCCGAGGCACGGCACACCACGCTGGTATCCTCTTTTACATCGGCGGGGCAGGTGAGGCTCGTGCCGTCGCAGCGGTCCACCGTGTCGCAAATGCCCGCCGAGGGGCGGCATTCCTCGCCCCTCCCGGTCGGCGTATAGACACACCTCCCGGCCTCACACGAGGTAGGCGCTGAGCAAGGTCCGCCGAAGTCGGGGCACACTTCGGAAACGTTGTCCCTTTGCATGCATTCGCATTTCCCGATGAAATCCAGCAGCGATCCGCCATGGCCTTTGCTGAGATGGTCTTCTACTGCTGGGAGTCCAATTGTTATGGTCTGCGCATTGTTCGGGTTACCTGGCGGGACGTGGCAGATCGTCACTTTGCCAGCACGCACGTCATCAGGACAAATGCCATCGGAGTCGGAATCGCCGGTGGCGTGGGTGGCTTGATGGCCGGCCACCGCCGCCGCTCCCGACAAGACGATCGTCGTAGTTTCCGCGCCTGACGCATGACAAAGGATCGTCGCGCCAACAGCCGGTGAGCCCGCAGTCAGCACCAGCGCACCGGCCAGCGACACCAGTGTCGCGAGGCGGCCCCCGGGGTTGAGCTTTTCAAGCAATAGCCTTGCGGAAATCATGCGGGAACCCGTGGCGCTCACATTCTTACGGTTGTGCATTGAGTTCTGCCTTTCTGGGCCGACGGGGTTCCGTTGATGCCCATCACTAACGGCCCATCCCCCAGCGCAAGTATATGCCGCAGCGCAGCAGGAACGCACTACGCGCAGATTATGTTTTTCTTGCCCGATCTTGTCCTCTCGTGTCGGGCGACACGATGCGGACTGCCCGAGAGGCGGTATTGGGAAGGCGGGCAACCAACCAGGCGGCGAAAGACGCGGTTGAAGTGCGTCGGCGACCCAAACCCGACGGCGAACGCCACCTCGCAGACCTGCCGGTGACGGTCCGCCAGCAACGCCTTCGCCTTCTCGATCCGCTGGCGCAACCGATACGCGCTCAGCGTGAGACCGGTCTCCTGCTTGAACCGCTTGCAGAGATGCGTGGGGCTCACCCCGACGGCACGCGCCAGCTCGGCCAGCGGGACGGCGTCGGTCTCCCGCGCGGCGTAGTAAGCGTCGATCTTCCGCAACAGTGGTGAGCGTTCGGTGGCGGCCTTGAGCACGACGCGGTTGCCGCCCTCGGAGAGGTACTGGCCGAACAGGTGCGCCAGCGTGGTGGCGGCGCGGTATCGCGCCACCGTCACCACGGGTAGCCGTTCGAGCCGCTTCCAGAACTTGCCGGACGTCTGTTGTGGCGCGTGCTCCCGCAGCAGCTTGCCGAGCGTCTGCCGGTCGCGGCCTCCGGGCGCGCGCAAGGCAAACGGCCCTACGACCAAGTTGCCGACGTGCGCGGAGCCAATCAGCACCGGCACCAGCACCTCGGTGGCGCTGCCCATGCAGCAGACACACACCACAACGCCCTTGGCCTCCGGGTCCTCGCGCACCGTGCGCAGCTTGATTGGGCAGGTCAGCGGCTGGCATCCCGGCAACCCAACAAACGTGCAATGCGGACCGCTCAGCCGCTCCAACTCCGCCAGCCCGGCGGTGGAGGCGAAGCGCAGCGGCAACCCCGTGGCGCTGACGAAGGCGCGTTGGTACTCGGCCGCCAGGGGCAGCGCGATCAGCCGCTCCCAGATCGTGGCGTTGTCCTGCTCCGACCGCTTGGCCGCCGGCTGCGCGGCCAGCGCCTGCGCCAAGTCGGTCGACGTTAGCTCGGCCAGTCGGGGGCTGGCGATCCGTCGAGCGAGCTTGGGAGCCATTAGTACTGATGCGACATATGCTTCCTGGGCTCGGGCCAAGAGCCCACGGGCTGGATACCCCGCGTCAGCGACCGCGTCAACACGAAATGTCCGCCAGTTCCGACGCCCGGTGTTACCTCGATGGCACCGTGGAGTTCGATGCCTCAGCCTTGATGAGACGATACCGCTTCACCACGAACACGAGGGGCACGAAGGAGAAGACGAAGAAGCCCAGTCATGACCCCAATCAGATCTCATTTCCGATGAGGTTTGCAGAGCCGTGCAAGGGGCAGAGGCTTCGCCCGTATCTTCGTGGTCTTCGTGCCCTTCGGTGAGTGTTTTTGGCAGATCAGGGTCAGTTCGACACTACCGCCGGCGGCCGCCGAACAGCGCGCCGAGCACGCCGCGCACGATCTGACGCCCGATCTGGCTGCCAACGGCTCGCGCCGTGCTCTTGGCCAAAGCTTCGAACACCTCTTCCGTCTGGGTGCTCTGGCCGCGGGTTGGCGCCGGCACCTCAGTGGCCGCAGCGCTCGCGGCTCTCGTCTTCAGCGCCTCGTACGCGGAGTCGCGATCGACCGCTTGCTCGTAGTGACCGTAGATCGTTGATTGCCGCACGATCTGCTGACGCTCCGCTGGCGCGAGCGGCGCCAGCTGCGTGCGCGGCGGGTAGATGAGGGCGCGCTCGACGACGCTCGGAATGCCCTGCTCGTCGAGCACAGACACGAGCGCCTCGCCAACGCCCAGCTGGGTGATCACCTCGGCGACCTCGAGCTTCGGGTTCGCACGGAAGGTTTGCGCCGCAGCTCTCACGGCCTTCTGATCTTTGGGCGTGAAAGCGCGCAGGGCGTGCTGGACCCGATTGCCGAGCTGACCGAGTACGGTGTCCGGAATGTCGAGCGGGCTCTGCGTGACGAAGTACACCCCGATGCCTTTGGAGCGGATGAGGCGAACCACTTGTTCCACCTGCTCCTGCAGGGCTTTCGGCGTATCCCCGAAGAGGAGATGTGCCTCATCGAAGAAGAAGACCAGCTTGGGCTTTTGCGGATCGCCAACTTCGGGCAGACGCTCGAAGAGTTCGGCGAGCAGCCAGAGCAGAAACGTCGAGTAGAGCTGGGGCGATTGGATCAGCTGGTCGGCGGCCAGGATATTCACCACGCCCTTCCCGCTCGCATCGGTTTGCATGAGATCATCGAGATCGAGCGCCGGCTCCCCGAAGAAGCGTTCGCCACCCTGCTGCTCGAGCGCCAGCAGCCCGCGCTGGATCGCGCCGATGCTGGCGGCCGAGACGTTGCCGTATTGGGTCCTGAACTGCTTGGCGTTGGTGCCGACGTGATCGAGCATGGCGCGGAGGTCCTTGAGATCAAGCAGCAGCAAGCCGTTGTCATCGGCGATCTTGAACACGAGTGTCAGGACCCCGCTCTGCGTGTCGTTGAGGTTCAGCAACCGGCCGAGCAGCAGCGGACCCATCTCTGATGCGGTCGCCCGCACCGGATGGCCCTGCGCCGCGAGCACGTCCCAGAACGTCACCGGGCAGGCCGCAAAGGAAAACGCGCTGATCCCGAGCCGTTTCACCCGGTCATCGACCTTGGGATTGGCGCTGCCGGGGCGAGCCAAGCCGGAAAGATCACCTTTCACATCCGCCAGGAAGACCGGGACGCCGATCTCGCTGAACCGCTCCGCGAGCACGCGCAGCGTGACGGTTTTTCCCGTCCCGGTGGCGCCGGCAATCAAGCCGTGCCGGTTGGCCATGCCAGGAAGCAGGCCGATCTCGTGTTCACCCTTGGCAATGAGCAGCGTGTTGGTGTTCATAGACTTTCCCACCGATTGTGCCTGTACGAGCCCTTCAAAGTCGCCATCCGCCCGGTTGGCCGGATCTCGGTCCGTCGCTCTATACAACGAAAAGCTAGGGAACGGCACACCGTCGGCCACCTCGATTCGTTCGACGTAGAAGTCGATCTTCCCACAGGTCGCCTTGGAATTGATCGCCGGGCTTTCCAACGCTTCGCCTCGATCATTCACGCGCGTGGCGACGCGGAAGAACTCGAATGGCAGCGGAAAGCCGTTGAACTCGATGGAAAAGCCGGCCTCGTTGGTCATCGTCAGCAATCCGGCGTCGTATCGGATCTCGAGCGGGAACCGCACGCGCGAGGCTGGGTCGACCGCAATGGGCTGGCGGCAACCGATCCGCGCGCCCGGGCACTCCACCGCTTCCGGCCGTTCACCGCGTCCAAGGCGAACGTGCTACGGAAAAAGGCGAAGTTGTTCCCGACGAACAGCGTGCCGGTGCGGGGATTGAGCGCCGGCAACGACCACGTCTGGTCCCAGGTGCGGGCGCACCAGACGCGCGTCCCCGTCTCGCGATTGATCGCGTACGTGCAGAAGTTGTCGTTCGGGGCGTACAATGTGCCGTCCGTTCCGATAGCGACGTTGCCTTCGAACCAGTTGATGAACGCAGGGATGAGCAGGACACGATGGCAAGGTTGAGTCTGCGGCCGAGGCATGGTCAGTTGCGACACGATGCTGGAACAACCCGCTGCCAGTACGCCCGCGGTCCGGCCAGCTCGCGCCCTGGCGCTCGGCGCGGTGACCGTAACCGTGCTCATCTGGGGTTCGAGCAACGTCGTGATCAAGGCGGTCTCGACCACGGGGCTGGTCGCGTCGTTCTATCGGCTGTGGTTCGCAATTCCACTGCTCTGGCTCCTGCCCGTGGTCATCCCGTCGATGCGCCGGCGGTTGAACCGGCAGTGGCTGAACGTCTCGCTTGCGGGAGGCGGGTTGTTCGCCGTGCATCAGATCCTTTTCTTCAACAGTCTGAAGCTTACCAGCGTGGCCAATGTCACGATCATCGGGGCGCTCCAACCAGCGCTCGTCCTGGTGGCCGCCGGCCGCATGTTCGGCGAGCAGGTGACTTCGCGTGCCATCGGCTGGTCGCTCGTCGCCGTCGGCGGAACGACCCTCGTGGTGGTCGGTTCGGCTGGCACGCCGAGCTGGAGCCCGTTCGGCGACACCCTGGCGGTGGTGAACCTCTTCGCGTTTACGGCGTACTTTCTCGCTTCAAAACGGTTCCGCACTCATGTGGGGACGTCCGAGTACGTCCTCGGCATGACCACGGTCGCAGGCCTGTTGATCCTGGCTGCGGCAGTGCTCACTGGGCAGGAGCTGTCGGCACCTCGAGGCCGCGACTGGCCCCTCCTGTTGTTCCTCGCGTTGCTTCCCGGAACGCTCGGACACTTTCTGACCAATTGGGCGCACCCGCACGTGCCCGTGTTCCTGTTCTCCGTCATGCTGCTGGCGGTGCCGGTCATCGCGGTCCTCGGGGCAGCGACGTTCCTCGACGAGCCACTGAACCTGGCACAGGCCGCGGGTGGCCTGATCGTCCTGCTGGCCATCGGCACGATCGTTCGCGCCAGCTCGACCCCGACGCCAGAGGAACTGGCAGAGAGCGCGGCGGAGACGGATGCCCCGTGAGACGAACATTCACAGCGCGGGTGGCTGCTCCCGATCCCGAGCGCTGGGCGCTAACCGAATCTTGTGAACGTTCCGATATTCGCGAAGCGAATCGACATTCCTGGCGGGTTCTCTCAGCCCTCGACGAGACGTGACGACAGGCGCGGGACTTGCTTCCGCAGCGGCAATGGGGGCGGCAGCCGGAACGAGCTGACCCGGCGGTTGCGGCCCGACTTCACCGGAATGGAGGTTGCTCATGAAGCGATCGGGTATCGAGGTGGACACTCCGGATCGCCACCGTCTGACGCGAGCGGATCTCGTGCGGCAACGGACGGATCGTGGCGTGGGATCGGATTGGCGGCTCAGGCTCGCCGTCCTTGGCGTGGCCTTCGCAGCTGCCTTTGCCGCGAGCATCACTGAGGCGCAGCAACTGTCGGGGACGATCCGCTACTCGGGTTCTCGCGGTCCGGTGTCTGCCTCGCGACCGATCAGGATAGTCCTGTACGCAAACCCGTACCTCCAGGACGACCCCGTCGACGCGACTGCCGTCACCTCCAGCCCGGGGAGCTTCCAGCTGACCGCACCGACAGCGGGCACCTACTACGTGGCCTACTGGCTCGACCGGAACAACGATGGGGAAGCGAACGCGGGCGAGCCTGGCGAGATTTACAACAACCGGAGCAATGTTCCCGGCGACCCGATCGCAGTACCACGGTCGGGCCTCGCCTTGGATTTCGACGACTCCGTCATCCTGGCGGCCATCACGGGGACCATCACCTACACCGGCAGCCAGGGTCCCATTTCGTCCATCCGCCCGCTGGTGATCATCGCGTATACCGATCCCGGTCTCACCGAGCTGACCTACGAGGACGAGATGGACAACAACAGCGGACGCTACGAGATCATCACACTGGACCCGAACCCCCGCTACATATTGGCGTTCGTCGACGTGGACGGCAATGGTGTACGAGATGACAACGAACCCTTCGAAATTTACAACGATCGCGGAACGCCGCCCGGCGACCCGGTCGTGGGCTCAACGAACCCCGGAGAAACCAACCTCGTCTTCGGCGACGAGCACGTCGCGCCTGGTGTTCGGCTGTCGGGGACGATTCGCTACTCGGGCACGCGTGGTCCGGTGTCTGCATCGCAACCGATCAGGCTGGTCTTGCATACAGACCCGTACCTCGAGCACGAATCCATCAGCGACGCTGTCGTCTACACCAACCCCGGAAGCTTCGAGCTGACCGCGCCGACAGCGGGCACCTACTACCTGGCCTACTGGCTCGATCGGAACAACGATGACAATGCGAACGCCGGCGAGCCTGCCGAGATTTACAACAACCGGACCGACGTCCCCGGCGACCCGATCGCCGTGCCGCAGCCCGGCGTCAGTCTGGAGTTCGACGAGTCCCTCACCCTGGCAGCCATTACCGGCAGCGTCACCTATACTGGCAACCTGGGACCGATTTCCTCGAGCCGCAGACTACGCGTCCAGGCGTACACCGACCCTGGCCTCACCGAACTCTTCGACCAGGAGGAGTTCGAGCAGAACGGTGGACGGTACGAGATCATCCTGCCGGATCCGAACCCCCGTTACCTGCTGGCGTTCCTCGACCTGAACGGCAACGGCAAACCAAATGCGGGCGAGCCGTTCGAAGTCTACAACGATCGGGGAGCGCCGCCGGGCGACCCGGCCGTGGGCTCGACGAGCCCCAGCGACACCAACATCGTCTTCGGCGACGAGCACATCCGCACGGTGACGCCGACTGCCACCTTCACCCCAACCTCAACCCGAAGACCGCCCCCCACCCCAGGCCCGTGTGTCGGTGATTGCGACGCGAACGGCCGAATATCGATCGAAGAGTTGGTGCGCGGCGTCCGCATCGCCCTCGGTCAGCCGGTCCCGAGCGCCTGTCCGTCGTTTGATGAAGACAACAACCAGAAGGTAACGATCGACGAGTTGGTGAAAGCGGTGAACGGGGCGTTGTACGGCTGCGTGGCGAGTTACTCGGACATCGCGGCCGGCCGCTGATCGGAGGGGTACCGATCCGCGACGTATTGCTCGTACAGCGTCCGGTCGATGCGGTTGCCGCGGATGATCGCCTGCAGCGCGTCGGCGCCGCTGGTGCGCATACGGGCGAAGTCAGGCGTGTCGTAATCGATTCGATACAGCCCGAAGCGCGATGCGTAGCCCTCGGCCCACTCGAAGTTGTCGGTGAGCGACCAGTGGAGATAGCCGAGCACGGGCAGCCCGTCCTTGATCGCTTGGCCGAGCACGTACACGTGCTCCATGAGGTACATAGCCCGCTGGTCATACTCCCGTGTGTCGGTGCCGTTCTCGGTGATCAGCAACGGCAGGCCATAGCGCGCATAGAGGTCGAGGGCCACCCGGAAGTCCGGCGCACTGATTTCGGTTCCCAGGCCATTGTGAGGCAGGAGCGGGTCGTAGTCGTCCACGCTGAGCAGCGGATAACCGTAGATTGGCGGACCGAACTCCACGACCCGGACGGGACCGTAATAGTTGATCCCCATGTAGTCGAGCGTGCCGGCCAGCTCGGGGTAATTCCCCTCCGGCGGCACCGTCTCGCTGTCATCCGTGTCGCCATCGAGGGTCAGGTCGAGGTCCCCATGGACGAGGGCGTTGTTCAGGAGTTCGTTCACGATGTAGCTGAGCGTCTGGGCACCTTTCACGTCACCGGGGTTGTTGGGATCCTTCGGGTAGAACGGATTGGCGATATTCGCCATGCCGATCATCGTCGCGCGGCCGTCGCCGTCGGCGTCGTCATGGTCCAGCTCGCGGATGGTTCGATACGCGCGCGCATGCATGAACGCGACGTTGGCGAGGTAGTTTGTCGCGCCAGCGAGATCGAAGGCCTTTCCCGGCGGATGCTCGCCAACGAGGTATCCGGCGCTGACGACGCTGAAGGGCTCGTTGAACGGAACATAGTAGTCGACTCGATCACCGATCCGCGCAACCACGTAACGCACATACTCGTCGAAGCGGTCCCACAGGTCGTGGTTGACCGGTTCGGCGAACGCGTCCACTCCGGTGCTGGGATCCTCGACCCACAGCGGCACCACCCAGTGGTACAAGGTGACGACGGGGTTCAGCCCGTGCCCGCGCGCCGCGTCGATGACCTGGACGTAGTGGTCCATCGCCGCCGCGTCGAACACGCCGCGCTGTGGCTCGATGCGCGCCCACTCGACGCCGAGACGGATGGCATTGTGTCCATCGTGCTCGGCCAACCCGAAGTCGGCATCGTAGCGATCGTAGAAATCCGCACCGCGATCGTTCGTCTCCCCCGTCTTGATACGGCCGAGATCTTCCCATCGGCTCCAGTTGCTCTGCACACGGCCGCCGCCGGGTTGGAAGTTCCCCTCCGACTGATACGCGGAGTTCGCGGAACCCCACAGAAAACTGGACGGGAACGTGACGGTGAACGGGTCCGTCGTTTCGTCGTCACCGTTTCCGCTACAGCCGGCGACAAGAGTCGCGATGGAAAGCGCCGCAGCGAACAACCAGTGGGCATGTCGGGACATTCTTCTCCTCCAGCGCTTCAGAACGGTGACCTCTTCCACAGTGCTCCAGCCGCAGGCCTCTCGTCAACTGGTGGCGCATCCCCGTCTCCGTGCCTGCGCCCCTCCCTGTCCCAACTGCCCGGGCAGACCGGGCCCGGAGAGCGCAACGAGCACGAGGAACTCGGCCAAGCCATCCTCGCTCTCCGAAAGCCGGCTTGTCGACAGTCGATTTGCCTCGATGGCCGCTTGAGGCTATGCAAACAGATTGACAACTGGCGGGCTGAGCCCGCGACGGAAGGGGAAAGTGATGAGTCGGATGAAGATTTCGAATGAACTGATCGGTATGAAGTTCGATCCGGTGTCGTTCTCGTGGACATCGAAAGACGTCATGCTGTACGCGTTGGGCGTCGGAGCCAAGCCCGAGGGCGAACTCGAGTTCGTGTACGAAGGCAAGGGACCGAAGGTACTGCCCACCTACGCGGTGATCCCCGGCATGATGTCGATGGGAGGCGTCATCGCCAATGTGGAGATCGACTTCACGATGTTGCTGCACGGCGAACAGGCCGTCACGCTGAATCGCGAGATCCCTCCCGAAGGGAAGGTCCAGGTCGTGGGTCGCGTGGCCGAGTTGTGGGACAAAGGCAAGGCGGCGGTCATCGTCACGGAGGGAATCGTGGAAGATGACAAGGGGCCGATGCTCACCACCAGCGCGAGCCTGTACATTCGCGGCGCCGGCGGCTTCGGCGGCGAGCGTGGCCCGTCGGCGGTCGCCCTGAATCCCCCGGACCGAAAACCCGATCACGTCGTCGAAGATGTGGTCCGACCCGAGCAGGGGGCCATTTATCGGCTGTCTGGGGACAGCAACCCGATCCACATCGATCCGGACTTCGCCAAGATGGGGGGCTTCGAACGGCCCTTCCTCCACGGTCTGTGCACCTACGGCTTCTGCGGCCGGGCCATCCTGCGCGCCGTCTGCGGCATGGATCCCTCCCGCTTCGTCTCCCTCTCCGCCCGCTTCGCCGACCAAGTCTACTACGGTGACTCCATCATCACCAAGCTGTGGGTGACCAACCCCGGCGAGGCCATCGTCCAAGCGGAGACGCAAAGAGGGAACGTGGTCTTGTCGCAGGCGAAGACCACGTTTCGGGTGTAACTCGCCCCGAAGAGACCGCTCATGGAGGTTGGGGACTGGGAGCTCGGGCGCCGCTGCTCTCTCGGTCTCCAGCCCCCAACCTCCAGCCTCCACTCACCCCTCCGCAGTCCAACGACTGCGCCTGCTGAGCCGTCCCTTGCGGTTGGGAGAGAGGTACAAAGGCTTTCCCTAAGGGTAGGCGTTCGCCTAGAATCTGGCACGCCGGTTGCGTGCCGGTACGGGTGTTGAGGTAAGGCACACGAACGATCGCACAGCGCCATGGTGTTACTCGGGTTTCTGATCGCTCTGTTTCTCTTCTTTTTCTTCAAGCGTCGTCTGCAACGCTCACGGCAGCGTTGCGACGTCGGCCAGTGCAGCGTGCCCCGATCTCCCGGGGCCGCCAGCTGGCGGGAAGAGTGGCACCGGCAGTGGGCGGACAAGTTTCACCAGCAAGCGGAGCGGCGCATCCGGTACATCGAACGGACCACGGAACAGCGCCTCCGGCGCCTCGATCGCCGGATGCGGCGTTTCGGTGTTCACATCTTCGCCCAGTCGGGCGCGCCGGGCACTCCGAAGGCGGATGGAGGGCCGCTTCAGGCAGAGATTGACCTGCTCAAGCGCGCCCGCCGGCGGGCGGCGGCCGAGTTCAGCTTCTACTGGCACCTCATGAGCTACCTCGGCGTGATCGCTTTTCTGGCTTTGGTCAACCTGATGACCACCACCTACCCCTGGTTCATCTGGCCGGCGATTGGCTGGGGCATTGGCCTCTTCTTTCACTACATGGCGGTCTTCGGTTCACGCATGTTGCGGGAGCGATACTTCGAGCCCGCGGTGGAGCGCGAGGTGCGGCGGGAGAAGGCGGTGATGCAGACGGAGAAGCAGGCTAGCATCGGGGAGCTGTCAGCCACCATTGCGCACGAGATCCGCAATCCGATTGCCGCAGCGAAAAGCTTGGTGCAGCAGATGGGGGAGGATCCGACCTCGGTGGAAAACGTCGAATATACGAAGGTCGCGCTTGAGGAACTCGACCGCGTGGAGCGCCGCGTCTCGCATCTGCTCAAGTATGCAAAAGAGGAGGAGTACACCTTCGACCATATCAATCTCGCCGCCGTGGTCGACTCCGCCCTGACGCAGATGCGCGCCAAGCTCGACGCAGCCAAGATCACCGTTGCCCGCAACTACATCGCCGGACCCACGATCTTCGCCGATCAGGAGAAGCTCCGCCAGGTGTTCACCAACATCGTGGCCAACGCCATCGACGCGCTCGAACCCGTCGCCGATGGGCGGCGGATCGAGCTGTTCGTCGAAAACGGCAATCACCAAGCGACGGTCCGCATCCGCGACAACGGCTGCGGCATCCCCGCCGAGAAGATCGACCGGATCTTCAATCCCTTCTTCACCACCAAGGAAGACGGCACCGGGCTCGGGATGGCCATCGCGAAGAAGATCGTCGAAGCACACGAAGGGAAGATCGACGTCGTCAGCGAGCAGGGCCGCAGCACGGAGTTTATCGTCACCCTGCCGCTGTCGCAGTAGGACAGCGATGCGCAATCAGGAACGAGCAGTGAGTCCACCACCTCGCCAACGCCCGCGCGTCACTCATCACCCTTGACTCATCGCTCATCGCTAAAGCCATGAACGGTCGCGTCCTCATTGTTGATGACGAAAAGGCCATGCGGGTGGCCCTGAAGGGGCTGCTGAGCAAGGAGGGCTACGAGGTCGAGGCCGTCGGCACCGGTCAGGAAGCACTGCAGCACATCGACACCGGCAACTTCCACGTCGTGATCACCGATCTCAGCATGGACGGCATCGGTGGCATGCAGGTGCTCGAGCACGCGCGCCGAGCGGATCCGGACCTCGCGGTGATCATGATCACCGCCTACGGATCGGAAAAGATTGCCGTGCAAGCGATGAAGAACGGGGCCGCCGACTACCTGCCAAAGCCATTCGACAACGACGAGCTCCGGGTCGTCGTCCGCCGCGTGATGGAGAACGTCCGGCTCCGCCGTGAACACCGGCGCCTCCTCGAGCAGGTCCAGGGAAACTTCGGGTTCGAGCAGATCGTCGGCAACAGCCCCGCGATGCGGCGGCTGTTCGAGACCATCGACAAGGTCGCCGACACCGACGTGACCGTGCTCATCCGCGGCGAGAGCGGCACCGGAAAGGAGCTGGTCGCCAACGCACTCCACTACCGCGGCCCCCGGCGCAGCAAACCGCTGATCAAGATGAACTGCGCCGCCTTGAGCCGGGAGCTGGTCGAGAGCGAGCTGTTCGGCCACGAGCGCGGCGCCTTCACGGGCGCCATCGCCCGCCGTGAAGGCAAGTTCGAGGCGGCCGACGGTGGCACGTTGTTCCTCGACGAGGTCGGCGACATGCCGCTCGAAACGCAGGCGAAGCTGCTGCGGGCGCTGCAGGAGAAGGAGTTTGAGCGGGTCGGCGGCAACGAGGCCATCAAGGTCGACGTCCGCCTCATCGCGGCGACCAACCAGGATCTCGAAGCGGCGGTTCGCACCGGGCGCTTCCGCGAAGATCTCTACTACCGCCTGCGCGTGATCGAGCTGGTGATTCCACCCCTGCAGGAGCGCCGCGAGGATATCCCGCTGCTCGTCGACCATTTTCTGAAACAGGCCGCAGCACGGTTTCGGCGCGACATCAAACCCCTGACGGACGAAGCCGTGCGCGCCTGCGTCGCGCACCAGTGGAAGGGCAACGTGCGCGAACTCCGCTCCGCGGTCGAGCAGGCCCTGCTGCTGGCTTCTGGATCCGAGATCACGCCGGCGGACCTCTTGGGTGCCACCCGGTCGAACGATCCGGCCTCGGCGGCGGGGCCGCCCGCAGTGCCGGTTGCCTTCCGAGAAGCGAAGGATCGAGCCGTGGAAACCTTCGAGCGGGACTTCCTCCTGCAGGCGCTCCGCCGGCACGGCGGCAACATCAGCAAGGCCGCGGAGGAGATCGGCATGTACCGGCAGAACTTCCAGCAGAAGATGCGCGAGCTCGGGATCACGGTGGACGACGCGCACAAGACCCACGAGGAGCGGTGAGCGCATGCGCGGAACCGAGACACCGCAGCTTGCGTCTCACCACCGATGCCGGCGGCGGGCCGCGGCGAGCCTGATGGCCGCGGCGTTCGTCTGCAGCCTCGGCCAGGCCGTTTTGGCCGTCGAACCGAAACCAAAGAGCCCCCTCATGGAGAAGACGGTCACGATCGAGAAGGAAGATTATCGCGGCTGGACCAACACCTACCGTCTGAGCAACGGCGTCATCGACGCTCGGGTGGTCACCGACGTCGGGCCACGGATCATCGATGTGCACCCGACTGGCGGGGCGAACCTGTTATACGTCCGCGACACGGAAGCGGGCGGTTCGGGCGAATCGCAGTGGATGTTTCGTGGCGGCTGGCGGCTGTGGGTGGCGCCGGAGCGACAGGAGGTCACGTACAATCTCGACAATTCCGCGTGCGCGGTCGAGCGAATCAACGAATTTACGTTGCGGGTGACCGGCCCGTCACAGCCGACGGCTGGGATACGGAAGCAGGTCGACGTCACGCTGGCCGCGGGCGAACCGCGTCTGCGCCTCGTCTCGCACATTCGCAATATCACCGACCATCCGCTCACCTACGCGGCGTGGAGCCTGCCGGTCATGCGGCCCGGCGGACGCGCGTTCGTACCACTCGACGTCGGCTCACTGACCGCATTCGACGCCACCCGCCGCCTGATCCTCTGGAGCTACACGGAATTCAGCGACCCGCGCTATCGCTGGGGCGACCGCCTGGTCGCGATCGACCACGCACGCGTCCAGCCACCGCCGGCGGGCCAGTCGGGCCGGCGTGACGATGAAAGCAAGATCGGCGTTGACACCGCACAGGGCTGGGCGGCGTATCTGCTCGACGGTACGCTCTTCCTCAAGCGCTTCCCGCACGACGTGAAGGGAATCTATCCCGATGGCGGCAGCACGGTCGAGGTCTACTCCAGCCACGAGTTCCTCGAGCTCGAGCACCTCGGGCCACTGACCACCATCAGTCCCGGAGAAGAGATCGTGTTTCCCGAGGACTGGTGGATCTTCACGGATGTGAGCGTCCCCACCGGCGAGCAGGAAGCGCTCGCAGCGCTCCAGCCCTACGTCGCGCGCGCACGACTCGACTGATTTTGAACTCCGGAGGCCGCACTAGCCTGGAGGTGCCATGGGACTCACGCACGTCACGGTCAGGCTGACAGCCACGGCGTCGCCAAACGGCGCGTACGAGGCGGACTTTCTCTTCGATACGGCTGCCACCGATTCTTTAGCTCCCGCCTCCCAGCTACGAGGGATCGGCGTGCAGCCGGTGGGGTCGACGGTGTACGAGCTCGCCGACGGGAGCATGCACGAGTACCCGTTCGGACTGGTGCAGATCGAGTTCATGGGCGAGGTGACGGCGGGACGCGTCATCTTCGGTCCGGAGAACGCCGAGCCGATCCTCGGGGTAACCGCCCTGGATTCCGTCGGGATCACCATCGACCCGGCCAACCGGACTCTGAAGCGCCTTCCTGCGATCCCGCTGAAGTGACGCGGGGCGCGTCTTCGTGGAGGGCGAGACGGAGCCTGTCCTGAGCGTTGGACTACTATTACCGAAAGTCTGCTCGCGGCGCGCAGACTTTCCGGTATTCCTTCCTCTCCCGGGAGAGGATCGAGGTGAGGGGGTCAAATGATCTCATCACCTCACCCTAACCCTCTGCCATGGAAGGAGAGGGGATCTTTGGGTCAGCGGCCCATGATGATTGTGAAGAAATCGATCGGGCGTGTCCAACGGGGAATGGGGCGCGGAGTGACGCCAGCTCGTGGCCGCGGTCGGGGTGGAGCTATTCGGCAGTGCCTCCTCTTGCTTGGTCGGAAATGGCCATATACGATTTAAAAATGGACATTTCGGTGACGCAGTTCCGTGCGAGCTGCCTTGAGCTGATTCGACGCATCGAAATCGGAGGAGAGCCGGTGGACATCAAGCGACGGGGCAAGGTTGTCGCCCGGCTGACGCCAGCGCCAAAGGCGGGCAAGGCCGCCCCGAAGGCGTGGGAGGTTCTTCGAGGCTCTGGAGAACTGAAGGCTGAACCAGAAGAATCAATGATTGACGAAGCGGAGTTCGAGGCATCTCGGTGAGAATTCTCCTGGACACGCACATGTGGCTCTGGTGGCTGCTCGGCTCCGATCGGCTTCCGACCCGCGAGCGTCACGCACTGGACCGACTGGCGTCGCGCGCGCAGCTCCGTTTGGCAGCAGTAAGCCTCTGGGAGGCACAGATGCTGTACGCGAAGCGGCGGCTTGTGCTGGACCGGCCTTTCGACGTTTGGATCAGAGAAGCGGCGAGTGCCGCGGTAATCGAAATCGCTCCGCTCGACGTCGAAATCGTCATCGCTCTCGACGGTCTCCCTGCTTCTTTCCATGGAGACCCAGCGGATCGGCTGATTGTCGCTACGGCTCGCGCGCATCGCATTCCTCTTGCAACCCACGACCGAGTCATCCGAAGGAGTCGGACAGCAATGATCTGGAAAGCTCGTTGACTGGGGTCTCCGCTTCGAAGCGGCCGACGGGTCCCTGGTGCCCGCAAAAATGGGGCAGCGCGCCGACTGGGGGACCTGGTTCCGCTACCTCCATGGCGCGCACAGCCGATGACTGCCTATCCGCTCTCCCACTTCTTCCACTGCTCCAGGTACGCGTCGACGTTCTCCGACGTAACGATGTCGATCCCGGAGTACTGGTACACCTCGGTCGGGCGATGGCCGTCGGTGATCTGCTTGAGCAGGCGGACGGATTCCTCTCCCCAGCCAAAGTATTTCTGGCCGACGAGTAACTGCACCTTGCCCTGGCGGAGGAGGTCAGGGGCGGGCGGAATCGTGTCGAACGCTACGACCTTGGTGCGCGTCGGGTCGACGGGATCAAGGGCGTTGCGGACGAACACGGGCCAGCCGCCCACCGAGAGCCAGCCGTCCAGATCGGGATAACGCTGCGAGGCCGAGGCGATCACCTCGGCGACGCGCACGGCGTCGTCCTTCACGTCGAACACCTCGACGATCTCGATACCCGGGTACTTCCGCAACGCCTCGCGCGCGCCGTCGAGCCGCTTCTGCAGGTTGTCCGCCCCGAGCGCCGTGATCATGGCGACGTGGCCGCGGCCGCCGAGCAACTTGGCCAAGCCGTCGCCGAGCGCCCGTCCGCCTTCGACATCGTTGACTCCGTAGAACGCCAACCGCTTGCTCTTGGGGGCGTCGGAGTCCCACGTGATCACGGGAATACCCGCCTCCACCGCACGATTGATGGCGTCGGTGAGCAAGTCACCGTTCAGACAGGAGATCGCGATGCCATCGACCCGCTGTGCGATGAACGATTCAAGCAGTTCCTTCTGCCGGATCTCGTCGGTCGTCTCCGGGCCGCGCCAGATGATCTCGATGCCACCGAGTTGACGCGCCGCTCGCTCCGCACCGGTCTTGGCGTAGGCGAACACCGGAATGTGCAGCGCCTTGGGGATGAAGGCGAAGCGCAGCTTCCGCCGCTCGTTGGACGAGCGCGAGCAACCGCTCACAGAAGAGAAAGTCAAAAGGCAAATCGCAAGAGTCAAAAGGCAAAAGCGAGGAGAGAAGAACTTCTGACATATGCCCTTTGCCTCTTGCCTTTTGCCTTTCATCTCAGCCTTCTCTCGTTGCGATCCGATCCATCACCACGATCACCAGCACCGCGACGCCCAGGATCAACCGGTCGGCAAAGGTGCCGCCGGGGATCTGAGCCAGGGCGTTGCGTAGGACACCGAAGATGAGTGACCCAATGACGGCTCCGGCCACCGAGGCGCGCCCTCCCGACAGGGACGCGCCGCCGACCACGGCCGCGGCAATGATGTCGAGTTCGTAACCAGTTGCCAGATCCGCCTTTCCCTGGCCCTGTACCACCGCGAGGACGACGCCGGAAAGCGCCGACAGCGCCCCGCCGATCACATAGACACCCGCTTTGACGCGGTTCACGTGCACGCCGGCATACCTCGCAGCCTGCTCGTTGCCTCCGGTGGCGAGAATGTGTCGGCCAACCGCCATCCGCACCATCGCGGTGTGAAACACGATGGCCAACGTCACCATCAGCAGCCCCGGCCAGACTGACAATGGTACGCCGAGCGGCGCCGTACCGGCGGGCAAGCGCGAGGAGAGGTCGTAGAAGCGTCCTTCCGTGATCAGGAATGCGGTGCCGCGCGCGATCCCCATCACGCCCAACGTCGCGATGAAGGGCGGCAGCCGCACCCCGACGATCAACGTCGCCGCGAGCCCGCCGCAGACGACACCAGCGAGCAGGGCGAGCGCGCACGACGCGGCCAACGGCCAACCGCTGACCACGAACAGGTGGCCGGTGACGACCGAGGCCAACGCGATGACCGACCCGGGCGCCAGATCGATGCCGCCGGCGCCGATGATCATCGCCGCCCCGATCGCGCCGATGCCGTAGATGCTCGAGTACTTCAGGATCAACGCGACATTGCCGAGGTTGGCAAAGGTGTGCGGACCGCCATCGGACGGGGCGAGAATCACGGCGAAGAACGCGAACTCGAGGAGCAGGATGACCGCGGCGCTCCAGCCAGAGACGAGACGAAATCGCATGGTTCCGCGGCACAGCTCAGCGTCGGCAGTTGAAGGTCCACGGTCGACAGGATTCAGATGGCGGTGTCACCGCGCCCCAATCGCCGACTCCGTTCGCCCTGTCAACTCTCGACTCTCGACACTCTCGACTCTCGACTCTCAACTCTGGACTAACGAGGCCCCCGTGATCAACGCCGCCAGGCGCGTCTCGCTCGAATCGCGCGCTGCCAGCTCACCCACGACGCGCCCCGCGCGCAAGGCGATTATGCGGTCGCACAGGAGAATCAGCTCGGGCAGATCGCTCGATGCGATCAACAGCGCAGTGTTCGCCTGAGCGAGCCGGTCGACGAGCGCGTGGATCTCCGCCTTCGCCCCCACGTCCACACCCGCGGTCGGCTCGTCGAGCAGCAGGAGCTTTGGCGCCAGCCGCAACGCTCGCGCGAGCAGAAGCTTCTGCTGATTTCCTCCGGACAGGGAGGTGATCGGCGCATCGGCACCGCGGCACCGAATCGACAAGCGCTCTACCCACGCGGCGGCTTCGCGGCGCTCGCGCGATCGGCGAATCAGCCAGCCACCTGCCGGCAGGAAGAGATTCTCGCGCAGCCGCAAGCTGGAGACGAGCCCGTTCCGGCTCCGATCCTCCGGCACCAGGACAGGGCTTGCCACGCATTCAATCCGGCCGGAACGGAGTGGTCGCAGCCCGGCGATCGCTTCAAGTGTTTCGCTGCGGCCGGCGCCCACCAGACCCGCCAGGCCGACCACCTCCCCGTCTCGAACCGTCAGTGAGAATCCGCGGACGTGCGCGACCGCGATGTCGGCGACGCGCAGGATCGGTTCCCCCCGCATACGCCCCGTGTGCTCGCGCGCCGGGATGTCGCGCCCGACCATCCGCTGCACCAGGGTGCGCACGTCGACCGCGCCGACCGGGTCCGTGGAGACGACTCGCCCATCGCGCAGGACCGTGACTCGGTCCGCAATTTCCAGAACCTCCTCCAGGCGATGGCTCACGTAAAGCACGCCACATCCACTTTGGCCGAGAGCGCGCACCGTCGCGAACAGCCGTCGCGTCTCCGCGTCGCCGAGGACGGCGGTCGGTTCATCGAGCAGCAGGAGATCCGGGTTGATCCGGATGGCCCGGGCCAGTTGCACCTGCTTGCGCTGCGGGGGAGCCAGGGCACCGAGCCGGGTACGCGGTGCGACGGGACAGCCCAGCGCGCGCAGCGTCGACCCGGCCTCCTGGTCCATCGCCTTCCGTCGAAGCCAGCCCCACGGTTTGCGCAGCTCGCACCCGAGAAAGATCCACTCGGTCGCGGTGAAATCCGGTGGCAGGTCCGGCTCCTGCGGTACCCACGCCAGCCGCACCCCGGGCCGTGAGCGAATGTCCCCGGCCGTCGGACGCAGCGTGCCGGCGATGGCGCGGAGCAACGTCGACTTGCCCGCCCCGTTCTCCCCAACGACCGCGTGCACGTCCCCCGTGCGCACCTCAATGTCGACCCCGTCGAGAGCCGTGGTGGCCCCGTAGTGCACCGCGAGGTTGCCAACGGTGAGGAGCGTCGCCATGTTCATTTGCAGGCGCGGGCTTTAGCCGGCGCTCCGGATTCCCCTAGTTGCCCTCGCTATGGCGATCGGCAGATGAAGCGCAGCGTATCCCGATCGCGCCCGGTCGGCCCGTCGGCGACCAACCGGACGACGCGCCGCGCGCGGCGATGGTTTCCGAGCGGCACCGAGACCGTGACGGCCGTTCCACAGGCACGGTCCGGCGGAGCGGCAAGCATCGTGGCGAGGCTGGTAGAGAAAGCCGACTGAAGCGTCGCGTCTGCGGTTGCCGTCGGCTGCTCGACGACGATCGAGGTCGGCATCGACGCAACGCACCTGGACAGCCGCCTGTCCGCCACCTGGGCGCATGGCAGCACCTCGAAGACGCACTGTCCAGACACCGCGTCGAGATCGCACGCGGCATCGCCGTCGGTGCAGACGTACCACGCCCTCCCTTTCCGCATGACCGGCGCCGCGCTCGCAGCAAACTCCACCGCACAGTCAGTGGCCGTGCCGCCCCCGCCGGCCAGCAGCAGGCGGCGCGCCGCCGCGTCGCGGTTCACCGTGCGCATCCGCTGGTTCAGTTCAGTCCACGGATCGTCGTTGATGTCGACGATCCCAAAGTTGTTGTTCTCGCCGTCAAAGCGTCCCGTCGCCGGCTCGTCGCAGTGCTCGAACCAGTGCGCACCTACCAGATACGGCCGCGTCAACACGCGTCGCAGATAGGTTCCGTACCCATCGGCGCGCTCGGTCTGCGTCGCGAGGACCGGAAAGAATGGCGGGAACGTGTTCGGGAGCCCGGAATCCGCCGCACGATAGGTGAACTCGCTGATCAGTAGCGGCTTGCCAGTGAGTCGGGCCATCTCGTCCAGATCGTCGAAGAGACGCTCGGGCACGAGATACCCGTACTGCCGTGCCAACTCCTGCGCGAAATCGAACCAGACCGCTGCTACCTCGTAGTAGTTGACGCTCAGCACATCTACGAACGGGGCCGCGGCGATGGCCACCTCGCCCGAGGTCGAGTAGGCGAGAAAGCGCGCCCCGAGGATGAGCACGGTCGGGCTCACGGCACGCAGGGCTTCGTGAACCACCTCGAAGTAGCGGCTCGCGACGAGTCCCTGGAAGGCGCGCCGGTCGGCTTGGCGGTTCGGTGGGTCGGCGCGGAAATCAGGTGACAGCGAGGTGAGGGTCTGCAGGTCGTCGAAGGTGGTGAGTTGCTGCACCCACGTCGCGTTGAAGGCGCTGATGTTGCCGTTATAGCGGTCGGAGAGAAACGCTTGCAGGGCGAGCTTTCCCGGCGCCCCGGCGGGCAGCAGCAGGTAATCGTCGAACGTCGGGATCTGCTGCGCCACGCCTGGCCCCCACCCAACCTCGTTATCCGAGAACACGCCGATGCAGAACGGATCGGCCGCGCAGGAGGCACTCCCGGCGGCCTCGGCGGCCGCCCCCGAGACGAAGTCCGGAGAGAAATAGTCGCGCACGCGAAAGCCGTTCGGGCCGGCCGGTACGCCCGGCACCACCGGCGCGTGTCCGGAGAAGTTGAGGATCACCGTGTAGGCGATGCGGCCGGGGAACGCCTCCGTCTTGCTCCACGCTCCCAGGGTGTTGAACCCGAGATCGGCGAACCGGGCTACGACCACATCCGCCCACGCGGCCTCGGTCCCGTAACGCGCCAGAACGTTGTCGTAGTAAGGATATCTGCCGAGGGCCGGGGCGTAGTCTCCCTCTGGCCGGGTATGATCAACCCCAGCAGAGAAGAACGCGTTGCCCTCCGGAGTGATCAACCACCACACGCCCGAAATGCGCTCGACGCGGAAGCGACCGCTCGCACTGGACGATATTCCGCGCCATCCACCGTACCGGTCGAAGCCCGGGTCTGGGGGAGTCGCAGCGCCGACCGC
>Ga0316622_100000310_pt1 | contig 26970 bp, 13 predicted proteins | sample OWC_Aug_OW2_C1_D_FD_207646 | JGI IMG/M metagenome (GOLD analysis project Ga0316622, IMG submission 207646) | Wetland soil microbial communities from Old Woman Creek delta, Ohio, United States - OWC_Aug_OW2_C1_D5_C | ecosystem: Environmental > Terrestrial > Soil > Wetlands | place: USA: Ohio... | reverse complement strand
TCGTGCGCGTCTACACCCATCCCAGGTACCGGCGCACCGGCCTCGCCAGGCACACCCTGGCATCGGTCGTCGACCTGGTGACGACCAGGGGCCTCAGGCCCCTGATGGTGGTCCCGCCCGTCGTCGGGCAGCAGATGGCCGGCCTCACCGCCTCGCTCGGCATGAAGCACGTGGCAGAGGTGGCGATGGTGCCCCGATCGCTTCTCACGATCTAGGCCCGGGAACAGGCCCGGGTGTGCCGCGCCGGGCCGCGGGCTCGCCCGTCCGGGTCAGCGTCCCGTGGCCATCACTCGCCGTCGAGCTCGTACTCTAGCAGCGTGGGCCAGACCTCAAGGTCGCTGAGCTTCCGGGCGTCGACGACGCGCTTGAGGGCACCTGCGGGCGCCGCGCTCCCGACCGAGTCCATGATGGTGCCCGACAGGGAGGTCAGCAGCCCGACGACCACGGAGGCGTCGTCCGATGCCACGAAGGCCTCCAGCAGGCGGTCCGCTCCATGGGTCGAGACGCGCACTACCGCCCGCGCGCCCTTCTCGACGGTGGTGCCCGCAAGCCACGTCTCGGTGCGCATGGTCTCCTGGGACTCGACCTCCCTCACCACCATCAGCCCAGCGTCCTTCACCTTGCGCACCGCCAGGGAGTGCATGTCGATGCGCTGTGCATCGGTCGCGTACTCGAAGGCCTTGCGGCCCTTGTGGGGAAGCCCACCGTCCGCGAGGGCCAGCAGCTCGGAGTCGGTCGGGGCGCCCGAGGGCGCCAGGCGGGGCGGTCGCACGTCCACGTGCATGGGCTTCGCCGGCACCTGCACGCGACGGCCCTCGGCGTCGGTGTACGTCACGATGAGGGACATCGGCGAGGAGAGGCACAGCTCCGCGTCGAAGGAGACCTCGAGCTCGGTCGATTTCCCCGGCGGCAGGTTGCCCACCGACACGCGGTCCTGCGACACGAGGAGCCGGGGCCTCACCGAGACGAGCGCGAGCGCGTCATGGTCGTAGCTGATGTCCACGCGCACGTTGTGCATGAGCGCCTCCGTGTCGTTGCGGATGAACGCCTCCAGCACCACGTGGTGGCCCTTGAAGACCACGTGCGCGCGCAGGTGCGCGGTCCACGCCCCCTTAACCACCTCCGCGCGCGCCCCGCCGCCCGCGGCGGCGAGAAGGTCCTCGATGACCACCATCGCGTCGGTGCGGTCGGGATGAGCGTGCATGTTGTCCAGGGCCGCGCTTATCTGGGGGCGGAGCTCCGAGTCCTCCCTCCCCCTGATGATTCCCACGACGCCCATCCCGTCCCTGGCCATGACGATGACCCTGCGGCCGTCGACCTCGAGCGTCGATTCGTCGGTCGCGTCCCGCGCTGCCAGGACGTCCATCATCGCCTTCCGGACCGTGTCGATGACCTCCTCGACGCGCCCGGTAGAGGCCATCGTCCTGCCGTCACTGCCGAGGACCGCGACGCCCTCGAGGACGAAGGGCCTGCTCGCGGAGACCGGTTGCGGGGGCTGCACGGACTCCTCCGCCGCCTCGGCGAAGGCGGCCGCGCGGGCCCTGAGCGACTGCGGGGGCTGTTCCTCTGGCTCGGCGGGGGCCCCGGCGGGCGGAGCCTCCGGAACTTGCGCGCGCGCTGCCGTGGGGATCTCCTGGAACGTGCCGACCTCGGCCAGGAGGTCGTCCAGCTCGTCCTCGAGCATCTGCTCGTCGAGCTCGAGGGCGACGTCCTCCTCGCTGGGCATCGCCTGGGCCCCGGCGCTCGGTCCAGGCGCGACGGTCGCGGACGGTGCCACGGCGGCCAGGGGCGCGGGCGCGTGCGGGACCGCCGTGGGCTCGAACACGGGCCGCTCTGCCTCAGATTCGATGTCCCTCGCGCGGATCCGGGCCTCGGTCGCGGCCAGCCGCCTGCGTCGACGCGACGCGGAGACGCTGGCCCCCGCCCCCCCCAGCGCGCCCGCGACCACGAGGAGGAGCAGGGCCCAGAGCCACCAGTCGCCTTCCTCCCCAGGCACGGGGGGTGGCAGTATGACCAGTCCCATCGTCGTCGAGTCGTTGGCGCCCGACGGGTCCGTCACGACGAACTCGAGCTCCAGCTCCGTGCTCACGTCGAGCGCGCGGAACCGGAACAGGAGCTTGTCCTGCACCAGGAGCTCCACCGCCGACGCGTTGTACAGGACGGACCACCTGAGCGCGAGGTTAGGGTCGTCCGCGTCGACCTGGTAGGCACCCCCGTCCGGTACGAAGGGCGAGAGGTCGACGGTGAACTCCTCGTGCACCTTGACCTCGAGCGATGGGAGGCTGAAGGCGATGCGGGGCACCTGGTTCGGGGGCTCGCGGAACCGGATGCTCCACTCCTGGAACGCGGTGGCCTGGCCGTCGGTGACGATGAGCCTGACCTGGACCGCGATGGTGCCGGCCTCGAACGGAGGCGTCCACGAGACGGTGCCCTCCACGCTCACCGCCATCCCGTCCGGGCCAGCCACGAGCAAGTACCCGAGCCGGTCGCCGTCGGGGTCGGTCGCGAGCACCGAGTAGATGTAAGGCGCGGCGCGCTTGGCCGCGAGCGGGGGCTCGGACGAGATCACGGGTGCATGGTTGCCCGCCCCCCGGGACGGGTTCACCCTGACCGTCATGCGGCCGACGGCGTCCACGTACCCGTCGTTGACGGCCACGTCGAACATGACGTCCATGCCCTCGTAGCCGCCCGGTCCGCCCTGGGGCGTCCAGAGCAGCTTGGCCCCGTCCTGGCCGGTGGTGTTGAACGTCACGCCCCCGGGACCCGTGACGAGCCTGAACGAGAGGCCGGTGTTGAACTCGTCCTCCACCTTGACCGTCACCTCCATTGGCACACCGGCCATGGAGACCACATGCGAGGGGAGCGTGATGGCCGGCAAGTCGTCGTAGACGACCACGAAGCCCGTCCCGTTCGCGTTGCCCGCGGTGTCCACCACCGTCAGCGACACATCGTACGTGCCGAGGTCATCGAATGTGTACTGCGGGTTGGAGCCCTCCAGCGTGATGGTGCCCGTCCCGTGCTCGACCACCCACTGGAACGAAGCGATGCCGACGTTGTCGACGCATCGCGAGCCATTGAGGAGGTTCGGGGTCACAGAGAACACCACGACGTCCCACACGCCGAGAATCTCGGGAGGTGTCCGGTCCAGCACCTCGACCCAGAAGTCCGCCCCCGCGGTGTTGTTCTCCCTGTCGAAGACCGTCAGATGGGCCGTGTAGGTGCCCGGCTGCGCGAAGAGCGCGCCGACGGTGGCCCCCTCCAGCGTGAGCTGGCCCGTCGCGACCTGGAACGTCCAGACGAACCTGCCGTTGGACACGCTGAACCGTGGGTCGTTGTCGGACGTCGCGGACGCGTCGAAGATGTGGACGACATCCTCGTCGATGGTGACGTTGCCCTCGAAGGCGATGACGGGGGCGGTCCTGTCGAGCACCTGGACCACGAGCAGGTCAATGCCCTCGTTCCCGGCGGTGTCACGGACGGTGAGCGTGATGTTGAAGCTGCCAGGGACGGAGAAGACGTGGTCGACCCGCGCCCCGGTCAGGTTCACCGTCGTGCCGTACTCGTCGAACGACCACATGAAGACTCCCGACGAGCCGAACGTGGGATCGTTGTCAGAGGAGGATGTGCCATTGAGCTCAACGATGCTGTCCTCCGTCACGACCTTGTCCGACCCCGCGCGGGCCTGGGGCAGTTCAACGTCCAGAAGGCCGATGGGCACGTGCCTTGACATGTCGAAGGTGAGCGCGCCCGACCACCTGACGCCGCGCGAGAGGTCCTCGGCGACGAGCGTGTGGGGGGTGAGCATCGTGCGCGCGCCCGTATCCTCGAAGAACTCCTCCAGATTGAATACGTCTCGGACGTCGGTGGTGTTGACTACCTCGTCCCCCTGCGCGTCGGTCGCGGTGAACCTCGTGGGACGGTCGATGGTGCCGCCCCAGGGCAGGCGCAGCTCGAACGTGGCGAACCATGTCACGTGGAGCTGCCCGGAGTCCGCCGTGAGGACCGATGCACGGTCGAACGTCGTGTTGATGAGCCATGCCTCGGCGTTGGAAATCACCTCGATGGCGTGTCCCGCACCGCCCGTCGCTGCCGAGATTGAGCAGTTGGCGAGCTCCACGGTGGTGGACACGCCATTGGCTCTCAGGCCTTGGTCCGCGAGGCTGGTGAGGGCGCACGATTCGGCCTGGAGCTGGGACGATTCCACGTCGATGGCGGGCCCAAGGTCAGAGATGGCGATGACCGAGCCTGAGAGGAACAGGCTGGACCCGTCCCGGACGACGAGGGCGCCCTCGCCGACGTCGATGGAGGTCGCCGTCACGGTGACGTACCTGCTGTTGCTCACATCGATCGCCGGTCCCGCCCAATGGGTCCCCTCGAAGGAGCATCCGTCCACGAGGCCCCCCTGCGGACAGTCGGCGATTGTCAGGTTCGACCAGTTGAAGTTGCATCCTTCCACGATGAAGGACACCCCGTCGAGGAAGACCGATGAGTTGGTGGCCGCCAGGCGCCTCAGCTGGACCAGGGCGCCGCCGCGGGGAGCGAGGGCAAGACCCGACCTGTCGAGCAGCACGCTGTCCTCGATGAGCGTGGAGCCCTGGTGCTGGTCCGTTACGGCGTCAGCCCCCTCGCTGAAGTGCGCAATCGTCACGTTGCGCAGCGTGAGCGTCGCCAGGCGACTGGCGTCGTACCCCAGCGAGAATGCCTGCGAAAGGGTGCCCCTCCCGTCGAGGAAGGTCGAGCTCACCGAGAGCGACCCCTCGAACGTGCCGGTGATGCCGATGCTCGCGACGAGGAAATCGCACCCCGAGACTGTGGGACGGAGCGCGCCGTCCATGGCGATGTCCGCGCGGGTGTTGCCGACGAAGTCGCATCCCGCGATGGTGGCGAACCCGCCGGTGATGCGGACCGCGACGGCACTGTCGCTGAACGTCGTGGTTCCCACCCAGGCCGCGTCACCCTTGACCGTGAGCGCCCCGACCGCCGTCGAGGGCGTTCCCCCGGAGATGTTGCAGCCCCTGACATCGAGCGCGCCCGACGAGGATATGTGGAACGAGCCATCCGGGCCGGCCGAGATGGAAGAGCCCATGAGCCTCAGCGTCGACCCGGCAGCTGAGGAGACGCCCGACTCGAGGTCCGACATTGACAGGAACGTGACGTCCGAGCGGCTGATGTTGAGGCTCCCGCCGTCGAGCAGCTCGACAAGCCCGCGCAGGACGGCCGAGCAGTTCTCGAAGTCGGCAATGGAGGCGACGGTCCAGTTCAGCCACGACGAGCCGTCGGAGAGCAGCGCGATCGTGCAGTTCGCGAACGAGCCGTCCTCGACACGCACCTCGGAACCCCCGAGGGCGGCCACCCCGACCCCAAGGCCGACGAACTTCGTGGCGTTGACGATGATGCCAGATCCGGCGCCCGTGGCGTTCACGCCCTCCGTGCAGTTTCCCAGGTCCAGCCCCTTCAGCAGCACGGACGATGTCGCGGCGTCCCTGAGCCTGACGGCCGTCGTGCTGGACCGCACGCTCATCGTCTCGACGATGCAATCGGCCGTGCCTCCCTCGAGGATGACGGCGGCGTCGCTGGCCCCGGAGATGTCCAAGGAGAACGCGCTGAAGAGCGTCGACGCGTTGAACAGGAACGCCACCGAGGAGCCGATGACATTGATGTCAAGTATGCTGATTTCGGAGCAGGACGCGAACCACATGCCCGTATCACAGCTGTCCACGTCGCAGTTGTCGATCAATGCGTCGGCGTCCTCCATGTAGACGGGATAGGGCACGTCCGAGAAGTCCACGAACTCGAGGGTCACATCGACGCAGGAGAAGACCTCTATGCCGGACCGCAGGCCGCCCGAGAACGCGCTAGATATGACGCGAAGCCCGGTCGTCCGCCTCGCCATCACGCAATCGATGCTGGAATCGAGGAAGATGCTGCTGACCACATTGAGGTCGCCCACGTCCTCCGCCCAAATGCCGTACTGGGCGCCCTCGATGTCGCACTTGGAGACGGTCACGTTGCGCCTGCCACCCGAGCCGTCCACGGAGATGACGCGCTGCGAGGCGGTGGCCTTCACCGACGCAAGGAGGACATCGCCACAGCCCTGGAGGTACACGGCGAACGAGGGGGGTCCGGCGATGTCCGCGGTGTCGACCACCACGCCGTCGACGTTGCGCAGCAGCAGGCCGTAACTGGCCCCCGCGACGGACAGGGTCAGTCGCTCGAGCCGGACGTCCTCGGCCCGCGAGGGGGACGCGTCGAAGGCGAGGGCCCCATCAGTGGCCGAGCGCACCGTCAGGCCGGAGACATGAAGCCCGCTGCAGGCGCCGAGAACGAGGACGGCATCGTCACAGCCCGAGATGTCGAGGTCCTGGAGCCGCACGCGCTGCGCGTCGCCAGAGACGAGCACGCCCGCGGTCGCTGGCGGCGAGGATGGCGACATCGACACGGTCAGGTCCGCCGCGCGCGTGTCGTTCCCGGACAGCCGGACGCAGACGTCGCAGTCCAGCCCCGAGATCCTCTCCAGCAGTGTGCCATCGGCCGAGCAGTTGACCCCGACGGTGGCGTTCCGCACGTCGACGTCGCGCACGACCGTGCCAGTGGCGGACGCCACCACGCGCAGCCCCGTGCCGCACCGCCGCGCCGTCAGGTTCGCGACGGTGACGCCGTCGCAGCCCTCGAGGACGACGCCGGCATCGGTGCAGTCGAGGCAGCTCACGCTCCCGAGCGTGGAGGAGCCCCCCATCCACAGGATGCCCACCGTGCAGTCGGAGATGGTCAGGTTCTCTATGTCGCTGAGGCCGCCGAGCACCGTGAGCCCGCGGTGGCACTGCGCGATGGAGGACCGGTTGAACGCGCTGCCGTCCCCCTCAAGGACGAGGCCCGGATGGCCGTCGTCCCAGCCCGCACCGACGAGCCTCGAACCGTCAAGCACGACGCGCCCGAGCGCCCTCACGTACCACGTGAACCGCGGGCCCAGGTTGCCAGAGATGATGCGGCACTCCACGGTCGTGCCCTGCAGCGCGCGCATGGTGCCGTTGGCGCGCACCTCGATGGAGAACTGCCCGTCGATGGTCGAGTTCATCACGAGTGTGCAGTTGCGCAGCTCTAGGGTGCCGTTCTCGTCGACCGTCAGGTTGCCGTCGAGGACGATGGTCTGGTTCACGTACCGCAGGTCGTCCAGAGGGTCCACGGTCCAGTTCCCGGTGAAGGTGGTGCTTCCGCCGTCCACGAGGGGGGGGTCGGGGTCCGCGGTCGCGATGGCCGCGCACGCGCAGATGGCGAGGGCCAGCCCCATGAGCGTGAGCGGCACACGCCAGCTGGCCATAGAATCCCTTCTGACATGCTCGAATGATTGCATATGCGGATAAAGGTTTCGACCCTGGTCTCCGATGCTGGGCGGGTCCCGGGACGGGCGAAGGGCGGCAATCACCGCGGATGCGGAGGCCCATCCCGTCCGGGCCCGGTCGCCCCCGGCCAGGGAAAGGATTATGACCATCCCCCGGCAATATTAGCGCGAGGGGTTCGAATGTCTCTCGTCCTGGGCCTCGACATAGGGACCTCGCGCGCGACGGGCGTCCTCGTGGACACAGCGGCGGGGCGGGTGCTCGCACGGCACATCCTCCCGTACGCGCCGGGCTTCACCATCTCCGAGAGGTGGCCTGGCGGCGCGGAGCAGGACCCGAAGGTGTGGGCCGACGCAGCCATGCGGGTGTGCAGGGAATGCGTGCTGGCATCGCAGAAGCGCCGCATCTACATAGAATCCGTCGCGATCACGGGGCTCTTCGGCGGGCTCGGCGTGCCGGTCGGCACCGACTTCGAGCCGCTGAGGAGCGTGCCCATCTGGCTCGACCGTCGCGCGACGGCAGAGGCCGAGGCCTTGAGACGGGACCTCCCGACGGACGCGCTGCGCAGCGTGACGGGCATGGACGTCATCGACCCCTACTTCGGGTTCGTGAAGCTCGTGTGGTACATGGCCCGCGAGACGGGCCTCTACCTGCGCACCCACCGGCTCCTCACACCGGTGGGCTACATCGCAAGGCTCCTCACCGGGGAGCACACTACCGACCTGTCGTCGATGGCCAACTTCGGGGGCCTGCTCGACGCGCGGACATGGCAGGTCAACCAGGAGATGGCGGACGTGCTCTCCAAGGTGGCCTCTGGCATCGCGGGGGTGAGGCTCGAGGTGAGGCCGGACCTGTTCGGCACCATAGTGCGGTCGGACGAGGTCATCGGGGAGGCCACAGGCGTCGGCGCGGCGCTATCGGGCATCCCCGAGGGCGTCCCGGTCGTCGCTGGCGGGGTGGACACCTCGGTGGCGATGCTCGCGGTGGGCGCCTCGTCCCCGGGGGACAACGCGCTCATCATGGGGACGAGCTGGACATGGGGCCTCCTGAGGGACGGGGGTCCGGACAGCAAGGTGCTGTCGAGGATGGTCACGGTGCCGCACGTGATAAGGCCGAACGACCTAGTGTGCTCGTTCGGCGGGGGGGCATACCTCGGCGGGGCGGCGGGCCACTGGATGCCACAGATGGTCACCTCGACGCAGCTCGAGACGCTCGACCGCGAGGCCGCACTGGTCCCTCCAGGCTCCGGGGGGCTCGTGTTCCACCCCTTCCTCGCGGGCGCGAGCGGCCCCATCTGGAGGTCAGACCTCACCGCGGCGTTCGTCGGACTGCGCGCGGACCACCACCGCGGCCACATGTACAGGGCCGTGCTCGAGGGCGCGGCGTTCCTGCTCGAGGACGGCATGCGGACCGTCGCGGCCTCCGGCGTCCCGCTCGCCCCCTCGACGACCGTCGTCGACGCGGGCCTGGGCACGGCCCTGTGGCGGCGCATCGTGGCCGACGTCGTGCGCCGGCCGCTGGCCCACATCGCGGCATTCCCGGGGACCGCCTACGGGGCGGCGATGCTCGCGGCGGTCGGCGCCAAGCTGGCCCGCGAGGAGGACGTGCTGGGGTGGGTGCCGACGATGAGGGCCGTCCAACCCACCGAGGACGAGGCGGTCCTGGAGGCCTACGGAGAGGCCCGCGGGAGGTTCTGGAGGTCGATGCGCGCGTTGAACGGCGAGGTGGGGGGGACCTCTCCCAAGGGCAGCGCCTGAACCCCTGGCCTCAGTCACGCCCTCCGAGGTGCCGGCGCGCGTACGCGTCGACGTCGAACTTGGAGCGCAGCCCCCGCGCGGACATGCATCGCACCTTGCCGAAGATGGGCCGCGCGCCCCAGGCGCGGTCGTGGACACCGCCGATGCTCCAGGCGATGCCGGTGTAGCCGTTGGGGTCGCGGCCGTCCAGACCGTATCGGTCGTTGAGGGATATGGCGACCGCGAGCGCCTCCTCGGGCGAGACAGTCCACTCCAGGAGCCTCTTGGCCCAGTACATGCGCATGTAGCCGTGCATGGCGCCCGAGCGCACCATCTCGAGCTGGGCGGCGTTCCAGGCCGCATCATCGGTCCTCCCCTGCTCGAGCTCGGCGCGCGAGTACAGGTAAGGCCGCCTGTCGGCGCGGTGGTCGTTGAGCGTGCGGCGGGCCCACTCCGGGAATCCGTCGAAGGAATCGTAGCGGGCGTTGTACAGGCAGAAGTTGTCGGCAAGCTCCCGCCTGACGATGAGCTGCTCCATGAACGCATCGGTCGAGCGCGTGCTCCCTTGGTGCGCGCGGACCTCGAGCGCGACGCGCTGGGCCGAGATTGTCCCGAAGTGAAGGTACGGGGACAGGCCCGACTGGCCATCGAGGTTGGGGTCGTTGCGGGCGTCCGCGTAGGCGTCGAGCCGCTCCTCCACGAAGGCGCGCAGCGCGGTGCGCGCCGCCCCTTCGCCTGGAGCGGGACGGCCCACCTCGGCCACGGACCTGTCGACCCGGAGCCGCCGAACCGCCCCCTCCCAGTCGTTGTCGGCCTCCAGCGACGATCTGGTGCGAGGGTGCTCCCTCAGCGGGGGCACCTCCGTGAGCAGGCCTGGAAGGATGCGGAGGAGCTTGGGCCGGAGGGTGTAGGCGCCCCACTCCTGCTTCTGCGAGGCGGCCTGGCAGGGCACGACGTTGTGCGCGTCCACCTCCATCACGGGCACGCGGGTGCGGGCTGTCACCCCGGCGAGCCACCCGCGCTTGATGCGCAGCGGATCGAAGTCGCACACCAGGGCGCTCGCGTCCACGCGCCTGATGAGGCGGGGGACGGTCGAGGACGGCACCCCGCGCAGGAGGTGGAGGGCGATGCCGAGCCCCGAGAGCTCGCGGTCCACCTCAGCGAGCCCCCTAAGCATGAACGCGTACTGCCTGATGGTCGCGCCCATGAAGGAGGGCACGAGCGCGAAGACCACGACCAGCGGCCTCCCTCGGCGGAGCGCGAGGGCCTGCGCGTGCAGCAGCGCCCAGTTGTCCCGCGACCGCTGGTCGCGGCTCATCCAGTAGACGACGGGCCCGCTGCCGGGAACCCCTTCCTGGACGGTGCGGACGCGCCTTGGGTCGACGGGGCTCTCCATCCGAACGGCTGAGCGCTTGGGTGCATGATTTAGCTTTCCATGGCCGCTCTCGCAGGGGGCCTCACTTGATCTCCACGTGCTCGCCCGTGACCATGTAGTGGATCTTCTCGGCCATCTTGCACGCCTGGTCGCCGACGCGCTCCAGGTTCCTCGCCACCATGATGTAGTGCAGGCTCGGGGTGATCTTCCGCTGGTCCTCCATCATATAAGTCAGGCACTCACGGAAGACGGATTCCCAGAGCTGGTCCACCTCGTCGTCCCTCTCGGCCAGGTCCTTGAGCCCGGACAGGTCCCCCGTCTCGAAGGCCTTGAGGGCGTCGTTGACCATCCCGACGACGAGGTCCATCATGTGCGGTATCATGACCACCTTCGATATGTGGGACTGACCCTGCAGGGCGGCCGCGTCGCGGGCGATGTCCTTCCCGTAGCGGCCGATGCGATAGAGGTAAGTGTTGAGCTTGAGGGCGGTGCCCAGCATCCTCATGTCCGACGCCATGGGCTGGTAGAGGGTGATCATCTCGAGCGCGCGCTTCTCGATGGCGTGGTCGAGCTCCGCGAGCTCGTTTTTCTTGGAATCGACCCACCCCACGAGCCCCATGTCCAGCCTCTTGAACGCCTCGACCGACTTGGAGAGCATCTGGGTCGCGAGGTTGCCCATCTTGGTGAGGTCGTTGTGGAGCAGCGCCATCTCGGAGTCGAACTTCTCCCGTCCCATCGGCATGGTTATCCGAACCTCCCTGTGATGTACCTTTCGGTGAGCTCGTGCCTGGGGTTCTCGAATATCACGTCTGTCTTCCCGAACTCGATGAGCTTGCCCAGGTAGAAGAAGCCAGTGAAGTCGCTCACGCGGGCCGCCTGCTGCATGTTGTGGGTGACGATGACGACGGTGTAGTCACGCTTGAGCTCGAAGATGAGGTCCTCTATCTTGCCTGTCGCGATGGGATCGAGCGCCGAGCACGGCTCGTCCATGAGGATGATGTCGGGCTCGATGGCGAGCGTGCGCGCGATGCAGAGCCGCTGCTGCTGGCCGCCCGAGAGCGACATTGCGGAATCGCCCAGCCGGTCCTTGACCTCGTCCCAGAGGGCGGCGTCCTTGATGGATTCGGTCACCCTACGCTCGAGCTCGTTGCGGTCCCGCATCCCCCCGATGCGCAGCCCGTAGGCGATGTTGTCGAAGATGGACTTCGGGAAGGGGTTGGGCTTCTGGAAGACCATGCCCACCTTGCGACGCAGCGGGACGGGGTCCACCTCCCTGGACAAGATGTCGATGCCCTTCCAGCGTATGCTGCCGTCCGTGCGGCAACCCACTATCTCGTCGTTCATGCGGTTGAACGTGCGCAGCAACGTCGACTTGCCGCAGCCCGAGGGCCCTATGAAGGCCGTCACGGCCGTCTCGGCCACGTCCAGCGACACATGCTGGATGGCGTGGTTGGGGCCGTAGTGCACGTTCACGTCCCTGACCTCCAGGGCCGGGTTGCCGACGATGCCGTCCCACACCACGCCGCTTCCGCTCGCGGCGTGCGGGGGCAGTCCCTTCGCGGTCGTGTCCGCGGACATCACCAATCCCTCCTCTTCTCCGAGCGAATCCTTATGAGTATGGCAAGCGCGTTCATCGAGAGCAGCATGATAAGCAAAACGACGATGGTGCTGGCAGCGAGGTCGTGGAACTCGGGCCTTGCCTGCTTGGTCCAATAGAAGATGTGCATCGGCAGCGCGGCGAAGGGGTCCATGATGCTGCCGGGGTTGACCTTGACGTACGTGTTGGCGATGAACAGGATGGGCGCGGTCTCGCCGATGGCGCGGGAGAGGGCGAGGACGGAGCCCGTGAGGATGCCCGGCAGCGCGTTGGGCAGCACGTGGTGCCGCACGGTCTGCCACCGGGTCGCCCCCACAGACATCGCCGCCTCCCGGAAGGCGAAGGGCACGGATTTGAGCGACTCCTCGGTAGCGACGACGATGATGGGTAGCACCATAATGGCGAGCGTTAGCGCGCCCGCGAGGAGGCTGCGCCCGAGGCCGAGCATGGCCACGAACACGGCCGCGCCGACCAGGCCGAAGACGATGCTCGGGACGCCCGAGAGGTTCTGGATGATGCGGCGCAGGAACCGCGTGTACCAGGTGTCGCGCGCGAACTCGTTGAGGTAGATGGCCGAGCCCACACCCACGGGGATGGCGAGCACCACGGTCAGCAGCATGAGGTAGACCGAGCCCAGGATGACCGGCAGGATGCCGGCCCTCTCCGGCCTCCAATCGAGCGGCGATGTGATGAAGTGCCAGCTGAGCGTGGGCAGTCCCTGCGCCAGGACGTTCCACATGAGGATGGCGAGGAATCCCACGGCGAACGCAAGGCAGCTCCCGACCAGGGCCACCCCGAGGCGCCCCCGGATGTACCTCCGTCTCAGCATGGCCTCCTCGCCAAGGCGTCGCTTGGGCACCATGGCGGAGGCACGCGCAAACGCCCTGTCCAGGGGGGCATGGACCGCCCGCATCGCCCTGGCCCTGCGCGTGCCGGGACCCTTGGACCGCACGGACGAGCCCGTTTTGATGCGCTCGACCACGATGCCCGCGAACGAGTTGACGAGGTAGGTGATAAAGAACAGCGTGAGGCCGACGGCGAAGGCCGAATCCGCCCCGATGCCCGGGGGGATGTCGCCCGTCGCGGTCTGGGCGATGAACGAGGTCATCGTCATCACCTCGCTCAGGGGGTTGAGCGTCAGGATGGGGATGGAGCCCGCCACGAGGGTCACGACCATCGTCTCCCCAAGGGCGCGGCCGAGGCCCAGGATGAGCGATGCCATTATGCCCGACGACGCGGCGGGCATGACGACCCTGGTCGCCGTCTCCCACTTGGTCGCGCCCATGGCGAGGCTCGCCTCGCGCAGGTGCATGGGCACGGCCTTCATCGCGTCGTCCGAGATGGACACGATTATCGGGAGGACCATGATGGCCATGACGATTATGGCTGAGATGGCGTTGAAGTAGCTGGCGCCGAGGTTCGCCTGGAAGATCGGGCTGATGACGAGGATGGCGAAGAAGCCGTAGACGACGGACGGGATGCCCGCGAGGACCTCGATGACGGGCTTGAGCACGGTGCGCGCGCGCGGGCTGGCGAACTCCGCCATGTAGATGGCCGAGCCGATCCCCAGGGGCGCCGCGATGAGCAGCGTGCCCCCGGCGATGAGCAGCGTGCCCGCGGCCAGGGGCAGCAGCCCGAAGCTGGGCTCGAGGCCGCTCGGCTGCCAGCGGGAGCCGGTCAGGAAGCCCCACAGCGTCACGCGGTCGTCGGTGAAGAACCCCCACGAGCCGTCGACGAGGGTCCACAGGATGATCGCGCTGACGACGATGGAGAAGCTCGCGGAGGCGAACAGGGCCCAGACGATGAGCCGTTCGCCAGGCCGCAGCCTCCTTCTGAAGGGGTTGCCCTCGTCATGGCTCAGGAACGACAGCCAATGGAGGGGCCTTGCCATCGCACCGCCTTCTGGGGGTAGGCACTGGGGCCTGAGACCTCGCTCAGGTACCCAGCTTTGCCAGCTGCGACGTGATCAAGGTGGCGTTCACGAGGGAGAGCCTCACGTAGCCGACCTGGGGCACGATCGCCTGTCCGTCCTCGCTGAGGATGTACCTCAGGTACTCACTGATGGCCTTTCCCTTCTCCGTGTCCGTGGACGGTATGCCGTCCGTGTAGATGTGGAGGGGGCGGGCCATCGGGTAGGACGCCACGTTCGCGAATGACGGCTCCACGCCGGTGCTGCTGGTCCTCGATAGAGCGACCGCTTTCACGGCGCCCGGGTTCTCGACCAGGTAGGCGAAGCCGAAGTAGCCGATGGCGTACTTGTCCGACTTGATGGCGTTCAGTATGACGTTGTCGTCGGCCGATGGGTGGTAGACGCCATCGCCGTGCTCGAGGCGGGTCTTCGCGACCTGCGTCGGCTTGCCCCAGTCCTTGATGATGGACTCGAAGAAGTAGTCGTACGTCCCGGACGCCTCGTCGGGCGCGTAGATGGATATCTTCTGGTGCGGGGCGCCGGATAGGCCGGGGACCTCGTCCCAGTAGACGGCGGGGGTCGCATTCGTGAATATCTTGAACAGCTGCGAGTAGTTCAACGTGGGGGCCCATGTGTTGTCCTTGTTGACGACGACGGCTAGCACGTCGTAGGCCACGACCCACTTCTCGGGGGTCACGCCGCTCGGCGCGGGGCCCGCCACGGTCCCGTCGGACCTCACGAGGCTCTTGTTGCCGCCGACGGCCTCGTAGTCGGAGCCCTTGAGCACGCGGCTCGCGTCGCCGAGGTCCGCCCTCTTCTCGAGGAGCTCCTTCAGGCCGTGGCTCGAGCCACCGCCGGAGACGGCGATGTCGGCGCCGTCGAACTCCTGCGCCCAGGCCTCGGCCAGGGGCAGCACCGTGCTCGACCCGGTCTGGACAAGGGACACCTTGTCCCCGCTCCCATCTCCGCTCAGGCACCCAGCGAAAGCCGATGCCAGTAGAAGGGTCGCCAACGCTACCGTCAGCGCCCCGGTCCTGTGTCCGTTGTTTGTCACCTTGCTCATCTCGTACCGCACAATATAATTACCAAATATATATTTTTTGTAGATATTCTACATAGATATCTATAATTTATTGAGTAATATAAATTATCTATATAGAGTCTCCCTGTCGCGACATGGTACCCCGTCTCGACCTGGAGTCCTCGTCCGCCCGGTCCACGCGCAGGTGGCATGGGCCGAGGGAGGGGCATCGCTCTGCTTCCGGGGCGCGCAGAACGACCGAGAGATGTTGCGATCGCCCCACTTGATACGCCCACGCGCGCAATCTGGCATGTCGGTGGGGTATGATGGCAGGGTAGCCCCGCGCTGTGGATAATAGCGGGTGTCCTTTAGGGATAGGTATTTAAGGATTCGCTCCCCTATTCCGTCTGCCTCTCGTCAGAGGCAGAAGACCGGGGGAGCAATAGCATGTACGGCACGTCGAGTCAGACTGATAGCGGAGCGGCCGAGCCACCGCGATGCCCAGCGTGCGGCGGCCGGACCTACTTCATGGACCCTGAGCAGGCCGTAATAACCTGCTATGACTGCGGCAGGTACTTCAGGAGGAAGAAGCCAGGCGCAGAGGCGCCGCCGGCGCCGCCACAGCCACCCGCCCATCACGCGGAGCCGGCCCCGGCACCGAAGATGGCCCCACCGCCGGCCCACAAGGCGCCCGCCAAGCCGGCCATAATCCCGCCACCGCCCCCTCCCCCACCGCCCCCCCCGCCGCTGCCGCCCCCGCCACCGCCACCGCCACCGCCGCCAGAGCCCGCGTCCGAGGTCAGGGGCTTCGAGGTGGAGGCGGCCCAGGAGGCCACGCCTGAGGCGGAGCTCTACAGGTACTCGCCACAGGACGCGCCCGCGCCAGCCGGCTCGGAGAGGCTCTCGGCCTGCTCCGTCTGCGGATTCCCCATGGAGGCCGAGTGGCGCGTGTGCCCCAACTGCGTGACCCGGTACGAGACGAAGTGCCGCACGTGCGGCAAGAGCTTGCAGCCCTGGTGGCTGGTGTGCCCCTGGTGCGAGACGCGAAGGTCGTTGGACCAGCACGGCAAGTGAGTTCAAGGAGGTCGTTCCAGTGCGAGCAGTCAGACCTGATATAATCGCCCGAAGGCGGGCGCCGCCGAGTGTCAGTCGCCCCATCACGATCGTGATCCTCATGATGGCCCTGCTAGGGCTCGGCGCTACCGCGCCCGCCGTGGTCGACGTCGGAGCCCTCGGCACGACCGGTGGCGCGGACGAGCCCACCGGTGGGGCCACGTTCTACGACCTCGTCGACCTAGGGGGCGGCGTGGGGGTCATGGGAGTGCCGGACGCCTATCTGCACCTGGGGGCGGTCCTGCTCTCCTCGAACATGGCCGGTTCCGTCACCCTGACCGCGGACGTCCTCAACAAGGGGAACGACACCGCGAACGGCTACAGCGTCGCGTTCTACGACGGCGTGCCCGGCTCGGGGGGCAGCCTCATCGGGAAGCCGACGGTCCCCAGCCTCGTCGCGGGCGGCCGCGCGACCGTCTCGACCTCGTGGACGGCCACGGTCGGGAAGCACACGCTGCACGTCCGGCTGGAGGGCGTGGACGCGAGCGACCCCACCGAGAACAACCAAGTCGAGAGGGCCGTCCACATCCTGCCGTACGTGGTGGCGGCCGCCGGGCCCGACAAGGTATCGAGCCCCGACGCGAGCGTGGCCCTCAACGGCTCGGCATCCTACGCGGTCGGCTCGACCATCGTGAACTACACATGGGCCTTCAGCGACAGCACGACCGCCTACGGCGCCGTCGTGAGCCACTCCTTCCCCAACTCGGGCTCCACCGTGGTGACGTACACCGCCACCCTCACGGTCAGGGACGCCACTGGCCGGACCGCGAACGACGTCGCCTATGTCTACGTCAACGCCGCGAGCGCGTCCAAGCCCACCGCGGACGCCGGGACCGCCCCCTCCCCGAGGGCGATGGAGACGGCGCAGTTCAACGGGTCATTGTCACAGGGCAACATCACGCAGTACCTCTGGGACTTCGGCGACGGGACGACGACGAGCGGGATGTCCCCCTCGCACGTGTTCGCCAACGATGGCACCTACGCCGTGTCCCTCGTCGTCATCAACAACGTCTCGGCCGCCGATGTGGACACGCTCTCGGTCTACGTGGCCAAGAGCCCGCCCACTGTAGAGCCCATCCCCGACATGACCACTGACATCGGTACCGCCGTGTCCTTCCTCCTCCTCGCCTACGACGTCGATGGCTACATCAAATCCTACAGCTGGGACTTCGCGGACGGGGGGACGGCCACCACGCGCGCGGCCACGCACACATGGATGAGGGACGGCCCCCACAGGGCATCGTGGAACGTCACGGACGACGACGGGACCTGGGTGCGCAGGGCGTTCTGGGTCAATGTCACGAACGTCGAGCCCAAGGCCTCGTTCACGGCGACTCCCTCGACCGCGAACGAGGGCGCGACAATCCGAGTAGACGCCTCGGGCTCCATCGAGCCCGGCAACGACATCGTGCTCTACGAGTGGGACTGGAACGGCGACGGAACGTACGACAACTCCTCGGCCACGCCCCTGTTCAGCCACATCTACTACAGGCCCGGTGCTTACAACCTGACGCTGCGCGTGACGGACGGCGAGGGCTCCACCAACACGACTTACAGGCGCGTCACCATCAACAACGTGGCGCCGACGGTGAGCCTGACGTTCACGCCCTCGAGCCCGCAGATGGAGGGCGTGGTGTTCACGTTCAACGCGAGCGCGTCCACCGAGCCCGGCATGAACATCACCATGTACGAGTACGACTTCACGGGCGACAATAACTACGAGACGAACGTCACCCAGCCCATCATCACCCACGCGTTCTTCAGGCCAGGGAACTACCAACCCGTCCGCCTGCGCGTGAGGGACGAGGACAACACCACCTCTACCGTCCGCACCGTCTACATCAGCATAACGAACACCCCTCCCCTTGTCAACGACTCGGTCACCAACGGCACCGAGGACGAGCAGATAGTAATCCATGTCGACGCGTTCGAGCCCGGCGACAACCTCAACCGGTTCAGGTGGGACTTCAACGACGACGGTGTCATGGACGAGACCACGGACGTCCCGTACGCCAACCACACCTTCTGGATGGCCGGAGAGCATCGGGTATGGGTGAACGTCACGGACGATGACAACAGCTGGGGCGCGGGCTACGTCAGGGTGAACCTGACCGACGTCGCGCCCGTCCCCAGGGTAACAGACGACGTCGCCGTGGAGGGCGTGCCGAAGGCCTTCACCGTCGACCTCCTGGGCAACGAGAGGAACATCACGGCCTACGACTTCGACCTCAACGACGACGGGACGTACGACGCGCACAGCCCCACGGCCACCTCGATGCTCGAGTTCACGAAGGTGGGCAACATCCGCTGCCGCGTGCGCGCGACGGACGCCGAGGGCACCGAGGGGTACTGGATGTTCAAGGTGGTGGTGTCGGACACGCCGCCCACCGTCGCGGCCGCGGGCCTCTACATCGGCGGCGAGGGCGACCCCCTGCGCATCGACGTGGTCCCTGACGAGCCCGGCATGGACATCGCCAAGTACATCTGGGACTGGGACGCCAACGGCGTCGAGGACGAGGAGACGGACGTGCCGTACGCCACCCACGTCTACGACCAGCCCGGCATCAAGAACCTCCTCGTGCATGTCATGGACATCGACAACTCGACCGGTTCCGCGTCCCTCAAGGCCCTCATCATCAACACCATCCCCGTGGCCGTCATCAAGCAGCCGAAGGACCCCATGGAGGGCGAGACGATAACCCTGGACGCCACGGGCTCGCTGGAGCCTGGCGACGACATCATTTCCTACCTTTGGGACTTCGACGACAACCTCGGGAACGGCTGGGACCTGGAGACGGGGATGCCCGTCGTCGACCACGCGTGGGACTCCCCGGGCTCCTTCGTCCTGAAGCTACGCGTCATGGACGAGGACGGAAGCTTCGGCGAGGACCTGCTATCCATCATGGTCACGGACGTGGCCCCGCTCGCCAGGCTCACCGTCACCGTCGAACCCGAGGACACGCCCAGCGCGCTCGATGGCTCGCTCTCGTACGACCCGGGCGGACTTGAGGCATACATGTGGACCGTCAGCTCTCCTGGCCTGACCTACACGGCAACGACCGAAGGGCCGGTGCTGCTCTACGCCTTCGACAGGCGCGTCGAGTACACTGTCGCCCTCACCGTGCTGGACGGCGACGAGGGCAAGACGGCGCAGGTGTCGGTCACGGTGCCCATCGCCTCGATTGAGACGATGCTCCCGTCGGTCGAGTGGACGCTCCCCGTGGATCCGATCGAGGGGCAGGTCGTGACCTTCTCGGCCCTCGCCACCGACCCGTTCCCGCAGGGCTCGACGCTCGCGCAGGCCATCGACTACTCATGGGACTTCGGTGACGCTTCCGCGGCGGGCACGGGCCGATTGGTCACGCACTCCTATGTGGCAAGTGGCACGCCCTACATCATCAAGCTCACCGTCAGGGACGAGGACGACGACACGGTCGTGCTCTGGGGTAACCTGACGGTGGTCAACCTGGCCCCCGTCGTTTCACCGGCGGCCCCGGTCATGGTCAGGGCCGGCGGCACGGGCGAGACGACCCTCACGGCCACGGACATCACCCCGGGCACGCTCACGCTGCACCTGGCGGAGGGCTCGCCGAAATGGGCCTCGGTGCAGGGCATGAAGCTCATCGTCAAGCCGGGCAAGGACGTCGAGGCGGGCACCTACCTCATCACCGTGCGCGTGCGCGACACCCAGGGCTCCGAGACGGAGGCCTTGGCGGCGGTCCTCGTGACGAAGGAGGCCCAGACGGGGCTGGTCACATGGTCCGAAATGCTCATGGTCATGGTGCTCGTGCTGGTCATCTTCATAATCGTCGTGCTGCTCGTCGCGAGGCGCCGCGCGCCAAAGACCACGGTCATCACGGCCCCGCCTGCGCAGGCGGAGACGGTACCAGCCCCGTACGAGATGGAGCGACCGCGGATGCGGCGCGACCTCGAGCCTGAGCCGTACAAGATGGAGCCCGAGCGCGTGGCCGTCGAGATGGAGACCCCGCCAGCGGAGGCGGCCCGCCAGCCGACGGCTGAGGAGCTGTACGGCGAGCGGGCCACCAAGGTGGCGCCCAAGCCAGCGGAGTCCGCGGGCTTCGAGTTCGAGGAGGAGCCAGAGGAGATACCGGAGACGCCGGCTCCGAAGGCCTACGCCCCGCCCGCGCCCCGACCGGCTCCCGCAGCGCCGCCCAGGCCCCCGCCCACCGCGCCGGCCCGACCTACGGCACCTGCCAGGCCGCCTGCCCAGCCCCCCCAGCAGGGGGCCCGGACGAGGACGGCTGCGCCACCGCCACCGCCGCAGGGGACCGGGCCGGGGGAGCCGCAACCCCAGAGGCGATATCGCGGCGCAGGTCCCCCCAGGTGAGGACGACAGGGCACCAGCACCCTCTCTCGACGGGCACGGTCAGTCCCGGGGCCTGTAGCCGTGAGCAAATGGCATAGTCGGGCAGATCGGCTGGACTGGGCATGACCAGCTGGATAGCGGAGATGGTCCGGACATCAAGCGCGGCCGCGACCCCCTTGGGGGGAACGCTTGCCGGCGCGCCCGCCTCGGCCTAGTACTCCTCCCAGGTGACGACTTCCCCCACGGGCGGCTCCGGGGCATGTGGCACCTGCGCGTGCGCGGGCGCGGTGGCGGAACCCATGGGGACCGGTGGTGCCTCGTGGACCATCGCGGGTGCATCGGGGGGGGCGGCCTTGGCGTCGGTGGTCGCGGGCGGCCGTGGCTCGGATGACCTCCTGGTCCTGGGCCGGCGCCTGCGGTATACCAAGGCGCCGAGCACCGCCACCACGATGATTGCCGCCAGGATGACAAGGATGACCCCTCCCCCGGCGACCACGGCCGACGCCCTCTCGAGCCGGAAGGTCGTCGTTGCCGTCGCCTCGTTACCGGCTCTGTCCACCGCACGGATGGCGATTGTGTGCTCGCCCGTCCCTCCGAGCGTGGCCGTCGCACTGCGCCCGACTGCGTCCATGGCGGTCCAGTTGCCCCCATCGATGCTCATCGACAGTGCCCCGATGCCGTTCGGGTCCCGGGCCGTGAACTCGACAAGGACCGCGAATCCGCTCTGGCGAACCGATGTCCCCTGCGCCGGCGACTTGATGCTGACGTCGGGGGCGACCAGGTCGACCGTGACGGCGACCGAGACGAGCTGCGAAGTCAACCCGGCCGCGCTCCGGCACCTGCCGCGCACCTCGTAGCTTCCGTCCTGCGTGCCATCGGGCACGGAGACCAAAAGGGGCCCCGTGCCGGGCAGCCAAGGCGCGTCGGCTGGCGGGTCGGTGCCGAAGGCGAGCTGGACTGTGCACCAGCCGTAGTCGTCGGTCGCGCTCGCCACGACCTCGAGCGGGGAACGGGCGTCGGTGAAGCCTCCGCCGGGCAGCGAGAGCTTGAGCACGGGCACCTTGGTGGCGAAGTGGATGTCGTCCATGGCCGACCCGAGGTTGCCGGCCCCGTCCTCCAGCTGCACGTAGATGAGGTGCCGGCCCTCCCAGGCCCCGACCGTCCATGCGAAGGAGGGGGCGAATGGCTGCGGCTGCACCAAGTCGAACCGACCGTCCTCGGCGACCCACATCCGCACGGGAGTTGCCACGTCCTGCCAGGAGAGCTCGACGGTCAAGCAGGTGGCCGTGGCGTAGTCGACCCCGCCCTCGATGGCGACCGTCACGACGGGCGCGACGGTGTCCAGCACGATTGTGTCGTTGACGGGGAGGGAGAAGATGCCCCTGAAGTCCTCGAACCGCACCCAGACCGCCTTGGGGCCGTCCCCGGGCGCGAGTATCCACAGCTTGTCCCGCTGGAAGTTCTCCCACTCCGTCGTGAAGGCGCCATCGGGGGAGAGCTGCATCCTCTGCGGCCTTGCCTCCGGCGGGCACTCGATGCGGAGGCTCACGATGGACTTGGAGGTGTACTGCGCGTTCTGCTCTATCACCACGCTGCCGATGCGCTTGGGCGCGTAGACCTCGATGGTGTCGCTCACGACCCTGACGTTGCCGGCGATGTCCGTCAGGCGCATGTAGACCATCCGCGGGCCGTCCCCGTCCGGCAGGAGCTCCCACGCCTCAACGACCTTGCCGGAGACCGCGATGGTGGAGGACGTGGGGAAGTCGGCCGCGTTGGAGAGCTCCACCTTGGCCACGCCGCGAGTGTCCGAGTACTCGAGGTCGAGGCGGACGGTCGTCGTGGGCGTGTACGCCCTTCCATAGTTGATGGTCACGGAGCCGATGGGCGGCACCGCGTCGTAGACGATGCTGTCTGTCATGATGTCCGACAGAAGGCCGTGCGCGTCGACGAACCTCACGTATACGGGGACCTCTCCATCAAGGCCTTCAAGCTTCCAGGCGATCGTGGTGCAGTAGTAGAACGTCTGCTTGTTGAACATGTCAGGCGCGTTCGAGATCTGCACGTACTCGACGCCGTACCTGTCGGTCGCGCTGAGCTCCAGGATGACGTTCAAGTCGTTGCAGTACGGGTGGTCGCCCTGGATGTGGACGGTGCCCACTGGTGGGATGGTGTCCACGACGACGGTGAGCGCCTTGACGACCATGTTCCCGGCCGTGTCGTTCGCCCTGACATCGATGGTGTTGGAATCCTCCTCGAGTGACAGGCTGGCCGACCACGTCTCGAGGCCGGTGGCCGTCGTCCACTCGCCCCCCGCGCGCCTGACCTCGACCGATGTCAGGGGGTCGTGATAGGACACTCTGAACGAGGAGATGGAGATGTTCGCGCTCTCGCTCTTCACATCTGGCAGAGAGGTGAACACCCGTACGTTGAGGTAACGTCCCAGGGGGGAGGGGCCTCCCTGCCCCATCGCTCTCCATCCCGTCCACGTCACGTTGTCCACCGACGTCCTCGCCTCGACTTCGATGTGCGCGCTGGCGGCGTGCGTGGATGTCCATGACGCGCGGACATCGTCGATGGAGGTCAGGTGACCCATGTCATGGGTGTGGGATGTCCAGGAGCCACCCTCCGTCCACACGTTGGCGTAGTCCACGGCGAGGCCCGTCGACCAGTAGGCGGTCGCGCTGGGCGAACCGAACCACAATATGTCGGGGACGGTCGCCATTGGCACGATGGCGAGCCTCTCGCCGTCCTTGAGGAGCTCTCCCTGGTTCCTCGCCGCGGAGTAGCTCAGGGCATAGGTATGGTAGGAGCCATCGTTCGTGCCGTTGAAGTACGAGTTGCCGTTCGAGTAGACCCTCCAGTCCGGGCTGCCCCATGCGTACGCGCCCCAGACCGCCATGTGGCTGGAGAGCTCATCGACCGCGCCCCCGCTGAGCCCTCCGCCCCCGCCTGTGTACCCCAGGGTGATGAACTTGAGCCTGAACTCGGCCCGCCAGTCGCGGTCCTCGGGCGTGACTCCACGCACCGAGCGGATGAGCCCTGTGTTCGAGGTGGCGCTCTCCAAGGCCATCGTCAGCTCCCCGCCGCTCACGGTGATGATACCAGTATCCCTCAGGATAACCCAACGCGCAGGGTCCAGCGACATGCCCGAGAAGTCGTCGGAGAACTGCTTTATGGGCCTCATCACGAGGTGGCCGGCCCTCCACTGCATGTTGGTCCCGGCATGGTTGCCGAGCTCCGAGGGCCCCAGGGCCAGCGTACGCACGGGCGCCGTGCAGCAGCCCTCGACGATGATGTCGCGGCTCGTGCTGACTCCCCCGTCCAAGGGCTTCGTGACAGAAATCACGGGACCGTCCGCGATCACCACGCCCGCGGTCGGGAGGACGAGCCCCAGTATGGTCGCGACGACGATCATGACGGACCTGTGTTCCTTCCGAGAGGGCAAACCTTCATCACCCGGGCGCCCCCATCGGGGGCTCTGGCGATATATGCATCCGATGATATCGGATAAAAGGATTTTGGTGTGAGTTACCAGATGGGGCCACATGCACGCACGGGCATGCCAAGCGCGCACGACCCCTAGGCGCGTCGGCGGCGGTCGCGGTCGAAAGATAAATCCACCCGGACCCCCTGGAGGGACCCATGGCCGTGGAGGGGGCAGGGCTTGACACATCGGCGGTGTCCATACGCCTGGCGCCCTTGGCCCGCGCGCCCGACATCCTATCCCTCATCGAATCGGCCGGCTGGGCCTACACTCTCGCAGACATCGAGCGGCTCCAGAGGGTGGACCCGGAGGGCATGTTGGTCGCGACCGCCGGGAAGGGATCGGGGGACGGGGTCCTGGGATGCGTCTACGCCTCGAGATGGGGCGGGCTCGGGTTCATCGGGTTGCTGCTCGTGAGGCCCGACCAGCGCGGTCATGGGCTCGGCGAGCGGCTTGCGCGCGAGGGCGTGCGCGCCCTCAAGGCGCGGGATTGCCACTGCATAGGGCTGGACGCGGTCCCGGAGGCCGTCACGCTCTACCGACGGCTGGGCTTCGTGCCGGACTGGGAGTCGCTGAGGCTGGCCGTCGACACCAGCGTCGACGAGAGACCCGCCGCGTCGGTGAGGGCCCGCTCGGCCACCGACGTTGACATGGCCCCCGTCCTGGTCATCGACCTCCACGGATGGGGCGCGGACAGATCGCGGCTGCTCCGGCTGCTTCAGACCTCTGGGGCAGGCAGCTTCCTCGTGGCCCCAGACGATGAGCCGGTGAGGGCCTTCGGATTCCTGCGCAGGAGCGTCCGTGGATGGAGGATGGGTCCTTGGGTCGCTCAGAGCGGCGAGGAGGGCGCGGACGCTGCAAGGGCGGTCCTGGCGATGGCCATGGACATCGCGACGCCGGAGCCGCTCTCGATCGGCGTCCCCTCCTACAATGCGCTGGCCGTCGAGGCGCTCAACCGCGTCTACGCAGTGAGGATGAGGTCATGCACCAGGATGTACCTCGGCGACCCCGGGCCCGCGCGCGCGATGCCCGGCAGCTGGGCCATTGGGGCGCCTGAGAAGGGTTGATGCGGGGCGCAGGGGGCCATGCCCCCTGGAACTGGCCCGGAAGCGTTCTCGTGCCCCTCAGTTGATCGAGATCATCACATCGAGCACGTCGTCCCGGTCCGGCGAGAAGATGAACATGAACTGCTCCTGGACATCGTGGACCCAGTTGAACCGCGGCTTGTAGCGCCTGATGTAGTCCGAGTAGGTGTCGTTCGACACGATGCGCACCTCCTCGCCGCGCTTGCGCAGGAACTCGGCGGTCATCAGGATGAACTCGTCGGCTTGCGTCTGCGCGGGTGCCTGGAGGACCTCGCGCCGCTCTATCATCCTCTCCAGGTCCTTCTGTCGGTCGATGTGGTGGCGCAGCCCCGCGTCCACGATGACGGTCACCAACGAGTTCGGGACCGTCCTCAGCTTCTCCACGAGCAGCTCGAGCTGGCGAAGGAGGCCACCCTCCTTCATCTTGCGTGCCTCCATCGCGACGTTCGCACCATCGACGATGTAGTGCACCTTCGGGCCCTTCCCTGAGCGGGCCCTCGGCGCCGCCGTCTGCTCGAGCGCGGTGCGCTCCACGGTGGTCTCGGACCGCGTCTCGGGGGCGGGGGCGGGGGCGGCCTTGCGCTTCCGCCCGCGTCCCCCGCGATGCCCGCGGTGGCGCTTCTTCTTCGGCGCGTCCTCCGATGCCCCCCCCTCCCTGGCAGCATCGCGGTCATGCACGGCCTCCTTCGATGCCTTGGCGGCCCCGACCTGCTTGGCGCGCCGCTTGCGCTCGTCATGCTCGCGCTGCCTCTGGCGGAGCTTCTCCTTCGCGGCCTCGGTCTCGGGCGGCCATACCTCGTCGATGTAGCGTCCCCTCCTCAGGGACTCGATGTCCGTGTACCTGGCCCCGGCTATGGGGGCCGACCAGCCCTTCTTCACGGGCCTCTCCAGCACTTCCATCGGACCGAGGTGGTAGACCTTGAGAGGCATGTCGCCCCGCTTCCCCAGCTCGGTGCTCGTGGGGAACATGTCGCGATAGCGCACGTTCCTCTCTATCCTCAGGACGGGCGCGAAGTGGGTAATCGCGGACGTGGGGGCCTTGCGGTAGAAGGCCACGTACTTGACGTCGGCTACGCTCTGGGTTATCGGTATGACGAGAACCCTGAGCTGGCGGGCGGCCGCGAAGACCTCCTCGTGCACGGGCACGACGATGACCTCACGTTCGCCTGAGCTTGGCACAGACGGGTCAGGGCAGATGCTCGTTATATAGATTGTGGCACTTCGGTTCGCATGCAAAAGGCCTCCGCGCGAATGCAAAGCTTTTTTTCACAGTCCCCGCATTGGGGGCGGGCCCCGACGCGCGCTTCCGTGAATGGGGGCGCGTGGCCCGAGGTTGCGCATGGCAGTGTACAGGCCTTTCCGGCTGGAGGACAGGGAGGTCGCAACCCGCCTCATCACGGACGTCTACCGGGAGGCCCTCAACCGGGACGTGAGCAAGTACGTCAGGGAGGAGTTGGCACGGTTCCTCTCGGAGTTCGACCGCTCCCGTGACCTTTTCCTGGTCGCGGAGGAGGCGGGGACGTTGGTGGGGACCGTCATCATCGACCACAGCAATCCCTCCGAGGGCGTGTGCAACATGTCGTTCCTGGCCGTCATCACCGATCACCGTGGCAAGGGCCACGGCAGGGAGCTGGTGAACCAGGGCCTCGAGTTCGCCCGCCTCGCGGGGTACAAGTCGGTCGAGCTCACTGTGACCCCTGAGTTCGACTTTGCCATGAAGATGTACGAGAGGATGGGCTTCAAGCAGGTCGACACCTACCTCTGGCAGGGGTCGAACGTCATGACCATGGAGAGATGGCTCTAGCCCGTCCGATGGCCCCTCACTCGCCCACCTCGATTCCCATGCGACGGACGGTCCTGTCCATCCCGACCAGGGCGACCGCACCCTCCGTCGAGCCCCCCATGTACCCGGGATGCGAGAACACCGACACGACACGGCCCCCGTGCATGCGCACGAACCCCCGCGGTGACGGCTGGTGGGCCCTC
>Ga0316622_100000309_pt1 | contig 26992 bp, 14 predicted proteins | sample OWC_Aug_OW2_C1_D_FD_207646 | JGI IMG/M metagenome (GOLD analysis project Ga0316622, IMG submission 207646) | Wetland soil microbial communities from Old Woman Creek delta, Ohio, United States - OWC_Aug_OW2_C1_D5_C | ecosystem: Environmental > Terrestrial > Soil > Wetlands | place: USA: Ohio... | reverse complement strand
GTTCCTCGCTCTGACCGAAGCGTACCACGGGGACACGCTCGGGGCGGTGAGCGTGGGCTACAGCGACACCTTTCATCGCTTTTTCCGTCCGGTGCTGTTTCCGAGTCTGCATGTCGATCCGCCGCACGTGTATCGCTGGCTGCAGGGACGCTCGGAAGCGGAATCCCTGGAACTCGCCGCTGCGGGGGCTGAGGAGGTTTGCGCTCAGCATGGCAGCGAGCTGGCCGCCGTCATCGTCGAGCCCCTCATGCAAGGGGCTGCAGGAATGTGGCAGCAACCGCCCGAGTACCTCGCCAGGCTGCACGATCTGACCCGCCACCACGGGACGTTGCTGATCTGTGATGAGGTGGCCACCGGGTTCGGGCGCACCGGCACGATGTTCGCGGTCGAACACGCCAAAGTGTCCCCCGACATCCTCTGCCTGGGGAAGGGCCTCACTGGCGGATACCTCCCGCTCGCGGCGACACTGGCGACGGAAGAGATCTTCTCGGCCTTCCTTGCTCCCCACGAATCATTCCAGGCCTTCTTTCACGGGCACACCTACACCGGGAATCCGCTGGCGAGCGCGGTGGCGTTGGCGAACCTCGATGTGTTCGCACGCGAGCAGGTCGTGGCGCGCGTGCGCGAACGCGCGGCTCAACTGAGGGATCTGCTCCTGAACCACTGTGCGCCGCTGGAACACGTCGGAGACATCCGGCAGTGGGGTCTGATGGTCGGCGTTGAACTCGTCCGCGACCGTGCCACTCGTGCCGCGTACGAGCCATCCGAAAGGGTGGGGAACCAAGTCGTCCGAGAGACGCGCAAACGCGGCGTCCTCCTCCGGCCGCTTGGAAACGTCGTCGTGCTGATGCCGCCGCTGAGCATCAGCCCGGAAGAGTTGGCGTTCCTCGTCCAAGCGACGGCGGAAGCGGTGGATTCGGTGACCGGTTGACCGGCAGGGGCGCCGAAGTCGGCGTAGCCGCGGCTCATCAGAAGACAACCTTTCGCCATCGACGGAGAACGGGGGCGGCCCTGTCGCCACGCGTATCGGTACGCTTCCTCCTCGCTCGATCCCGGAAGCACGGATGTTGACGCCCACGTGGCTAGTGGCTTGCATCCTGACATGTAATAGAATATATTCTGGAAAGCAAGGCTGCGACCTCGCGCGGTTTGAGCGTCACAAAAATACCATATGCATAGCTGGTGGCATTTAATTGACGTAAAATTCAGGTCTCAAGATTTCTTCTCGCAGACATGTTGGCTACTTAGCGGACCGGATACACGGGCATACTAATTGCTTGTGATCCTGACAACAACCTATGAACATGCAGACAGGAATCATTCGGATTGCGGAACTGGAGGCGGACGAGTTGGGCTTGGACAGGGTACCGGGGATGCCCCTGGTCGGCTTCTTTTTCGGCTCCGTGTTCAGCCTCGCCATCTGGGCGCTGGCGGGCTGGGTGGCCTGGCGACTTATGATTTAGCACTGCAGGCTCTCCGAGCTGGGTCCTCCTTCCTCCCCCTCGCTAGAGCTGCTATGGGGCCCGTCGTTACAGACGGGCCCCAGCCATGTTCAGCCCCCGAGCATTCTTGCTCACCGGAACCGACACCGGTGTCGGTAAGACCACCGTTGGCTCCGCCTTGGCGGCGGCGCTGGTCAATCGAGGTTTCAAGGTCGGTGTTGTCAAGCCATTTGAAACCGGTTGCGCGCCAGGCCCAGAGGGCGCGCTGATCCCGAGCGACGCCGAGCAGCTGCGGTACTTCGCCGCCTGCGACGAACCGCTCGATTCCATCTGTCCGATCCGCTGTCGCGAGCCACTTGCTCCCGCCGTTGCGCTTCGGCGTGCCGGCCGCAGCGTCGACTTGGCCATGCTCCACGCGGCGATCCTCGGCATCGTGGCGCGTCACGAAATCACTCTCGTCGAGGGCGCCGGCGGGCTTCTCGTTCCGATAGCGCCGTCCGCTACCTTCGCCGACCTCGCGCGCGCCTGCACCCTCCCGGTGATCGTGGTTGTGGGCAATCGCCTGGGCGCTCTGAACCATGCACAGCTCACCGTCCGCTTCGCCGAGCAAGCGAACCTGACGGTGGCTGGCTACATAATCAACACGCTCAGTCCGGAAGCCGATCTCGCGACCGAAACGAACGTCGAGGGGCTCACCGAGTTGCTTGGACCCCCGCTGGGCGTGCTGCCGTGGCTGGGCGCGGTGACCTGCACGCCTGAAGATCGGGCCCGACTCGCGCAGGCTGCTGAGACGAGCATGGCGCTCGACGTCCTGGCCGGATAGCGCGGAGGCACGGGAAGCGCTCAACGCCAGGAACGAGAGCCGTCACCGCCGCTGCCGCGCCGCCGCGCCCGCCGCCTGGTACACGAGCTTGAGGGCAACGCCACGCGCGCGAGCCGCCTGTTTGCAGGATTCATACTCGGGAGCGACGTTCACCGTGCCGTCGGGTGCGCGCGCGATCTTGACCACTATGGGCCCGAATTCGGTTTCGACCGTCACCTCTTCGCGCGGGAGCGTCAGCCGCTGAACCGGGAAACAGCGCACGCCGATTGCGGATGTCTCGCGCAGGATGACGCCCGCGACCGCCTCGCGCTGCGCCGGTTCCGCCAGCGTGTGCAGCACGACGCCCGGCCGGTTCTTCTTCATTTGCACCGGAGTGAGCCAGACATCGCGTGCCCCGGCGGTGAAGAGTTCTTCGATCACGTACTCGTAAATCTCCGGGGTCGAGTCATCAATGTTGGTTTCCAGGACGATCATCTCGTCGGTCGCCGCGACGGGGTTGACGGTCCCCAGCATGAGCCGCAGGACATTGGGACGATCCGGTACGGTTCGCGTGCCCGCGCCGTACCCCACGCGCTCCACCCGCATGACGGGGAGGGGTTCCCCCGGCGATGCCAAGGTGCTCACAATCGCCGCGCCGGTCGGGGTCACGAGCTCCCCACTACCGTCTCCGATCCGAACCGGGAAGCCCCGCAGCAGTTCGACCGTGGCCGGTCCTGGAGCGGGGATCGGCCCGTGCTCCGTCTCGTGGATTCCCGATCCGAGCGGAAGCACGGACACGTAGACCCGCTCCGCACCAACCTCTTCCAGACCGATCGCCGCTCCGACAATGTCGACAATGGAATCGATCGCGCCGACCTCGTGGAAGGTCACGTCGTCAGGCGCCACGCCGTGCACGCGCCCCTCGGCCTCGGCGAGCTTCGCGAAGATGGCCAGCGCCCGCTCTTTCACCCCCGGCCGCAGCGCGCTCGCCTGCAGCATCGTCCGAATATCGCGAAACGTCCGGTGCCCTTGTCCGTGCCCGTGGCCTTCAACCTCGACATCGAACTTGCACGCGTGAATCCCGTTCACATGCCGGTGGCTCATCCGTAGCTCGTAGTCGTGCAGCGGCAGCGTGCCGAGCTCGGCCTTGAGCCGATCGAAGTCGACACCCAGGCTGAGCAGACCTCCGACGGTCATGTCGCCGCTGACCCCGGAGAAAGCGTCGAAGTAGAGCACCCGCATGGGTCGGATGATACGCCGGGCTGCGGGCGTCCGCTAGCGGACAGTCGATAGTCAACAGTTCAGAGTCGAGAGTTCAGAGTCGAACCGTCCGGCTGTCCGCCGGTCTCACCGTCGACTGTCAACTATCGACTCAGGTAAGCACCCCCGCCGCCGCAAGCTCGTCGAACTCCGCCTGGGACATGCCGAGCAGGTCGCGACAGACAAGCTCGCTGTGTGCGGCGAGACACGGGCCCGGTCGCACGAAGCGATGCGGCGATCGCGAGAAGCGCAGGCCGTTGGCCTCGACCACGTGCTCGCCAAGCACCGGGTGGGTCAGACGCTGGAAATGGCCGCGATGAGCGAGCTGAGGATCGCGCAGGACATCCTGCATGTGCTCGACGACGGCGGCGTCGAGCCCCGCCGCCTGCAAGCGTGCCACGAGGTCTGCCGCGGGTTGCGGCGCGGTCCACTCCGCGAGCGCCCGTTCGATCGCGTCCACGTTGCGCAACCGTCCGGCCGCCGCCTTCAACTCGTTCGCCGTCGCCCACGCGGGGCCGCCCAGCACCTCGACCAACCTCGTCCACTCGTCGTCGCCGTGCACCGCCAGCGCGATCCAGCGGTCCTCCTCTCCAGCTGCCGGGAAAACGCCATGTGGCGCCGCTACCGGCGAACGATTCCCGATGCGACCGAAGGACTCCCCGGTGGCGGCGAAGCCGAGCAGCCATTCGGTGAGGCAGTAGACCCCCGCCTCCACTTGCGACACATCGATGTAGGTCCCACGACCGGTGCGCTCGCGATGCAAGAGCGCCGCGGCGATCGCGACGGCGGCGAAACGCGGTGACAATGAATCGGTGATGGTGCCGAACGGACCGAGAGGCTCCCGATCGGGCCAGCCGGTGAGGTAATTGAACCCCGCCAACGCCGCACCCTGCCCGCCGAAACCCGGGTAGGCACGCTCCGGTCCGGTCTGACCCCACAGGCAGGTGCTGATCATGATGAGACGCGGATGCGCCGGTCGGAGCCGATCGTAGTCGAGCCCCCACTTCTCCATCACGCCGGGGGCGAAGTTTTCGACGACGACATCGGCCCAACCGATCAGACGGCGAGCGAGCGCGATGCCGCGCGGATCGCGCAGGTTCAATCCGGCGCTGAGCTTGTTGGCGTTGATGCAGGCGAAGAAGAGACTGTGGTCAAGCTTGCCCGAGCCGTCGTCGCGCAAGGTGCGCAGGAAGTCCGGCCGCTGCCGCGATTCGATCTTGACCACCGTCGCCCCCTGATCGGCGAAGTAGCGCGTCGCCAGCGGCGCGGCCGCGCCGGCCCCGAACTCGACAATCTTGAGACCGGCGTAGATTCCGGCCCCGGAGCGTGCGCTCGTCGTGCTCGCCGGCGTCGCGAAGCCCGGGCCGGAGAAGCCCGCCACCGGTTGGTCGAGCGACGGCCCGTTGCCCCGCATGCGGGCGTGCTCCCAGTTGGCAAAGCGGGCCGCATATGGCAACCGGGCTCCGCCGGGTCGGGGTCCGTCCTGTTCCGTGAAGAACTGGCGCGCCCGCAGCTGGCGGCTGGCGAGCACCTCGCGCTCGCTGTTCGCCGGCGCCAGCATGAGCCGGTGCTCGCAGGCGGCGGCGTACAGCTCCTGCATGGTCTTGCTGCGGAAGAACGCCGCGAACGCGTCGCTGATGGCATCGACTTCCGCGCGTGTCAGGACGTTGTGATTGTACGCTTTCCAGTCGCGGTTTTTCACTGCCGGCGGCGCCATGCCGTGCTCGTCCATGTACTGCACCATCGCGATCAGCCCGGGAATGCGCGCCGGCCCCCCCCGCAGGGCAAAGCTGACGTAGCCGTCCTTGCACGGCCAGATCTCGCGCTGCACCGTGTCGCCGACACGGTTGGCCGCGCCGGAACGCTGCCCCTTGTAGCCGCCCACCCAGGCCTGTGCGGGTTGCGACATGCTGGCCATCAACATGACTTCCTGCAGCGAGACGTCGACGTGCTGGCCGACCCCGGTGCGGGTGCGGTCCCACACCGCCATCAGGATGCCGGCCGCCGCTTCGGCACCGCCGTGATAATGCGTCACCGGCAGCGAGCAGCGAACCGGCGGCCGGTCGGGATCCCCCGTCATGAAGAGATTGCCGCTCACGGCGAGTGTCGTCAGGTCCGAGCCGCGCCACTCGCGGTACGGGCCCGTCTGCCCGTAGGGCGCGATCGAGCAATACACCAGCCTCGGATTCGCCGCACCGAGATCCGCGTAACTCAGCCCGACTCGGCCGAGGTCGCCGGGACGGAAACTTTCAATGAGCACATCGGCCTGGCGCGCGAGGCCCCGCAGGCGTTCGGCGCCGGCAGCCGACTGCAGATCGATGATCATGGTGCGCTTGCCCGCGTTGCGCGCCAGCCACGCCACGCCGCAGTCCGGATGCGGCTCGCCGCCCACGAACGGGCCGCGCCGCCGCAACGCGTCGCCGACCGGTGGCTCGACTTTGATCACCTCGGCGCCGAGGTCGGCAAGAATCCGCCCGGCCAGATGTCCGTGCTCGTCCGTCAGGTCGAGCACCCGCAGTCCGTCAAGGCAGCCCTGTTCCATAGTCGTCAGTTCGATGCTCCCGAGAACGCCTGGACCCTTGAACCCCGGAACCCATTTGTCAAGCGCCCCGCGAGTCACATGACGATTTCGGCATTTCAGCTTGACGGGTTCTGTCGCCCCGCGGTAGACGTGATCAGTAGATTCGTAGATCCGTCGAATCTCCTATCCATCACCGTTCGCTCGCAGGGGGGAATCTAACATGCGGCACACCATCCTGGCGCTTGCGATCGTCGCGCTCACTGGCTCGACCGCGCTGGCGCTGTCCACCGACGGCAAGTGTCTGAGCGGCTCCGGCAAGGCGGGCGCGAAGTGCCTGCAGCAGTACCTGAGCAGCGTCGAGAAGTGCCGCAAGAAGGCCGACGCCGCCTGTGAGGCCGACCTGCGCGTCGCGGACGGCCCGCTCGATCAGATCCTCGCCGGTACCGCGGCACCGATCGCCAAGCACTGCAGCGAAGCGAACGCGGTGCCGCTCGGCTATCTCAGTCTGCCCGACATCGATGCGCGCGTTCCCGAGGCGTGCGCGGACTGGGGCGAAGACGGATTGGGGTTGGCGTTCGCCGACGATCTCGCCAGCCTGTCGGCGGCCGCGGCGAAATGTCAGAAGACCGTGGCGTCCACATTGCGGTTGTTAGGCAGCAAGACGGTCACCGAGTTCGGCAAGAAATGCTTCGTCAAAGCCTTCGAAGGTAAAGGCTGCGACCGGATCGGGCGCGACGAGCGCGTCGCCAAGGCGCGCACCAAGGCGGTCGACAAGATCGTCAAACGCTGCGGCACCGAGTTTGACGCCTTGGGACTGACCGTCGGGACGGCCTTGACGACCGTAGCCGAGCGCGTCGGCAGTCTGGCCGACACCGTGGTCAACCGCGCCCAGCACTTCGCGCTACGCGTCTATCCCCCCAACGATCTGGGTCCGACGGCGGAGTTCGGCCCCGACCCGATCGGCGTCACCACCCTCAACCTGACGGACGCCACCCGGCTCAACGTCGCCGGCACCGGACCGCGCCCGGTGACCGTCGAGGTGTACTACCCGTCGACCGCCGCCGCCGTCGCCAGTGTGCCGAAGGACATCGTCAAGATACTCGGCATACCGGTCGTGGAGACGCCGGCGCACCGCGACGTCGCACTCGCCGCAGGCGCGCCGCGCCCGCTGGTGTTGTTCTCACACGGCAACAACGGGGTGCGAGTGCAGTCGTTCTTCTTCGCCGCGCATCTGGCCAGCCACGGCTACATCGTGGTCACGCCGGATCACCACGGCAACACGTTCGTCGACACGCTCGCCAGCACCGTCGACGCGCAGTCTGAGGTCAACCGGCCGCTCGACATGAGCTTCCTCATCGACACCTTCCTGGCCTTCAGCGCCGACCCCGGCAACTTCTTCGCCGGCGCCATCGACGCCAACGCGATCGGCATGTCGGGGCACTCGTTCGGCGGCTACACGACGTTCGCCCTGGCGGGCGGCACGTTCACTCTCGGAACCTTCACCGACACCCGCATCAAGGCGATCCTCCCGCAGGCGCCGGGCGCCCGCCGATTGAGCGACGCCTTCTTCTCCACCATCACCATTCCCACCCTGATCGTCGGCGGCTCGATCGACGAGACGACGCCGGCCGCCGCCGACCAGCAACGCCCCTTCGACAACCTGCCCGCCGGCGCCGCGGTCGTGGGCTGGGGAAACCTTCTCGACGCCGGCCACTTCACCTTCTCCGACTTCTGCGAGGTGCCGCGCGCGCTGCTCGCCTTTCTCGGCGGCTTCGAGGAAGCCTGCGAGCCGCGCCATCTGCCCTGGCGCCACGCCCACGACATCATCAACTACCTGGCGCTCAACTTCTTTGACGCCACCCTCCGCGGCGATGCCGCCGCGCTGGCGCGCCTCACCCCCGCCAATCTGGCGACGATCGAGGAACTCGCCTACCAGAGCAAGTGAACTGGGCACCCCACCGCCGGCTTTGCACGGGCATTGTCCGAGATGGCGGGGTTGACGAAGGCGGCCCCCTGTCGCGTCTCGCTTGGGCGCGTTTCTGCGCACGCGACACATGAAACGCGGCACCCGAACCCCGATCTCGCCGCGCGTTTCGGCTTGCACGTCGTCATCGGCACGCTGAGTCACCTGGTGCAGACGCAGCCCGCCGCGCTCAAACTCACTGACAACCGGCTCACCAGCGAGCTCGCTCGCGTCTTTCGAGCATACCTCGGAGCGGTTTCGACTCATGCGGCTCTATGAGAATGCCAAGCGCGACCAATGGAACGCGACCAGCCGGCTCGACTGGTCGCTACGCTTTCACCGCCGATTTGCCGAACCGGGACTTGTCCGTCGCCTTCATGTAGGCCTCTTCGGCGGTGATCCGTTGCTCGGTGAGAACCTTCTGGATGGCGTCATCCATGAGCTGCATGCCTTCGCCCCGGCCGGCCTGGATGATGTTCCGGATGTTCGGGGTTTTCCCCTCACGGATCGAATTCGACAGCGCTGAGCTCGGCAGCAGGAGCTCGTTGCAGGCGATGCGCCCGCGGCCATCCGCCGTCCGCAGCAGGATCTGCGCGCAGACCCCCTTGAGACAATCCGCCAGCATGGTCCGGATCTGCGGCTGTTGTCCCGCCGGAAACACGTCGATCATGCGGTCCACGGTCTTGACCGCCGAGTTGGTGTGCAGCGTTCCGAACACCAGTGTCCCTGTCGTTGCCGCGCTGATGGCCAGCGAGATGGTCTCGAAGTCGCGCATCTCGCCGACCAGGATCACGTCGCAATCCTGCCGTCCGGCCGTTCGCAGGCCATCGGCGAACGAGTTCACGTCGGTCCCCACCTCGCGGTGGCAGATGGTGGATTTCTTGTTCGGGTGCACGAACTCGATCGGCTCCTCGATGGTCACGATGTGCCGGGCGCTGGTCTCGTTGATGAGATCGATGATGGCGGCCAACGTGGTGGACTTGCCGGAGCCGGTCGGCCCGGTCACCAGTACCAGACCAGAGCGCAGGAGGCTGAACGTCTTCACCACCGGCGGTAAGTTGAGCTCGTCAACCGTCTTGATCTTGCTCGGAATGGTGCGGAACACCGCCCCCATTCCGTGGGCCTGGTAGAAGTAGTTCGCCCGGAAGCGGGCCTTGTCCCCGAGCGCGTATGCGAAATCCGCGTCACCACACGCGAGGAAGTGCTGCCAGCGCTCCCGCGTGCAGATCTCCTCGAGATAGGTTCGGATCGTCTCGGCCGTCAGCAGCGGCTGATCGAGAACCATCAGGAGGCCATGCCGGCGGATCTTCGGCGGCTGCCCCTCGGCCAGATGCAGGTCCGACCCGTTCTCGGCCAGCATGGCATCGAACAACTCGTCAATTTTCGCCATCGGTCATGCCTCGGTTGCTACGCCGTCGATGCGCGGAGCCCATTTCGAAAAGCGGGCCTTGTCGTCCGCCGCGTAATACGCTTCCTGCCCGTCGACCGTCCCCGCGGACACCAGGTCCAGCAGCGAGTTGTCGAGCAGCAGCATGCCCTGTTGCTTCGACGTGAGAAGGATCGACGGCATCTGGAACAGCTTCCGCTCCCGGATCAGGTTGCTGACGGCCGGTGTGTTCAACATGATCTCGAGCGCCAAGGCCCTGCCCGTGCCGTCCCGGCGCGCAACCAGCTGCTGACAGACGATGCCCCGGATCGACTCCGAAATCATGCTGCGGATCTGGGGCTGCTCGTCCGGCGGAAAGACGTCGAGGATTCGGTCGATCGTGCGCGCGGCCGACGTCGTATGCATCGTGCCGAACACCAGATGCCCGGTCTCCGCCGCCGTGATCGCCAGTGACACCGTTTCGCGGTCGCGCAGCTCGCCGATGACGATCACGTCCGGATCCTCGCGCAGGGCGGCCCGCAGCGCCGCGGCGAAGCTCGCGGTGTGTCGTCGAACCTCGCGCTGGTTGATCTGCGCCCGCGCGGGGACGAGCTCGTACTCGAGCGGGTCTTCGATCGTGATGATGTGCTCGTCGCGAAGCTGGTTGACGAGCTCGACCATGGCCGCCATGGTCGTGGATTTGCCGCAGCCGTTCGGGCCGGTCACCAGGACGAGGCCCTGGTTGAACTCGGTCAATCGCCTCAGCTGGTCGGGAAGTCCCAACTCCTCCAGGGTGGGCACCCTCGACGATATGACCCGGAAGGCGCCATCCCATCCCATGCGCTGTCTGAGGATACAGCTCCGGTAACGGGCACGGTCCGTTGTCACGTAACAGAAATCGAGGGCCTTCTGTTCCTGTATCCGCTGCTTCTGCTCGTCCGTCAGGATTTGGAAGAGCAGCCGCTCGGTGTCCTGCGGCGTCAGCGGCTCCCTGGGGAGCGGCCAGAGCCGGCCATGCTTTCGGATCGTCGGCGGACACCCGACGTTGATGTGCAGGTCGGAAGCGCCCACCTCGCGCGCGTAGCTGAGGTAATCGCCCAGCTGCGCGAAGGTCGCGAGTCTTTCCTTGTCTGCTTCCGGAATCGCCGAAACCGGCTGCGAAACTGGCTCGCTGACGGGGGGTGCCTTCACGGCCTCGGGCGCGTTTCGTTCGGCCGCCCGGGCCGACGGCGTCAAGGCAGCCCCCTGCCCCTGATCGGACCGGCGCTTTTCGTACGCTTGGGCGACAGCCCGGGAATCTTCTTCGGTGATGAACCCGAGTTCGACCATGGCCCGGAGCAACGACGGCTGTGAGGGGCTCGCCAGCGCGGCTTTGGCCTGCTGCAGCTGGGTCGGGGTCACCAGCTTTCGGAAGGTCGCAAATCGCTCAACAAAGGTGTTTTCCTGCTCGAGGTTGTCCATACGTCCCCAATCGTCCACCTGCTGCAGCACGCCGCGTGCCACGTCTCAGGCCGCAGGTTCATGCATTCGGCCCACCGGCGCGCCTACGGACGGGCGCATCCGAGCGTCATTCGCCGGGTTGGTTTTGCTGATCCGGCAGTCGGATGACTGTTCGCCAAATCGGGAGGCAGGCAGATGACGGAAGGTGTGCCGGTGGCACATGCGGTGCAATCATGGGTTAGCCTGGATTCATGGCCGCCGCCGATGATGATGGCGCCGATGCAGAACCCGATACAGAGGAATTACCAGATCGTACCTGGACAACGGGTTGCTAGTCAGTGCGCATGACTTCTGCTGGAACGTCTACGGCGCAAAGTCGAGCGCCTCATCTGGGTCTGGAGACCGGCTCTCGGGCGCCTGAGAGCCCGGGGCAGGTTTCGACCCGCGACCGCCTGCTCGCCGAGCGAGTGCTCTCGGCGTTCTGGTTCGTCCTGCTCGCGCTGGCGCTCTATGCGGCGCGCGACCTGCAACTGATGCGAGCGGACCTGTGGCAACTGTATCTGATCAAGGTGGCCGAGATCGTGTTCCTCCTCGGCATGCGCTGGGTCCTGCGCGACCCAGCAAGATGGAAATACGCCGTTCCCGTTGCGGCCGTGAGCGTCAGCAGCGTCTACGTCATGACCGGGATCTCCGCCGCCTTCCGGCACGACATCACATCCACCCCCTTGGCCTTTACCGCGCTCACCATCGCTTCAGCCGCACTGCTGCCATGGGGGCCGAGGGCCCAGCTCGTCAGCATTGCCGTGGCGTGGCTCACGATGCTGTGGAACGTGTACGCGGTCACCGGTGGCGTGGAGGCCCTCTTCGGTTACCCCGCCGTGGCGCTCACCGTAGCCGCGCTGGCCTCGCTGTACGTGGCGCGGGAGCTCGAGAGGCATCGCATCGCCGTCGAGGAGCGAACAGTCGACCTCCGCGCGCGGGAGGAGCGCTTCCGCACCCTCATCGACAACGTGACGGATTTGGTCTCGATCCTGGATCTGGATGGTACGCTTCGGTACGTCAGCCCTTCGCACGAGCGGCTGCTCGGATATGCCCCCGAGGAGCTGATCGGCCAGAACGGGTTGGCCTTCGTGCACCCAGACGACGTCCCCGCCCTGGCGGAGGCCCTCGCGCAGGGGATCCAAGGTTTGCTCACCAGCGTAACGGTACCGTTTCGCTTTCCGCACAAGGACGGATCGTGGCGGTTGTTCGAAGGCAGTGCCCGGCTGCTCCCCAACGAGCCGGGCATCGTGGTCAACTCTCGCGACATCACCGAGCGCCAGCGCGCCGCGGATGCCCTGCGGCGGAGCGAGGAGTACTTCCGCTCGCTCATCGAGGATACGGCCGACCTCATCGCGGTACTCGAAGCCGACGGGACCGCCCGCTACATCAGCCCGTCCGTCACCCGGATCCTCGGCTATCGCGCCGAGGAGTGGATCGGGACCAGCGTGTTCACCTTCATGCACCCGGACGACGTCGACGCCGTGAGGCAGGGCTTTCTCGAGCGCGTGCAAAAGCCGGGCGTTGGGCCGGTGATCGAGTTTCGCATGCGGCACAAGGACGGATTCTGGCTCGTCATCGAAGCTCACGGCAACAACCTGTTCGCCAATCCCGCCGTCGCCGGCGTGGTGATCACCGCTCGCGACATCACCGAACGCAAGCGGGCCGAGGCAGAGATCCAGAACGCCAAGGAGGCAGCCGAAGCGGCGAACCGGGCCAAAGGCGAGTTCCTGGCCAACATGAGCCACGAGATCCGCACCCCCATGAACGGCATCATCGGCATGACCGACATCGTGCTCGAGACCGAGCTGACCGCCGAGCAACGCGAATTCCTCGACACCGTCCACCGCTCCGCCCATTGCCTGCTGGCGATCATCAACGACATCCTCGATCTCTCCAAGATCGAATCGGGAAAGCTCGAGCTCGAAATGAGTGATTTCAGCCTGCGGCGCACCTTGGACGACGCCGCGGCGCTCTTGGCGGTGCGCGCCCGCGCCAAGGGCCTCGACTTCCGTGTCACCCTCCCGACCGACGCGCCGGACGCGCTCGTCGGAGATCCAGGGCGGCTGCGTCAGGTTCTCACCAACCTCGTGGGCAACGCCGTCAAGTTCACCGGGCAGGGGTCGGTCACCGTCGACGCCTCGGTCGACGCGTTGACCGCCGGCGCTGCGTGCGTCCACTTCAGGGTCACCGACACCGGGATCGGAATCCCGAGCGAGAAGCATGCGGCCATATTCAATGCCTTCGAGCAGGTGGACGGCTCGACCACTCGTCAGTACGGTGGCACGGGTCTCGGCCTGACCATCTCGAAAACCCTGGTGGAGATGATGGGGGGGCAGATTTGGGTCGAGAGCGCGATCGGCCAGGGCAGTACCTTCCACTTCACCGTGTGGTTCGGGCGTCAAGCGGCCAATGACGAGCATGCGCGCGCGAACGTCGATCCAGAAGCGACACTCCCGTCGGCGGCAGCGGCCGCCGCTGACGTATCCGCCGGTTGCGCATCCCTTTGGTAGGGGCGCGTCCGAGAAATCGTCAGAACGTTCGTTCTATTCGCGTGGCGCGAGGATTTCTTGGCTCCGTCTTCTTCCGTCATTCCCGCGAAAGAGACTGTCGATACACGCTCTGTTGGTACGCCGAGCTTCCGCCAGCAATCCGAATGCCTTCGCCCGCGTCGGCGTAGCCGCGGGGCTCGTCCCCGCTCCCAACCGGCGGGAAGAGCGGCCACAAGGGCCGCGGCTACGCCGACGCCGAGAAAATCGACAGTCTCGAAAGCGGGAATCCAGGCTTGCCCCCCACCTTCCCCGCCTGGATGCCCGCCTTCGCGGGCATGACGAGCGGGATTGTCTGGGTTGCGGGCATGAGCCTGCGCTGACCGCCGTCGAAGGGTGAGCGGCGTTTTGCAACGGGATCCTGGGGGAAGGAGATCGCCTACGGTACGTTCCGCGCGATGAAGTCCGAGAGCGCCTGAACCACTGGGTTTTCGGCGTCGTCCTCCGCCGAGACGACATCGATGTGCGCGAAACCCTCGGCGATGACGACCTCGAAGCCGCCACCGACGTTCCCGAAGGTCGGGAAGGCCGGGTTCGGCAGGTTTGCGTTGACTACCCGCGCCGCACCCGTGCAGCCCGTGGCGGTGCAGGTGCCAAGACTCTGCGCCAGCGGCGTGAACCGCCCCGGAACCGGCGTGAGGCCGTTGCTGCCGCCGACGCACAGGACGGGAATATTCACGTTGGGTGCCTGCGTCAGATTCTCGATGTCAGGACGGCCACGGACGACCGACAGTGCGGTCGAGTCGAGGGAGATGGACTGCGAGCACTGCGTGTTCGTGGTGCACACCGCGCCCACGTTTCCAACCGTGCAGAAGCCCGCCGTGCACACGCCGCTGACACTGGTCACGCTGAGGCCCGATACCGGGTAGTACCAGTCGGAGGCGTTGGCGCCTTCGATACCGGCAAACGAGCTGCCCAGCCGGTCGATCCGCGTGACCTCCTTCTCCTGGCCCCACACGGCGCCGGGCAGCGCCGTCGGCTGGACGCCGTTGTTCGGCGTCGGGCAGGTCGCGCCAGGGCACGCGGGGAACAGGTTACGCTCGTCGACGCTGGCCCAGGTGACCAGACCGCCGACCGTGGGACCCGTCGCGCCGATCGAGCTGGCCACCGCCGCGGACAAGGCGGCGAAGATGCCGTCGTCGTCGAGGAAGGAGCCGAAGAGGCCGTGGACGGTGCCTGGCGGCAGCGCGGCGAGCAGCGAGAGGTCCGGAACCTTGGCGATGGCGTTGTTGCCCGGGGCGCCCTGGTCGACCTGGAGGATCACCTGACCGCTGTCGGGATCGGTGAGCGCCTGCACGCCGGCCGGTTCGGCCGCCGCCAGGATCTGCGGGCTGATGCCGAGGATCACCCCGTGCGCGTCTACGCGCAGCGTGCACTTGGGAGGCACCTGATCCGCGCAGTCCGTGGCTTCCGTCGGGATCGTGCACTCCGTCTCGCCGTCGACACACCGCCCGACGATACACGTCGCCGGCGTCTGCCCGACGCAATCGGTAGCCTGTGTCGCCACCGTACAGCTGGTGAGCCCGTCGACGCACAGCCCATCCTGCTGGCTCACCGCCCCAAACAGACCCCCATCGGCCTTCGCCACGATGCGGTCGAGCGAGTCGTCAGTGAGCGGCGTCGAGGCTGTGGTGCCGCCACCGCCCTCGAACATCACCAGGCCGCGGAGTTTCGCGTACCCGGGGTCGGGGCTGCCCACACCAGTGAGGTTGAAATCGGTGGCCGCATAGCGGGCGGCGAAACCGGTTCCCGCCGAATGGCCGGCCAGGAAGGCGTTGCCGCCGGAGGCCGTGTTGGCCTCGTCGATCACGACGTCGATGTCGCGCGAGAAGACGAGCGACGTCCAGTTGGCGATGAAGGGCACGTCGTCGGTCTTGTTGTAGAAGACCGCGCGGCGACTCAGTTTCGGCGAGCGTATGAGCCCAAGAGAGGCGCCATAGTACCAATCGAGCGCGACCAGCGCATCAGGAATACCGGCCGCGGTCAAAAATCCACTGCGATCTTCGAGCTGCTCCGTCCGGCGATCGTAGCCCCACAGCTCGACGAGTACCCCATGGTCTTCGAGCAGGCGCGTGATGAGGTTCTCGGCGAGAATGGAGAAATTCCCTGCCCCGCCGCCGAAACCAGGAACCGCGACGAGGACGGCGTCGGGAGCGACGGCAGGGCCGTTCAGGCGCCACCGCGTCCACGTCACGTTGTTCAAGCTGAAGCTCGTGCCACCGAACTGCTCGATGAGCTTGGCGTTGGTGACGATCACGCCCAGGCTACCGGGCGTGTTTGGTGGCTGGACCGGGCTGGTGCGCGTCTCCGTGCTGCGCCTCACCACCTTCAGGTTCGCCATGACGCCGTCGAGGGCCGCGTCCACGGTGCCGCCGGCAGCGGCTGCGTCGGCCGTCGTGAGGCAGTCGGTCTTCTTCTCGGACTTGGTGAACTTGTCGGCGAACTTCCCTCGTGCCTTGGCGATGGCGTCCTGGAGCTTCGCGCGGTCGCTCTTGATGAGAAACTTGGCGTGTGCGCCGAGGCTCTTGTCCGCCCGCTTCCCGGCCTCGCCGAGCTTGGTGCTCTGACAAGACGAGGCCGTCGTCTGCGGGCGCAGCGCCGTCGCGATCACTTTCACGGCACGGTCCACCTCGGCGGCCGCAGCGGCCTTTCCTTGGTCGGGAAGGCACCCCGCCTTGGCCTGCGCCTTGTCGTAGGCGCCGGTGAACTTGGTCTGGGCATCCGACAGGCAGGTCGTGTCGACCGCCGCGCCGAGTTTGGCGGCCTTGGCGTGGCACTTCACTCCACCGGCCACGCCTTTGCCGGCGGCCTTGAGCTTGGCTGACAGGCACTTGAGCCCGGGATCCACCGCCGCACTGACGGGCGCCACGAGCAGGAAGAAAGAGAGAACGACCAGCGCCAGCTTGTTGTCCATGCCACGGACTATACGGTCCCGCAAAACGCGGGGTCAAGAAAATTCTGCGCTATCAGGCCCAGCGTTCGACTCTACGCCATCGATCCCGAATCGAAAGCGAGCTTGAAGCGAGACTTGCCCAGCCGGTAGCGCGGCGCGAAGTCGAGCAACGCGAGCAGCCCCGTTCCGTCGAGCGCGCGGCGGACCGTGGCCTGCGCGTCGGCGGAGAGTGCGCGATAGGCATCGCGCGGGCGCTGCACCATCCACAACGTGTACGGGCTGGTGAAGCGCGAGAAGCGGATGCCGCGCAGCGAGGTCTCGTGGAAGCCAACCCCGCGCGGCGGCTCGACGAGATCGGGCGGCTTGGCGTCGGCCCAGGCCTCGAATGCGCGCAGGTTGTCGAGCAGGCATGGTACCGCGTCGCGCCCGATGAGCTCGAGCACGGGTCGCAACGTCGGCGCGAGCGCGTCTCCCGGAAGGAAGTGCCCACTGCGCGGCACCGGATGATTCATGCGTTCGATCCAGGCGCACACCCGGGGCGCGGTGTCGCGCAGCAAGCGGCCCGGCACCGCATCGAGGTACAGGTGCGCGTAGAGCGGTCCGAGCAGCGCCAGGTCGGCAAGCGACATCCGGCTGCCGAGCAGAAAGTCGTGCACAGCAAAGTGTTGGGACAGGAGATCGAGCAGCTCACGGGTGTGGTCCTCGATCGCCGGAATGCTCTCCGCGGTGATGCCGAGCAGGGGGAGGCTTCCTTTCATGCGATCGGCAAACGCCCGCGCCGTCTCGGGATCACCGCTGGCGCGAGCGAAATCCGCACGTGCCTTCGCCTCGCTCTCCGGAAAGCTCCAGCGATAGTGCATCGCGGGCAAGATGCCGAACTCGTCCGCATACACCTCGACCAGATACGCGACGACGCGCTGGACGGGCGTGGGCGGGTAGACGGGCGGCTCGGGAAACCGACGCTCGAGCTCGTCGAGGATGTCGCTGGTGTCCTGCAGCGTCTCGTCCTGCGGCGTGACGACCACCGGGATGAACGCCAGACCCGTCCGCGGAATGATCACCTCCTGGTAGGCCTGCGGCGTCGGCGCAATCTCCTCGCAGGGGATCTGCTTGTAGCGGAAGAGCGGCCGCACCTTGCCGGAAAAATACGAGATCTCGGCGGCGTAGAACCGATACGGCGGGGTCGACGGCATCATTCCTCCTCCTCACTCCGACTTGCCGCGGGAACGACGGGATGGGATCAGGCCTGTAGCCACTCGTAGCACCCGGCTTCCTTCAGGATCGGATCAAGGGTGGACTTGTCCGCCACCGCTGCGTAGCGGGCGCGCAACGCGGTCAGCGACTTGGCATGGTACTTCTGCGTTTCCTGGCTGTACGGCTTGCCAGCCAGCGTCATGGAGAACTCCTTCTGTCCCGCAGCCAGCGCCTGCGCGTTGGCGGTCGTCCACGGGAAGAAGAGGGCGCCGATCTCGTCCCTGAGCAGCGGCATCAACGTTGTTCTGAGTTCAGTCCAGGTTTCGAACGCGCCCTCATTGGTGGGATCCAGCATGCGCTCGACCCACGCGAGCACGTGGGGCGCGCTCGCCCGCATGATGCCGCCGGGCGTCGGGTCGGTCGAACACTGGTAAAGCTGGGCGTAGAGCCCAAAGTCGGCGAACGCCGGCCGGCCACCGAGGAGATACTGCCGCTGTGCCAGATGTGTGTTGAGGATCGCGAGTTGGCGCAGGAGCGAGCCCTCGATCTGGTCCTTGGTTTCCGCGCGCGAGCCGACGAACTTGAGGCGTGGGATCATCCGGCCCTTCACCATCTCAACGGCCCCCGGCAGCTCGGCGTCGGAGAGGCCCGGCATCATGCTGCGCGCGATGCGCTCAGCCCCGGATTGCTGATCGGCTTCGTACCACCAGCGATAGTGAAACATCGGCTTGTTGCCCCACTCGTCCCCGTACTCCTCGATCAATGCGGAGAGGAAGGCGAGCGCCGGGTCGTCCGGATGAATCGACGGCTCCGGGTAGCGCGTCTCGAAGTATTCGATGATCGGCGTCGAGTCCTGGAAGGCTTTGCCGTCCGGCGCGACCACCAGGGGGATCAGCGGCAGCTTCGCGTGCTGCTGAAACTCCGCCTCCGTCTGCGAGTTGCGGATCAACCACTCGTGCGGAATGCGCTTGTAGCGAAAGTACGAACGAACCTTGACGGAGTACGGCGACAGCTCGTTTCCGAAAACCCGATACACGTTGGACACGGTGGCAGCTCCCTTCGGCCGATGTGGACTGATCGCGCAACCCGTTTTAGCTGGCGGCGCTGAGACGTGCCAGCGGACGGATGTGAACTGGTGCCATTGCCCAGCTCACTTCACACAGTCCCGCAGGGCGCCATCGACGGCGTCGACGAGTTCGTTGATGGTGACCGTATCGCTCGCGTCGGTATCGAGCGCGGGGCACTGATCGGCGGAGGTGATTCCGAGCGCGATGTTGACGCCGAGAATGAGCTCGTCGATGGCGACCGCGCCGCTGTCGTCACAGTCACCGGCGCATGCCTCGCCGGCGGGGCGCGTCGACGTCGGCGTTCTGGTTGCAGCTGTGACCGTCGGGGTCGGTGACGTGATCGGTCTTGTCCCCGTGCGGGTTGGCGTCGCGGTGGCGGGCGTCGAAGTGCGGGTGGGGGTCCGGGTGGACGTGCGGGTCGGCAGCGTCGTCGGCGTCGCCGTCGGCTGCGGGCCGGTGAAGCTGCCGCGGCGGTAGATGACGCCGAAATCGGCGTCCGCCAGCCAGAGGCTCGGCTGACCACTTGGCGTGATGCCGTCGGGTGCGAGGGGTTGCCGTATGAGCGAAAAGCCCGTCGGCACTGGGGCGTCGGCCTGCGAGTAAACGATCGCCCTGTCGTCGCCGGTGAATCCGGGGACGCCGAAGCCGCCGATGACGGTGGCGATCGGCATCAGATCGCCGGTGATGAGGTTGCCGGTGAAAACGGTCGAGGCGCGCTGCTCTTGGTCGAAGGAGTCGAAGGTGATGAAGTTGTCACTGGTCTGGCTCAGCGTCGGGAAGGCGATGTCGAAGCCGCGCGTCGGCGGAATCAGCGTGAGGGTTGTGTCGGTCTCGAGGTCGAGCGCGTAGATGCTCCAGACGCCGACCTGCGAGCCGCCGACGTCGATCTGGTTGAAGGCGTCGTAGACGATGAACCGTCCGTCGGCGGTGAAGTCCATCGTATTTGCGAACAGGACGGTGTTCAGCCCGCCGCCGTCCACGGCGGGCGAGCGCAACGGGAACTGCGCCGCCTCGTCGGTCGCGATGTCGATGACCGTGATGACGTCACTGGGCAGGCCGCCATCGAGCAATACGAAACCGAAGCGGCTCGCGTCCGGTGACATCGCCACCGAGGCCACCTGCCCCAAAAATCCGAGGCAGTCCTCGAATCCATCACCGCTGGTGCTGATGAAGCAGACGTCGTTGTCGACGCTGACAAACACGGCGAAGCTGCCGTCGCCGGCGACGGCCGGCCGCTCGGCGGCGACGCTGTCAAAAGTCAGCTGGGTGCCGGCGGGGTCGTCATCAATCGTTTCCCGCCGTGCGAGAAACCGCTCCTGCGTATCGGGGTCCAAGAACAGGAACAGTGTCGCGTCGGGTCCCTGCACGCCGGGGAACGGCGGCGGCGGGGGCGTCAGGTTCCCGTCGAAGATCTCCACCACGTCGAAAGCCGCGGCGACCTTCTGCGCCTGCGCCGATCCCTGCCCGAACAGCTCCTCCGCCGACGCGATCGCCGCCAGTCGCGCGTCAATGAACTGCGAGTTGGCGACCAGGTGCGTCGTCAGGGCGCGGTAGAAGATGTCGGCCGCCGCCTGGATACCAACCGCTCCGTTCAACCCCTCCGCCAGCAGATAGAAGGCGTGGTTGATGATGCTGCTGTTGATGTGGACGCCGCCGTTGTCGCGGTTCACGAAGCGGTCGAGAAGCGGGTCGTTCGGCCCGAAGAACTCGCTCATCTTCGAGGGATAGTGCGGGCAGCCGGAGCAGATTGGCAACGCCGCCGGGTTCATCAGGTTTCGATCCGGCTGTCCGAGTTGGGCGCCGTGCAGCCAGTCGGTGGCGCCCTTGGTCCGCTGCTCGACCGCCGCGCCGAAGATGTCGGAAAAGGCCTCGTTCAACGCCCCGGGCTGATTCTGGTATACGAGATTGGCCGTCTTCTCGGTGACCCCGTGGGTGAGCTCGTGCGCGACGATATCCAGAGCCCCGGCGTACGGATCGCCATCGCCGAACACCATTGCCGTGCCGTTCCAGAAGGCGTTCTTGAAGTTCTGGCCGAAGCGCACGACGCCGAGCATGGTGCCACCCTGACCGTCGAGCGAGTTCCGGCTGTGGCGCTCCCGGTAGTAGTCGTACGTCTGCGACAGACCGAACGCCGCGCTGACGCCGTCCGGGACCGACCAGCTGGTGGCGTTGTTCGAGGTGACCTGGAAGAGATCGAGCCGCCCGTCGTTGTCCGGCTCCTGATTCCGCGCGTCAAGGACAATGATCGCCCCGCGCGTGGTGTCGGGCGATGGGGGATCGGAGGTGGGATCGAACATCGGCTTGCTGGTGTCGACGAGGAAGAAGGTGCCCCCTTCCTGCCAGGCGTTGAGGGACTGCGTCTGCCCGAACACGTCGGCACCCGAGCCCGCCACGTTCTGATCCATGATCGCGTCGAACGTCGCCAGCACGCTCGCATCGACCGCGTCGATCACGACGATCCAGCGCGCCGCGATGGAAACGGTGAGATCGATCTTCCAGGCCAGGCGCGGTGGCCGGTCGAGCGGCGTGTACACGATGAGCTCGGGCGTGCTGGCGCTGCCGCGCGTTCCATCTGCGACCGCGGCCCGCGCGACCGCGACGGCCTGATTGGCATCGATGACCGGGGCCGTCGCGACCGCCTGCGGCGTCGCCACAAAGGCACCGTTCATGAGATCCACATTCCCCGCCGGATCGAGATGGACGGTGAGCGCCGACGGCCACGCCGGGATTCCACCGGAACTCTGCGTGAAGCGCAGATGCCGGCGTCCGAGCTCGTCCCACGTACGGTCGCGCAGGACGAGCTCCCGGTCGGGGTCGTCCAGGCGGAGCAGGGCACGGTTGGTGCGCAGGAACGCACGCGCCGTCGCTTCGTCATCGACGCCCAGCACCGATGCCGCGGCACCCTCCAGACGGGGGCCGCGAATCTGCATTGGGGTGCCCGTCTCCGCCCGCAGGCGAACCCGGACCTCTCCCGAAGTCCTCCCCCGCAACGCGTCGAGACTGCGCTGCTGGTCTGCGGTCATTCCGGCGGCCCTGCCGCGGGCGCGCACGGCGTCGACGCGGTCGCGAAGCGCCGCGCGCAGCGTGGCGACGCGGCCTTCGCTCACCGGGCGCCGGGGCGTGAACGTCGCCGACGCGGCGGCGCGACGCGACAGCGGGTTGAGCGTGAGGGCTGGCGCTGTCTGGGCCAGGGCGCTGGCTGACCACAGAGCGGCCAGCACCGCCACGCAGACGACCAGACCGCCCCAGTGGCGGCTGCTACACACCTCCTTCGGATGACTCATCTCTCGGGCGTCACATCTGGCATGGCAAGGTCCGGAGGCTGTCGGAAAAGGCCCGCTCATGCTTCGACGGGCTCAGCATGAGCGGGTTGACCACCGACTTCGCGATCTCTCATTCTACGGAACGTCCACCGTGCCATAGCCAAAGTAGGGATACCCGTCCGACCCCGTCCCGCTCAGTAAGATCTGTATCGTGTCGCCGGAACTGAGCGGGGGCGGGCTGGCGTCAATCGGGAACGTCTGCTCCGTTCCAGCGGGTACCGTTCCATACGTGACTGGAGTGGCGATGCTGGACGAAGCGGCACCGAGGACCCACTTCAAGTCGGTGGCGCCGGAGACGACGAGCGAATTCGCTTGGTATTCCTCCGGCGTCCAGCTGATGACCCCGCCCTCGGTGACAGCAGCGGTCAGGGTGACACTGCGATAGCCTTCGCTCAGGATGATGTCGAGAGGTTGGGACGGACAGCCCCGCGTGTTGCCTTGGCTGAAGCGTAGGAGGCTCGACGTCTCATCCGCGGAACTGTCGAACGCGTAGTAGAACAGGCCATCGAGGACCGCCGTGGTGATGGTGAACGTGCCGTCCGCTTTGGTCTCGGCAAAGAACTGGCAGAATTGCTCCGGGTGCTGTGGGTCGAAGCAGAGGCTGAGCAACACCTCTTCGGGAACGGTCTGGTCCCAGCCGAACACGGAGGCGCCTGCCACCGGCTCGCCGTCAACACCGCGGACCGTGCCGGATACTTCGCATACTGCGGCCTGGAGCTCGCGGTCCTGGGTCAGCCTGATCTCGCCGATATCCCGACAGCCGCCGGTTCCGCAACTTCCCTGGCTCTTGGGGATATCGTACTCGCCGCCGTCGTAGACCTTGCCCTGGTACGAGACTCGGAACCCCACCTTCTGCGTCTCGCCTTGAATGCCGTCCTGATCCACGTCTTCCCCGGGGCCCTCCGACCGCATGACGTCGACGCAGAACCGTCCGTCGCGGCCGGTCGTCTGCGGCGTCGAGGTACCGGTGTACGTGACGCCACGGGACATCACCGTGGCTCCCTCGACCGGGTTGCCGTCCGCGTCGGTGATCACCCCCGTGATACAAGCATGGTCCTCAACCGGCCAGTCCACGTTCCAGTAGGAAAAGTGCTGGACCGCCCCACGGGCCACCACCACGCCTTTGTACTCACCGCTGCGGATGTCGCCGAGCACGCCCTCGCCCAGAACCTTGCCGTCCCCATCCTCGAGCACGCCTTGGCCGTCCCGCACCCAGGTGCCCAGGATCTCCTCGAACGCGTAGAGCGGCACGTCGATCTGGCCGTTGCCGGGGGTGATGTCCTGGATTATGGACCAGGTGTCGCGCGGCATCCGCATGCGCAGTGCCACCGGCTGGTCCAACTGCCGGACCGCTTTGCCGTCGCCGCCAATCAGCTCGACCGTGGCGAAGACACCGGAGAGGAGAAGGTTCCCGCCGTCATCGCGAAAATCGCCCGGGAAGGCCTCCGGGTCGGTGACCGGGTTGAAGACCGCCCCCGAGCCGGAAACGTCCTCAGGCAAGCCCTCGATGCTCAGCGCGTTCCCATCGACGGCGCACCGCGCTCCGGTGCATTTCAGATCCTCGACGGCATACAGCGTGGCGTTCAGCACCACGTCTGCCTCGGGACCCGCGATGATGGTGCGGTAGAGAGAGGCCTTCCCATCGTCCTCGAAAGCGACAACCAGGGTGTCTCCTTTCCTGACGGTCAGGTCCAGACGATACTTGCCGTCGGGGTCGGTGGTGGTCCTGACCTCTTCGCCGCTCTCGATCTGTTCGTTACGGTTCCGATCGACGGTGCCGCGGACCGTCGCTCCCGAAAGGGCGTCGGGCGGGGCCCCGCCGGCCTCGACCCCCAGCACGATGCCGCTCACGGCCATGGCGGATGCGGGCGTCCCCGAGCAACGGTCGAGCGCGTCGTCGACGGCCTTGACCAGCTCGTTGATCGTCACCCGACCGTTGTCATCTTGGTCGAACGCCTTGCATTCCCCGACCGGCGACTTGCCCAGCGCAATGTTCACGCCGCGAATCAGCTCGCTGATGTCGACGATGTTGCTGTCGTCGCAGTCTCCGGCGCAGTCCTGCGCCCCCGCCGGGGCGGAACCGCATGCCAGCACGATCAACGCGGCGACCATCCAGCCGGCCGATCGGGTCAACCAAGAATGTGTATCTCGTGCACGCGTGATCATTCGGGGCACCTCCGTTCAGTTACCGCGGCCGCGGCGTACTCCGGTGGTGCTATCGTGGGAACGGTCGCCGCGCAACTGGAAATGCCATGTGTCGGCGATCGCTACCCCGGACAGACATGATGGACAGTCCGCCGTGCGTACGTTCGTCTCTTGTCTGAGCCGTGACAATCGTGCTTTGACTCATATCCGATGATCGAGACGAGGATGACCTTCTGCCGCATCTGCGAGGCTCTCTGCGGCCTCGAGGTCGACGTCGAAAATGGCAGGATCGCCGACATCCGGCCTGATGGGCATCACGTCGCCACGGACGGTTTCGCCTGCCCCAAGGGACTCAAACAGCACCGCCTGTTGGATTCGCCCGACCGCCTGAAACACCCCCTGAAGCGAGTCGGCTCCGACTGGCGGCGCGTGTCCTGGGAGCAGGCGCTGGCGGAGATCGGCGAGCAGGTGCGACGGCTCACGCGGGAACGCGACGCCGACGCCATCGCCATGTACGTCGGGACGGCCGCGGGATTCAGCGTCCTGCACCCCGTCTTCGCGCAGGGCTTCATGGACGGCATCGGCTCGCACAGCATGTACAGTTCCGCGACGCAGGACTGTGCCAACAAGTTCGCCGTCGCTCGCGAGATCTACGGCTTTGCCTTCACCCAACCATTCCCGGACGTCGACCGCGTTGGCTGTCTCGTCATTCTCGGCGCCAACCCCATCGTTTCGAAGTGGAGCTTTCTGCAGGTGCCCAATCCGGGGAAGCGATTGCGGCAGATCGTGGCACGGGGCGGGCGGGTGTACGTCGTCGATCCGCGCCGTACGGAGACGTCCAAGGTCGCCGGCGATCACGTCTTCATCCGCCCGGACACCGACGTGTTCTTCCTGCTGTCGTTCCTCCACGAGCTCATCGCGACCGGCGGCGTCGATCGGGCGCGTGTCGAGCGGCACATGACCGGTTACGAGGAGATCGAGCGGCTCGCCCGGCCGTGGACCCCGGAGCGTACCGAGGCGGTGACCCGCGTCCCCGCCGCCACGCTGCGCGAGATGGTCGCTGCCTACCGCGAAGCCGACGGTGCCGCCCTCTACTCCTCCACTGGCGTCAACATGGGGAGCAACGGCTCGCTGGCTTTCTGGATCCAGGAGGTGATCAACGCCGTTTCAGGCAACCTGGACCGCCGGGGCGGTACCCTGGTCGGGAACGGCATCGTCGATTTCGCCCGCTTCGGCAAGAAGCATGGCTTTCTGACCCGCCGCCACACCTCGCGCATCGGCGGCTTCTCCTCCGTGAACGATGCGTTTCCCGGCGGCGTCCTGGCCGACGAGATCCTCACGCCGGGACCGCGCCAGGTGAGGGCGCTCTTCGTCACGGGCGGCAACCCGCTGATCACCATGCCCAACGCGGCGCGTCTGCGCGACGCCTTCCGAACGCTCGACCTGCTCGTCTGCGTCGACATCTTCCTCAATGAGACGGCGTCCCTGGCGCACTACGCGCTCCCCGCCACGGCACCTTTGCAGCGGGCGGACCTGCCCTTCGTCTTTCCGCTCCTCCTCGGGATGCAGGCCCGCCCGTACCTGCAGGCGACCGAGCGTATCGTGCCGCCCGACGGTGAGCAGCGCGACGAGGCGACCATGTACCTCGACCTCGCGCGCGCCTGTGGGGTCAGCCTTTTCGGCTCGCGGGTGGCGCAGACGCTGATCGAGACGCTCCGCGGGCTGTACCATCTGCGCCATCCCGGACGGCGCCCGGAGGTGCCGCAGGAATGGCTCCTGTCCCTGCTGCTGCGCCTGAGCGGGCAGGGGAGCTTCCCCGCCCTGCTGCGCGAGCGCCACGGCCGCCTGCGTCCGGCACACACGGGAGGCGACTTCCTGGGGACGCGCTGCGTCACGGACGACGGCCGCGTGCATCTCGCCCCTCCCGCCCTCACACAGCAGGCGCGCAATCTCGACGCCGACTTCGCGCGGGAGATGGCGAACGGACAGCGACTCAAGCTCATCACCCGCCGGGCCGTCACGACGCACAACTCCTGGACGCACAACTTTCCGGAGTTCCTCACCGGGGGCCGCGACACGAACCACCTCTACGTGCATCCGGAGGACGCGCAGCGTCTCGGCCTGCGCCAAGGCGACTACGCCGACGTCGTCTCGTCGACGGCCACGGTGCGGTTGCCGGTGGCGCTGCTCGACGACCTCCTGCCCGGCACTGTCGCGCTGCCGCACGGCTGGGGCCATCAGCACGCCGCCGGGCTCAGCGTCGCCAGCAAGACCAAGGGAGTGAACGTGAATCTGCTCGCGGCCGACGGCGCCGACCGGATCGAGCGCATCTCGGGCATGGCGCACCTGACGGGCGTTCCCGTCGACGTGCGGCCGGCCGCCGGGCCGGCGAACTTCGGCGACTGGTCCGGCCTGCCCGCGCCCGCAGAGCAAGAGTGGCCGCCGGCCGCGGCGGCCGGGAGTGGAAGATGACTGACCCTGAGCGCGCGCCACACTTCGGGCGGCTGGAATCCTTTGCTTTGGTGACGTTTGCGTACCTCGTCGCCCTGGCGGTCGCCTTATGGACCCTCATGCGCGCGGGCGGCGCGCATCCGCTCGGGGCGCTGCTCGTCGCCGACCTCGTCGCCACCGTGATCGTCTTCGCCTTCAGCATGCGGCTCGACAACAGCAGCGTCTACGATCCCTACTGGAGCGTCGCGCCGCCGCTGATCGCGCTCTACTGGATTGGGCATGCGACCCACGCCTCGGCGCTGCGCCAGGCGGTGGTGACAACGCTCGTCTTTGCCTGGGGCACCCGCCTGACGTACAACTGGGTGCGGGGCTGGACCGGGCTGCACCACGAAGACTGGCGCTACGTGGACCTCTACGCCAGGGCGAAGATGCCGAAGTGGCTCGTCAGCCTGACCGGCATTCACCTCTTTCCGACCGTGCAGGTCTTCCTCGGCTGCCTCGCACTCGTGCCGGCGCTGGCGCGCGGCGGCGCGGCCT
>Ga0316622_100000308_pt1 | contig 27022 bp, 14 predicted proteins | sample OWC_Aug_OW2_C1_D_FD_207646 | JGI IMG/M metagenome (GOLD analysis project Ga0316622, IMG submission 207646) | Wetland soil microbial communities from Old Woman Creek delta, Ohio, United States - OWC_Aug_OW2_C1_D5_C | ecosystem: Environmental > Terrestrial > Soil > Wetlands | place: USA: Ohio... | reverse complement strand
GGATGTATCGGTGAAGCGGGATCCGGCCAACGGGGATGCCTGGTACCGGCTGGGGCTTGCCCGGCAGGAAACCGGGGACCATGCCGGTGCCGTGGAGGCGCTGGGCCGTGCGGCGGAGATCGCTCCTGAGAACCCGGATGCCTGGTACCGGAAGGGCCTGTCAGAGTTCACCCTGGAGAAGTTCCGGGAAGCCACCGGTTCGCTTCAGCGGGCTGTGAAACGGGATCCGGCCAACGGGGATGCCTGGTACCGGCTGGGGCTTGCCCGGCAGGAGACCGGGGACCAGAAGGGTGCTGTGAAGGCCCTGGCTCATGCAGTGGAGATCGCCCCGGATCATGCCGATGCCTGGTACCAAAAGGGGATCTCGGAAGAGGCACTGGACCGCCACGGGAACGCGGAAGCATCCTATCTCCAGGTGGTGTCCCTCGCACCGGACCGTGCAGACGCGTGGTACCACCTGGGCCAGGTCCGGAGGATGCGAAAGGATCCTGCGGGTGCAGGGGAGGCCCTGGAACGGACCATCACCCTTGATCCCGGCCGGGCAGACGCCTGGTACCTGAAGGGTCTCTCGGAGGCTGACCGGAAGGACCACCACGCAGCGGCGGAATCCCTGGCACAGGCGGTTGCGCTCGCGCCGGACCATGCCGATGCATGGTTCCACCGGGGCATGGCGGAGCGGGAACAGGGGCTTCCATCCGATGCCGTCGCATCCTTCTCCCGGGTCCTGTCCCTGGAGCCGGATCACGTGGAGGCGCTGATGCTCCGGGGTCGGTCCGAAATGGAGACCGGCCGGTGGAACGAGGCCCGGGATGACCTCAGCCACGTCCTCTCGCTCCAGCCTGACCGGGCCGATGCGTGGTACCTGAAGGGGATCACTGAGCAGGAGATGGAGCGTGAGAAGGATGCCCTCAGATCCTTCACGCAGGCCACGCTGGGTGCACCGGAGGACGCCGATGCCTGGTTCCGGCTGGGCGGCTCCCTCCAGACAACAGGCGACCACGAAGGGGCGGTGGGATCCTTTGCCCGGTCCCTGGATCTCGCGCCCGACCGCGCCGCGGGGTGGTACCTGAAGGGCCTCTCCGAGGAGGCACTGGAGCGGTGGGAGGATGCCATCCGTTCCTTCAGCATGACGGCAGAGCGGGAACCCGGCCGGGCCGATGCCTGGTTCCGCCTGGGGAATGCCCGCATGGCCACCGGTGACCATGCGGGTGCCGTCGAGGCGTTCGCAAGGACGGTGGAGATCGCCCCGGACCACGCGGATGCATGGTACCGCATGGGACTCTCCGAGGAGGGGCAGAACCGGCTGCAGGAAGCAGCCGATTCCTTCAGCCATTCCGTGGAGCTGGACCGGAGCCGGGAGGAGACCTGGTACCGGCTGGGCCTGGCCCGGCAGGGGATCGGCGATCATGCCGGTGCCGTGGAAGCGCTGGAGGTGGCGGTGACCCTCGCGCCCGACCATGCGGACGCCTGGTTCCGGAAGGGTCTCTCCGAGGCAGCGCTGGACCGGCATACCGACGCCGCCGGATCGTTCGGCCGGTTCGTGGAGATGGAACCGGCCAACGGGGATGCCTGGTACCGGCTGGGGCTTGCCCGGCAGGGAACCGGGGACCATGCCGGCGCCGTGGAGGCGCTGGAAAAGGCGGTGGGAAGGGCACCGGGCCACGCGGATGCCTGGTACTGGAAGGGGCTCTCCGAGGCGGCGCTGGAGCAGAATGCCGATGCCGCCGGATCGTTCGGCCGGTACGTGGAGATGGAACCCGGGAATGGCGATGCCTGGTTCCGGCTGGGGATTGCCCGCCGGGCTACCGGGGACCATACCGGGGCGATCGAGGCCTTGGCAAAGGCAGCGGAGATCATCCCGTACCGCGCCGACGCGTGGTACCTGAAAGGCCTCTCCGAGGAGGCCCTGAAACGCTGGGAGGATGCCTCCCGTTCCCTTGCCCGGGCAGGAGAGCTGGAGCCCGGGCGGGCAGACTCCTGGCTGCACCTGGGGAATTCCAGGAGCGGGGCCGGGGACTCTGCCGGCGCCGTGGAGGCATACTCCCAGGCCCTGGAAAGGGAACCGGGGAACGCGGAGGGATGGTACCGGAAGGCCCTGGCCGAGGAGACGACGGGAGCACCGGGAGAGGCGCTCCTGTCCCTCGCACAGGTGCTCTCCCTCCAGCCCGACCGGTACGATGCGCTGTATCGGACCGGGCTCCTGCAGGAGAGGCTGGGCAGGCCCGGTGAGGCGGTGGAGGCCCTGGACCGGGCCACCCGTGTCTCTCCGGATTCCGCTCCGGCCTGGTACCACCTGGGCATAAATTTCGCCCGGGAGGAATCCCACGACGGGGCAATCCAGGCCTTGGACCGGGCACTCGCACTGGATCCCGAGAACGCCGATGCCATGTTCCAGGCCGGCATGTCCCGGATGGCCCTCGGGGACTGGGGGGCGGCGGTGTCCCTCCTCCGGTCATCCCTGGACCGGACCCCGCGCCGGAGGGAAGCGCTCATGGCACTGGCGAAGTGCCGGATGGAGCTCCGGCAGCCGAAGGAGGCAGTCCCCCTTCTCGCACAGGCGCTCGCACAGGACAGCGAGGACCCGGAGGCCTGGTTCCTGAAGGGCCTGGCCGAGGAGCACCTGGGCCTGTCCGCGGAGGCGGCTGAATCCTTCACCCGCGTGGTCACCCGCCAGGTCGGAAACGCCGATGCATGGTATCACCTCGGCCGGGCACAGGCCGGAGCCGGGGAACCGGAGGAAGCCCTTGCCTCCCTCACCCGCAGCCTGGAGATCGATCCCTCCCGGTCCGATGCATGGACCCAGCAGGGAATTTTGCTGGGGAATGCCGGCCGGTCACGGGAACAGCAGGATGCGCTGGAAAAGGCACTGTCCCTGGACCCCGGGAACGCGGGTCTCCGGGTGGAGATGGGCAGGGTACAGATGAGGCTTGGGGATTACCGGGGGGCGGTGGCGTCCCTTGAGCGGAGCATCAGTGTCGATCCCCGCGAAGGCACCGCCCACCTTGCGTTGGGGATCGCCCGGATGGAGATCGGCGAACCGGTCCCGGCGCTCTCAGCTTTCACGGCGGCCCTGGAACTGGACCCCGGAATGGTGGAGGCCTGGTTCCATCTGGGGCATGTCTTCCTGGGCCTCGGGAAGTACCAGGAAGCGGCGGAGTCATTTGAGAATGTGACCGACCTGGAGCCCGGAAATTCCCCGGCCTGGCTCCAGCGTGCGGTGAGCCTGAACCGCCTGAACCGGTACCGGAAGGCCCTCGCCTGCGTGGAGCGGGTGCTCGGGCATGATCCCGCGAATGCCGCTGCCCTCTTCGAGAAGGGCCTCGCGGAGAAGGGGCTCCTCCGCTACGGCGAGGCCGTGGCGGACTTCAACCGGGCGCTGGAACAGGACCCGGAGAACGTTTCTGCCCTGCTCCAGAAGGGACTGATCCTGGAGGAGCTGGGGGTCTGCGAGGAGGCGCTGGCCCTCTACGGCATGGTGCTGGAGATCGAGCCCGCCCGGGGGGAGGCCAGGTTCCACCAGGGCCTGTGCCTGCGGGTCCTCGAAAGGAACCGGGAAGCCCTGGAAGTACTGGACGGGATACCGGCCACCGATCCCTTCTCCACGGACGGGTGGTTCCAGAAAGCCCTCGTGCGGGCCGACCTGAAGGAGTACGAGGAGGCCCTCTCGTCCCTGGATCACGTGACCGAGGCCCGGCCGGCCTTCCTCCCTGCCTGGGAACGCAGGGGCACCTGGCTCCGTGCCCTGGGCCGCATGGAGGAGGCGCTCCGGGCCTATGACAGGGCGCTGGAGCTGGATCCGGAGAACAGCCTCGTGTGGTGCGGGAGGGGAATGGTCCTCGGCGAGACCGGTGACAGGGAAGGCGCCCTCTCTGCCCTGGCGATGGCAACGAAGTCGGATCCCCACAACCTCATGGCCTGGTACCTGCAGGGACGCCACCTCTGTGCCCTGGGAAGGGACCAGGAGGCGGTGGAGGCCTTCCGGAAGGTCCTGGAACTGGATGCCCGGCACGCGGATGCCCTCCTCATGGCCGGCCTGGCACTGAACCGCCTCGGCAGGCATGAGAAAGCGCTGGAAGCCCTAGAGCGGGCCCTCCGGGAGCGGCCGGAGGAGGCCCGGGCATGGCTGGGACGGGGTATTGCCGAGAAGGAGCTGGGGCGCAACGCCGACGCCGTCGCATCCTTTGACCGGGTTCTCTCCCTGGAGCCCGGGAATGCCACGGCGTGGCACGGGCGGGGGATCGCCCTCAACCGGATGGGACGGTTCGATGAGGCCCTAACCTCCTTTGACGAGGCGGTGGCCCGGGATCCCGGGAACCTAGAGGGATGGTTTGTCAGGGGATGCATCCAGAACCAGCTGGAGCGGTATACCGACGCGGTGGAATCCTTCGGCAGGGTGACCGACCGGGACCCGCGCCACGCCCAGGCCTGGTACAACCGGGCCGCGGCCCTGTACCAGCTCCAGAGGTACGAGGAGTCCCGGGACGCCAGCCGGAAAGCCCTGGAGGCGGACCCCGGTCATACGAAGGCCTGGTACAACCTGGGGCTCTCCCTGAACCAGCGGGGAGAGTGGGGGGAGGCCGTGGAGGCCTTCGACCGGGTGCTGAAAGGGGAACCGGCGAATGCCCACGCCTGGTACAACCGGGGCTGGGCCCTCTCGGCCCTGGAGCGGTTCCCTGAGGCGGTGGAGTCCTTTGACCGGGCACTGGCCATTGACCCGGGCGACACCGCATCCTGGTACCACAAGGGATTCGCGCTCTTCCGGCTGGGACGGTTCGGGGAAGCGGTCCCCTGTTTCGACAGGGTGACGGCACGGACACCGGAGGATGCCAAATCCTGGTACTACCGGGGGCTCTCGCTCGCCGGGGATGGCCGGGCGGAAGAGGCGGTGGCCTCCTTCGAGAAGGTGCTGCGCCTGGATCCCTCCCATGACGATGCCTGGTACCGCATCGGGTCCATCTTCTTTGATCTCCAGGGATACGCGGAAGCCCTGGACTGCTGCGACCGGGCCCTGGAGAACCGGCCGGATCACCGGGAGGCGCTGGCCCTCCGGGGCCGCTGCATGGCAGCCCTGGGGAGGGAAGCGGAGGCCGAGGAGATCTTTGCACAGGTGACGGCCAGGGACCCGTCGGACACCGGGTCCTGGCTCTCGCTGGCCGGTGCACGGATGGAGCTGGGCCGGTGTGCCGCGGCACTGGAAGCCGCGAACCGGGCCCTGGAACGAGAACCCGCGTCTCCGGATGCTCTGCACCTGCGGGGCCTGGCACTCTCGCGGATGGGACGGTACCCGGAGGCCCTGGAGGCATTTGACCGTTCGCTGAGGGAGGCACCGGGTGCCCCGGACACCCTCTATGAACAGGGTATGGCCTTCCAGGCAGTGGAACGGTACCGGGAAGCCCTGGAATCCTTCGGGGCCATCACCTCGCAGGATCCCGCCCATGCCCGGGCCTGGTTCCAGTCAGGGATCTGCAGTGAAGCCCTCTCGGAGCCCGCGGAGGCCCTCCAGGCGTACGAACAAGTGCTGTCACGGGAGCCCGGACATGCCGAGGCCCATGCCCGACGGGGGACCGTGCTGGCCGGCCTGGGCCGGCATCCCGAGGCCGTGGAAAGCCTGGGGAAAGCCCTGGCCCTGGATCCCGGGAATCCCCGGTACCTGTATCTCCTCGGCAGGGAGCAGCAGCGCGCCGGCAGGTTCGCCGCCTCGGTCACAATCCTCCGGCAGGCCGTGGAGAAGGAATCCGAAAACAGCGATGCCTGGTATCTCCTGGGGCTCTCCCTCCAGGAACAGGGGAACCCGCAGGATGCCGTGGATGCCTTTGACCACGGCCTGTTCCTGGATCCCACGCATGCCGAGGCATGGTACCGGCGGGGGATGGCCCTTGAGGGTGCGGGGAGGGAGGAGGCGGCCCTGGAATCCTACGCCCGGGCCACGGAGATCGATCCATCGCATGCGGCGGCGCTGGCCGCCAGGGGAGCCCTCCTCTTCCGGCGAAAGGAGCAGGCGCCGGCCCTGGAGGCCTTTGACCGCCTGCTGGAGAAGGATCCCTCATCCGCCCCGGCCCACTACAACCGGGGCTGCGTCCTCTCCGGCCTCCAGCGGTACGATGAGGCTGTCCAGGCCTTTGACCGTTCCCTGGAGATCGATCCCGGAAACGCCCTGGCCTGGAACAACCGGGGCGGGGTCCTGATCCACCTGGGGCGGTTCGCCGAGGCAGAGGAGTCCCTGGACCGGGCGGTCTCCCTGGATCCCGGGAACGGCGGTGCATGGTTCAACCGCGGCCTCGCCCAGGCCGAGCTGAAGCGGTTGTCGGAGGCCCTGGCATCCTTTGACCGGGCCACCCGGATCGATCACGGGCATGGCGAGGGCTGGTTCCAGAAGGGGCAGGTCCTCCTCTCCCTGGGCCGGCCCGGGGAGGCAGCCCGGGCTGCGGGAACCTCGCTGGAACTGGATCCCGAGCGCAGCCGGACCTGGCTCCTCATGGGCCAGTCTCTCCTTGCCATGGAACGGTATCCTGAGGCGATCACCGCCCTGGACCGGGCCCTCTCCCTGGACCCCGCCCTCCCGGAGGCATGGTTCCTCCGGGGCAGGGCTCTTTCCGCGCTCTCCGACCACGGGGAAGCGGTGGATTCCTACACCCGGGCCCTGGATCTGGACGCGGGCCTCACCGATGCCAGATACCAGCGTGGCCTGGCCCTCATCGAGCTGGGCTGGCTCCCCGAGGCGGTGGAATCGCTGGATGCAGTCATCGCGGTCCATGGGGACAGGGACGATGCCTGGTACCACCGCGGCCGGGCCCTGGCTGCTCGGAGAATGTTCGAGGAGGCATCCGAATCCTTCGGGAAGGCCGCAGAGATCTGCCCGGACCGTGCCGACGCCTGGTTCGGGCGCGGCACCGCGCTCCTGGAGATCTCCCGGTACGCGGAGGCGGAGGAGGCCCTGGACCGGGTGATTCGGCTCCAGCCGGATCATGCCCAAGCATGGTACCTCCGGGGCCTCTCTCTGCAGCACCTGGGACGGCACGCCGAGGCCGCGGATTCGTTCGGTGAGGTGGCCCGCCTCCGGCCGGAGGACGACCAGGCCCTCTTCCTCCGGGGGCTCGCCCTCTCGGAGCGGGGAAAGGACGAAGAGGCGGTGGACGCCTTCACTCGTTCCCTTGCCGTGCAGCCGGAGAACCTGCAGGCATGGACCGGGAAGGGCCTTGCCCTCTCCCGGCTGGGCCGCTGGGACGATGCCCTTGAGGCCCTGGACAGGGCCATCTCGCTGGACCCGGATCATGCCCCGGCCTGGTATGAACGGGGCCGGATCCAGGTGATCCTGGGATTCCCAGACGACGGCTATGCCTCCTTTGAGAGGGTCACCGGCGTGGAACCCGGTCATGCCGGGGCCCTCTATGAGATGGGGAAGATACGGGCCTCGGGAGACCCGGAGGGGGCCCTCGCCCTCTTCACCGCTGCCACCGATGCCGATCCCTCCCTCGACGATGCCTGGTACCGGACGGCCACCCTCCGGCTCGCCCTGGGGCAGCGGGATGAGGCCCTGGCTGCCCTTGACAGGACCGCGGAGCTCCGGCCGGACGATGCCGAGGTGTGGTACAACCGCGGCTGCATCCTCTCGGAGCTGGCGCGGTACCCCGAGGCGGTGGAGTCCTTCTCCCGCTCCCTGGACCTTGATCCTGAGAATGCCCCTGCCTGGAACAACAAGGGCGGCGCCCTCTTCGAGATGGGAGACTTTGCGGATGCCGTGGAGGCCTTCGACAGGGGGACCGCACTGGACCCGTCGCATGCCCCCTCGTGGTACAACAGGGGTCTCGCCCTGCAGGCATTGGGGCGGCATGCCGACGCCGGGGCCTCCTTCCTCCGGGTCACGGACCTGGACCCGGAGAACACCGGGGCGTCCTACCACCGGGCCGAGAGCCTGGAAGCCCTGGGGAGGCACCACGAGGCACGGGATGCGGTGGAACGGGTGCTGGAGGCGGATCCCGGGGATCCGCAGGCATGGCTTCTCAGAGGGACCATCCTCTCCGCCCTGGACCTCCCCGACGAGGCGGCCGCTGCATTCCGCCAGGTGCTCGCCCTGGATCCCGCGGAGGCCCGGGCCTGGTTCTCCCTTGGGAGGGCACAACGGGCGCTGGGGGACCTGGAGGGGGCGGCGGATTCCCTCCTGCACGGCCTGGCCATCTCCCCGGCTGATACCACTGCCTGGTACGATCTGGCCCTCACAGCCTTCTCGGCCGGGAGGTACGGAGAGGCCATCCATCCCCTGACAGAGACCCTGGACCGGGATCCCTCGCACGCCGGGGCCTGGTATCACCTGGGCGTGGCGCGCCACCGCGAGGGGGACACCGCAGGGGCCCTGGAAGCCCTGGACCGTGCCCTGGACCTGGCCCCCGGGGATGCACAGGCCTGGATGGAGAAGGGCCGTGTCCTCACGGACACCGGCCGGTACGGGGAGGCCACGGACGCCTTTGCCCGGGCAGGGGATCTCCTTCCCGGGGACGCGGAACCGTGGTTCAGCCGGGCCGGTTCGCTTCAGTCGGCAGGGAACCTGGAGGGGGCGCTCAGCGCCATCGGCGAAGCCCTGGAGCGGGACGGGGAACCGGCACGCTTCTGGCACCTGAAAGGGATCCTCCTTGCCGGCCTGGGGAGGGACGACGAGGCCGCCCTTGTCCTTGCCACGGCTCTCATGAAGGAGCCGACCGATATCCCGCTTCTTTCGGACCTGGGGGCCGTGTTCCGCCGGCTCTCCCGGTACCGGGAGGCCGGCGAGGTGTACGACCGTGCCCTCCGGGAAAGGCCCGAAGATCCATCCCTCCTTGCTGACCGGGGGACCGTGGCCCTCGCAGAGGGGGATGCCGCCACGGCGGCGGATGCCCTGGAAGCCTCCGTGGCCCTCCAGCCGGACCAGGCAGAGGCCTGGCTCCGGCTGGGGGAGGCCCGTGAGGGACTGGAGCGGTACGACGACGCTGCCGAGGCCTACCGTGCTGCCCTCCGGATCCAGCCGGACTCACCCGGCATCTGGATCCGGATGGGCCACCTCCTGGCCAGGTCCCGCCGGTGCGACGAGGCCGTGGAGGCCCTCCGTCAGGGGCTGGCCCAGGAGCCGGATCACCCGGAGGAATGGCACCTGCTGGGCCGGGTGGAGATGGCAAGGGGCGAGGACGAACAGGCCGTCGAGGCGCTGGACCAGGGCCTCGCCGTGTCACCCGGCCACGCCGGCATGCTCTGCGAACGGGGAACAGCCCTCCATGCCATGGGCAGGACCGAGGAGGCTGCCCGGTCCTTTGCCGAATGCAGCCGTGCCGATCCCGGCCATCCCGGTGCCAGCGCAGCCCTGGGGATCTGCCGGGAGGAGATGGGGCAGTATGCCGAAGCCGAGGAGGCCTATCTCTGTGCGGTGGAGATCGCCCCGGAGAACCCGGACCTCTGGCTGAGGCTGGGCACGGTCAGGATGCAGGAGGGACGCCTCCGGGAGGCAGGGGAAGCCCTTGACCGGCGGATCGCGCTCCTGCCCCGTGATGCCGCGGCCTGGGAGCTGAAGGGGCAGTGCCTGCTCTCGGCAGGGGACGCGGGCGCCGCATCGGAGGCGCTCGTGAGAGCCGTGGAGTCGGAGCCGGGTGCCGCCGGGGCCTGGGAGGCACTGGGCCGGTCACTGGAGATGCAGGAGCGGTTCCCTGAGGCAGCGGAAGCGTATGCCCGCCTGGTCACCCTGGACCCCATGGGGGCAGAGGGCTGGCTCCGGAAGGGGAACAGCGAGTTCAAGATCCAGCACTACGCGGATGCGGCGGCATCCCTGGCCGAGGGGCTGGCGATCGTTCCCGGGACATCGGAGGCCTGGTCCCAGCTGGGAGAGTCGCTCCTTGAGCTGGACAGGTTCGACGAGGCGGTGGACGCCTTTGCCCAGGCGGTGAACCTGGAGCCCGACGCGCCGGAACCGTGGTTCCGGCGGGGATCGGCCCTCCAGCGCCTCGGCAGGATCCTGGAGGCCATTGAGGATTACGACCGTGCCCTGGAGGTCTCACCTTCCCACGCGGGTGCACTGATCCGGCGGGGTATCGCCTACCGGGAGCTGGGGAACCCCGAGGAGGCGGTGGCTTCCTTCGAGGCGGCGGTGCCCCATGTAGAGGGTGATCCCGCCCTCTGGTGGCAGCTGGGGATCACCCGGGAGGAACTGGGTGAGATCCGCGAAGCGGCCGATGCCTACCGGCACATGCTGGAGAAGGAACCCGGTGAACCACGGGCCCGCTACCGGCTGGCCTCCTGCCTGGAAGGGCTCGGGAACCATACCGAGGCACTGGAGCTGCTGGACGGGCTCCTGGAGGAGGACAGCGAAGATGCAGATGTCTGGTTCGAGAAGGGTACCATCCTGATGGTGCTGGCCCGGAACGACGAGGCACTGGAAGCCTTTACCCGGGCGGCGTCCCTGGACCCCGGGAATGCCATGGCCTACTACCAGAAGGGGCTGGCCTTCCGGTCCCTCTCCCGGGACCAGGAAGCGGTGGGTGCCTTCGAAATGGCCCTCATGACACGGTCCGACAATCCCCAGGCATGGTTCCAGAAGGGGGCCGCCCTGGCAGCCCTGGGCAGGCACGGGGAGGCAGCCGATGCCTTTGCCGACGTCCTGGCCCTGGACCCCGGCCACACCCTGGCACTCGCAGGACGGGGCGAGGCCCTCCTCTCCCTGGACCGGATCCCGGAGGCGCTGGAGGTACTGGATACCGCCGTGGCAAAGGCGCCTGCCTTTGACCGGGCCTGGCTCCTCAGGGGCACCGCCCTCTCCCGCCTGGAGCGGTGGGACGAGGCCGCGGCCTCCTTCTCCCGTGCCCTGGAGCTGGTTCCCGAGGATTCGGAGGCATGGTACCGGAAGGCCTCCTGCGAGCTGGCCCTTGGCCGCCACGGCGATGCCCTGGCCTCCGCCGACCAGGGGCTCCTCCACGGGCCGGAGCGGGGGGACCTCAGGTACCTGAGGGGCGCCGCCCTCCTGGGCCTGGGCAGGCCGGAAGAGGCGGCCGGTGCGATCCGGGAGGCCCTGTCCCTGGGCTACGACGCGGCCCCTGCCCATCTCCGGCTGGGACAGGCCCTCTCCGCCCTGAACGATCATGAGGGGGCGGCGGAGGCCTTCCGGATCCACGTGGAACGGGAACCGGAAGACAGGGGGGGGTGGTACCTGCGGGGTCTCTCCCTGTCGATGCTCGGGCGCCGGGAGGAGGCCGAGGAGGCATTCCGCCGCGTGCTCTCCCTGGATCCCGGGTCCGAGGAGGCGCACCTCCAGCTGGGCCGGGCACTCCAGGAGCAGGGCCGTCACGACGAGGCCCTCCCGGTCCTCAAGAAGGCCCTGAAGATCAATGCCCGGAACGCCACGGCCTGGCACCACGCCGCCACCTCCCTCTTCCGGCTGGGCAGGGGCGGGGAGGCGGTTCGTGCCCTTGATCGTGCCCTCAGGCTCCAGCCCGACAATCCCGATGCATGGTATGACCGGGGCTGTGTCCTCTCTTCCCAGGGAAAGTTCGGGGAAGCGGTGGAATCGTTTGACCGGACCCTGCAGCTCGCGCCGGGCCACGTGCCTGCCCTGAACAACCGGGGCGGGGCTCTCTTTGCCCTGGGTCGCCTCTCCGAGGCAGAGCAGGCGTACGGACAGGCCCTCACCCGGGATCCCGGGAACTCCCAGGCATGGTACAACCTGGGCCTCGTGCAGGACGAGCAGGGCCTCCATGACACGGCCCTCACCTCCATCGGCCGGTCCCTCTCCATCGACGGGGGCACGGCGGCTGCCTGGAGGGACCAGGGCAGGGTGCTGCGTGAACTGGGGAGGTATGCGGAGGCAGTGGCTTCCTACGACCAGGCCCTCTCGCGGGACGATACCGACGGCACCGCCTGGTACGGGCGGGGCCTTGCCCTGGAGGCAGAGGGTTCCACGGAGAAAGCCCTGGCCTCCTTTGACCGGGCCGCGGACCTTGCTCCTGACGAAGCCGGGGTCTTCTTCCACCGGGGCTGCATCCTTGCCTCGCTGGGAAGGAACCGGGAAGCGGCGTCATCCCTTGACAAGTCCCTCTCCCTGGATCCCACGGATGCAGAGGCATGCCTCCGGCTCGCCCTTGTGCTCCGTGATACGGGGGAGGAGGAGGCGGCTCTCGCTGCCTTTGACCGGGCCCTGCAGCTCCAGTCGGCCCTTCCAGCTGCCTGGTTCGGCCGGGGGCTTTCCCTCCTTGCCCTCTCCCGGTTCGACGAGGCCGCATCCTCCTTTGAGCGGGCCCTGGAGGGTTCGCCCGAGGATGGGGGTGCCTGGCATAACCTGGGCTATGCCCGTCTCCAGGCGGGCCGGAACCAGGAGGCCGCCGATGCGTTCACCCGTGCCCTCTCCCTTGACCCGGCGAGCGCCCCATCCCTGGCCCTCAGGGGCTCTGCCCTGGACCTGGCCGGAAGGCACGGCGATGCCCTCCCCGACCTGGAACAGGCCGCAGCCATCTTGCCCGGCGATCCCGGCGTGGCGTCATCCCTGGGCTGGACCCTCCTCCACCTGAAACGGGGGGAGGAGGCGGCCGCATGGTTCGAGAAGGCCATCGCTGCAAAGCCCGGTGACGGCGGGGCCTGGCTCGGGTACGCCGCCGCCCGGGACCTGGCAGGGCAGGCGGAAGCGGCGCTTGCGATCCTGGACCGGGCGGTGGAGGCGGTACCGGACAGCCCCTCCCTCTGGAACGCCCGGGGGGCGCTCCTCTTCCGATTGGACCGGACCGGCGAAGCGGTGGCCTCCTTCCAAGAGGTGGTGGGGGTGGACCCGACCCATGCCACGGGATGGTTCAACCTGGGCTCTGCCCTGGACCGGGCCGGGCGGTTTACCGAGGCGGCGGAAGCCTACGAGCGATCCCTGGTCCTCAACCCCGGCGATCCCCGCGCCTGGATCAACAGGGGAGGGACCCTGGTCAGGCTGGAGCAGTACGGGGAAGCCCTCCGGTGCCTGGACCGTGCCGTGGAGCTGGCCCCCGAGGACGCCGCGGCCTGGAACAACCGGGGACTGGCCCTCAGGCACCTGGGGAAGAAGCGGGAAGCGTCCGCCGCCTTCCGGAGGGCTCGGAACCTGGATCCCTCCCTTGGCCAGGCCTGAAGGCCAGCGGGTGGGGAGCGGTGGGGGCCATCCACCTCTCCCACCGTTCTTCTCACAGTCGTTCCGGCCTTTCGATACCTTCAAGAGACTGTGCCGGTAATATAGTGGTTTGCCCCGGATTCCTGCGGGTATTGGTCCATTCCCGCAGAATCCTCGAAGGCAGTGTCACCATGCGCCCGTACGTGACCGTGAACCTGGCGATGTCGGCTGACGGCAAGATCTCCACCCGGGAACACCGGCAGGTACGAATCTCGGGACCGCGGGACTTCGGCAGAGTGGACATCCTGAAGGCCGGGCAGGACGCGATTGTCGTTGGGATCGGAACGGTCCTTGCCGACAACCCCTCGCTGACGGTGAAGTCCCCTGCCCTCCGCGAGGATCGGCGCAGGGCAGGGAAGGACGAGGACCCGGTCCGGGTGGTGGTGGACAGCCAGGCCCGCACCCCGCCGGAGGCCGATATCCTCCGGAAGGGATCAGGTGAACGGATCATCGCTGTTTCGGAATCTGCCCCGGGAGAGAGGGTGGGGCTGCTCGCGGACCGTGCCACGGTGCTCACGGCAGGAAAGGACCGGGTGGACCTTGTCCGGCTCCTCCGTCTTCTCGGTGAACGGGGGATCCGGAAGGTGATGGTGGAGGGGGGAGGAACCCTGATCTGGGGCTTCTTCTCCCGCGGGCTGGTGGACGAGTTCTGCACCTTCGTGGGGCCGGTGATCATCGGCGGCAGGGATGCCCCCACCCCCGCGGACGGGGAAGGCTTCGTAAAGGAAGGGGACTTCATCCCGCTGGAACCGCCCGCCGTGACCGAATGCGACGGGGGGGTGATCCTGCGATGGAAGGTGAGGAAGACCAACTGAACGATACCCCTGACCGGAAGGACGAGGAGTCGTTCCTTGGCCGGTTCACCGGGTTCCTGCGGCGCCCGGGGCCGGAGGGGGGCGGGGACCGGGAACCGGCGGTAGTCTTCAAGGAACCCGTGGCCGAGCTGCCCCGCGGGGCGACCCCGCCCGCGGGCCCCGGGATGATCATCCCGCTGCGGAGGGAGAAGGGCTGTGCCGGGGTGCCCCCGGTGCCGCCGCAGCAGAAGGAAGAAAAGGATCCGCCGGCGTGAGGCCCGCGGAAGTTCGTTCTCTTTTTCCAGTGTAACCTCCCTGCCCCCGGTGGTTTCGGGAACATAGTACGGGAGGGAGCGCTGTCCCCTCCCGGTCCCTCCCCCGATGAGGATAGACCCCCCGGGCCGGTAATTTCCCGAAAGCTCTCAAATCTGGATCAACCGGGGGGGACGCCCACGCGGCGGGGGGCGGGAGCCCCCCAGGAGCGTCTCAGCAGTATACAATGAATGGAGAGCACCAATTCGCAGCAATCACCGTATGCCGACCGGGCCGCGGCGGTTGTGATGGCTGGTTCGTATCAGAAAAAAATGGATTCCGAGGCCTCAGGACCGGGAGGTGGGCGGCACCAGGTCGTCGTAGATCTTGTAGGGATCCCCGTAGTAATATGCCGTGATCTCCACCCGGTCACTCCCGTTGGATCCTGCAAGGGTCCTCGTCGCTCCCATCGGGATCGTGCCGGAAGGGGGCCGGTTTATCTGAGCCGTCTCCACGATCCCGTCCGAGCGGGTCACCTTGATATCCAGCCACTGGAGGAGGAGGTTGCCGCTGCCGCCATTATAGGTCACGATGATGTCGGGATAGGCGGAGATGGGGTTCCGTTCCACGGTGACATACGTGTCCAGGCCGGGAGGCGAGGTCACGGTGGGACCCGGTTCCAGGGAGGGGGGTGCAGTCGTGGGGATCGTGACCGGGATCGTGGTTGCCGGGAGGGTTGTGGGGGTGGGAGTCATGGTCTCAGTCGGGGGCGACGCGCAGCCGGCCAGGAGCACGCAGGCCAGGGCGAGGGCAAGAAGGGTCAGGATTCTCGCATGCATATCTCTCCGTGGGGGTTTCCGCTACATGGGCTTTGTGGATGCCCATCCGGTGTACCGGGTGCATGCCGCGGACTTCCCAGATCCGCCCTGAGAACCGGGCGGACAGCCACACGCCGGCGGCTATAGAAATATTTTTAAGACAGGGAAAGAAAGGAATTTCGCATGAACCTGAGGCGACCCAACGCAAACGAAGCCATCGGCACCTCGAACCGCTCGAGAAACGTGGTTCCCATGTCCGGCATCTGCACCCGATGCTTGGACGGGTGCAAGGGACAGTGTGACATCTGGCTCTCCTCTTTCCGGGGACGCGAGGTACTGTATCCCGGTCCGTTCGGGGAGATGACCGCCGGGGCGGACAAGGACTACCCCATCGATTACTCCCACCTGAACATCCAGGGATACGCGAAGGGGGCCAAGGGGCTCCCGAAGGGGACCGACATCGGCCCCGACACGGCGGTCTTCTCCGGCGTGAACACCGAGACCTCTTACGGCTGGGACAGGAAGGTGAAGCTCCGGGTCCCCATCTTCACGGGGGCCCTGGGATCCACCGAGATCGCCCGGAAGAACTGGGAGCACTTTGCCATCGGTGCTGCCATCTCGGGGATCACCATTGTCTGCGGCGAGAATGTCTGCGGGGTGGACCCGGATCTCGTCCTGGACAGCAAGGGCAAGGTGTCCAAGTCCCCGGAGATGGACCGGCGGATCGAGACCTACAGGAAGTTCCACGAGGGCTACGGCGAGATCCTGGTCCAGATGAACGTGGAGGACACCCGCCTTGGCACCGCCGAGTACGTCTCTTCCACGCACCACCTGGACACCATCGAGCTGAAGTGGGGGCAGGGGGCCAAGTGCATCGGCGGCGAGATCAAGGTGAAGACCCTGGAGCGGGCCATCGAGCTGAAGAAGCGGGGCTACATCGTGCTCCCTGACCCGACACTCCCGGACGTCCAGAAGTCCTTCCGTGCCGGCGCCATCAAGGAGTTCGAGCGCCACTCACGCCTCGGCTTTGTCAGCGGTGACGGTCTCCTAGAGGAGGTGGACCGGCTGCGCGATCTCGGGTTCAAGCGGGTCACCTTAAAGACCGGCGCCTATTCGGCCGTGGAACTGGCCATGGCCATGCGCTTCGGGTCCGAGGCAAAGATCGATCTCCTGACCATCGACGGGGCGCCGGGCGGGACCGGGATGAGCCCCTGGCCCATGATGAACGAGTGGGGCATCCCCACGTTCTACCTGCAGGCCATGGCTTACGACTTTGCGAAGAAGCTGGAGAAGAAAGGCCGGCGGGTCCCCGACATCGCCATGGCCGGCGGGTTCTCCTCCGAGGACGGCGTCTTCAAGGCAATTGCCATGGGAGCCCCCTACGTGAAGGCGGTCTGCATGGGCCGGGGCCTCATGATCCCCGGCATGGTGGGAAAGAACATCGGAGTCTGGCTGAAGGAGGGCAACCTGCCCAACACGGTCTCCAAGTACGGGAAGACGGCAGAGGAGATCTTTGTCTCCTACGAGGAACTGAAAGCAAAGTACGGCAACCGGTTCAAGGAGATCCCCACCGGCGCCATCGGTATCTATACCTATGCCCAGCGCTTCAGGACCGGGCTCCAGCAGCTGATGGCGGGCTCCCGCAACTTCACCCTGGGCACCATCTCCCGGGCGGACCTCATGTCCCTCACGGAAGAGGCGACGAAGGTCTCGGGGATCCCCTACGTGATGGACGCCTACCGTGACGAGGCGGAAGCGATCCTGGAGAAGTAAACCGGCTCCCAGGAACCCCCTCTCTCTTTTTCTCCCGCCGGCGGCACCAGGCCTCTTCACCAAAACAGAGGATCCGGACCGGTCACGGAACCTGTTCCGAACATGGCACTATTGGCTCCCGTGCATCGTCCGTGTCAAAAAGGGGAATGCGAGGATGGGGCTATTCCCCTGTGAATGGTAAGGAGGATGCACGGGATCGTGCATAAAGAGAGTGCGTGAGGGATGTGCGCAGAGTGAAATAGTGGGGGAACCGGTCCTGCCCCCTGGCTGCACCCGTATCCCCGGTAGGCACGGGGGCAGCACCAAGATTGGCGGCCGCGGGCTCGAGGATGGCCAGCCCGGGGCCTAGGACGTGAGGTGAACCACTGGCAAACGGTACATGGCAGGACGGTTCCCTGAGGGCAGCAATGCCCAGGAGGATGGTGGTTGAAATGCCAGCCATCACGGGGGCCACCCCGCCGGGCTGCCTCCATGCAGACAGCCGGAAGCAGGATCCTGCACGGGCCCCGGGCTTCCCGAGTCTCCCGGGCTCCCTGCATCCGATTCCCTGCTTCCTGGCGGGATGGGTGTGTGGCATCGGTTTCTCTCTCCCCCGGCCCCACCGCGTCCCGGCGGGTGCACCGGGACCGTGGATGCCGGCGGCGGGTCTCATGATGCCGGCGAGAGTACTCTCGTACTTTCACCGCTGGCAAATGGGAGTATGTATCAATATTATTTAAATGTTTCTTTATGTAATTACTGGTAATTACCACTAATACTATGAAAGGGTGCTATAATCTCGATGCAAACAGGGGGCCTCACTCTAAATCCAGAAAAGTCAAGTGAAAAATATTAATTTTGAGTGATCTCTTTAACCATAGGGGCCTCCGGGACCTGCATCCCGTCCCTCTCCCCCTTCCGCCGGATTTTGCCTTTCACGCATTCCTTTATGGACCAGGGGAGTGATCCCTCCGGGGGACGTGAGACTCCATGGCGGAATACTCGGTGCTCATCGGGGGCAGGGCTGGGGAGGGGCTGAACAAGGCAGGCATGGTCCTCTGCAGCCTCCTCCACAGCCAGGGCTACCATGTGTACCTGTACTACGACTACCCGTCCCTGATCCGCGGTGGCCATAACTTCTCCATCATCCGGGCAGCGGAGCGGCCGATCTTTGCCCACCGGGACCGGGTGGATTTCCTCCTGGCCATGAACCAGGAGACGGTGGACCGGCACCGAACGAGGCTTTCAGAGAACGGGATCCTGGTGTACGACGATTACACCGTCCACACACAGGGTGGCGTGGGCCTCCCCCTGGAACGGATCCTGAAGGAGACCGGTGCCCCGGAGATTGCCCGGAACACCGGGATCATTGCCGGCTTCTCCTGCGCGGCGGGGATCCCCTGGGAGACCCTGGAGGGGGTGCTCCGGAGGGAGATCCCCCGGGGGATCGAGTCCAACCTGGCGGTGGCCAGGGCAGTGTACGGGGTCGGAAGCACACTCCGGCAGATACCGGCCCTCCCCGGAATGGGAAGGTTTCCGATCCTCACCGGCAACGAGGCCACGGGCATCGGCCTCCTGGCCGGTGGCCTCTCCTCCTTCATTGCCTACCCCATGACCCCCACCTCCAACCTCCTCCACTTCCTGGCCCAGCATGCCGACCGCTACGGCCTGAAGGTGGTGCACCCCGAGAACGAGATCGGGGTCATGCTGATGGCCCTCGGGGCCGCGTACGGCGGAGAACGGGTGGCCGTGGGCACCTCGGGGGGAGGGTTCTGCCTGATGACCGAGGGCCTGAGCCTCTCCGGCATGTCCGAAATCCCGGTGGTCATCGTCCTGGGCCAGCGGCCCGGCCCCTCTACCGGCCTCCCCACCTACTCCTGCCAGACCGAGCTCCACTTTGCCATCTCCGCCGGCCAGGGCGAGTTCCCGCGCCTGGTGGTGGCGCCGGCCAACCCGGCCCAGGCGTATCCCTGGTCGGCAACTGCGCTCCGCCTGGCCTGGAAGTACCAGGTCCCGGCCTTTGTGCTCGTGGACAAGAACATGGCCGAGGGGGCCGCCGACTTTGATCCTGAGGTCCCCCCTGCGGTCCCTGCAGACCCCGTCCCCTGGGACGGGAAGGGGACCTATGCCCGGTACGCCGATACCCCCTTCGGTGTCTCCCCCTGGCTCTCGCCACCGGCCCAGGGCCAGACCGTGAAGGTGAACAGCTACACCCACGATGAGCGGGGGATCAGCACCGAGGATCCCGTGCTCACGGCCCGGCTCCAGGAGAAGCTCCTGCGGAAGGCGACCGCCCTGGCGAAGGAGGTGGCAGGGCTGCCCGCGGTCCTCTCCACAGGCCCCGCGGATGCGAGGACGGTGCTCCTGACGTGGGGCTCCTGCACCGACGCCTGCACCGAGGTGGCAGGTCCTCACGGCATACGGGTCGTCCAGCCGGTGATCCTCTGGCCGTTCCCGGCCGATGCCCTCCGGTCAGCCCTCTCGGCGGCGGACCGGGTCGTGGCCGTGGAACAGAACACCACCGGGCAGCTGGCGCGGCTGGCCGCGGCAGAGGGCATCAGGGTCCATGACCGCATCCTCAAGTACGACGGGAGGCCGTTCTCCCTGGAAGACCTGGAGGCGCGGGTCCGGGAGGTGGCCGCATGACCGCCGGGACCCTGATCACGGACGCCCAGAACACCTGGTGCCCCGGCTGCGGGAACTTCTCGATCCAGCATGCCCTGAAGACGGTGCTCCTGGAGATGGCAGAGAAGGAGCTGCCCCTGGAGAGGGTGGTTCTCGTCACCGGCATCGGCTGCCACGCCAAGATGGCCGATTACCTGGACGTGAACTCCTTTTACGCCATCCACGGGAGGGTGATGCCCGTAGCGACGGGGATCGCCCTCGCCAATCCCGACCTCACGGTGATCTGCTGCGCCGGGGACGGCGATGCCTACGCCGAGGGGCTGGACCACCTGATCTTTGCCGCCAAGCGCAACGTGAACCTGACGGTGCTCATCCACAACAACCGTGTCTACGGGCTCACCACGGGGCAGTACACTCCCACCTCCCCCCTGGGATTCCGGGGCCGGTCCACGCCAAAGGGGACCGTGGAACCGGCCTTCAACCCGCTGGAGCTGGTGCTCGCAGGCGGGGGCACCCACGTCGCCCGGGGCTACACCCGGAAACAGCCGCAGCTGAAAGGCCTGATCCGGGAGGCCATCGGGCACCGGGGATTCTCCTTCGTGGACGTGCTCCAGATCTGCGCCACCTACAACGATGTCCACGAGATGTACGACCGGCTCACCTACCCCCTCTCGGGGCACGATACCACGGACTTTGACGCGGCATGCAGGAAGATACGGGAATGGGACTACAACCGGGAATCCCCCATCCCCCTTGGGACATTCTACTCGGTGGAGAAACCCACCTTCGAGTCTTGGTTCCGGGTCGCCTCCCAGTCCCCGGCTGAGCGGGAGGCGGCCCTCCGCCGGCACCTGGAAGAACTCTGAGGGGAGGAGTGGACCGGGGGATCCCCGCCGGCGGCCCGAACCACAACGGGGGGGTACGATGTGCCCTTTTCCTCAATGCATAAATAGATGTCTTCCCAATCATTCTCCGTCAGTTGTGGTGATATCCCATGATCAAGGACAACATTCGTGACGCGCTGAACGCGCAGATGATCCGCGAGTTCTTTTCCTCGTACCTGTACCTCTCCATGTCGGCCTACTTCGAGTCCATCAACCTCCGGGGCTTTGCCGCGTGGACGAAGGTCCAGGCGAAGGAGGAGATGGAGCACGGCATGAAGTTCTACGGCTACCTGGTGGACCAGGGAGCCCGGGTCACTTTGAAGCCCGTCGAGGGTCCGAAGACTGAGTGGAAGTCCCCCCTGGATGCCTTCGAGCACGTGCTGGCCCATGAGCAGAAGGTGACCGGCCACATCCATGAAGCCGTTGACCTGGCGGCGGCCGAGAAGGACTATGCCACCTTCAACTTCCTCCAGTGGTTCGTGGACGAGCAGGTGGAGGAGGAGCGGAACGCCGGGGACATCGTGTACCGGCTGAAGCTGGCCAGCGTGGAGAAGGGTGTTGCCCTCCTCTTCATGATGGACCATCACCTGGGCAAGCGCGGTGCTAAGTAGCCAGATCCCCGGTGATCAGGGGCTGGACCCGCCGGCCCCCGCCTCTTTTTGTTTCCGGAACCGGTGTCCCGATCTCCCTGAACGCCGAGACGCCCCATGGAATGGCTGGATCTCGTCCTGATTGCCATCGGTCTTGCCATGGACTGCTTCGCCGTGGCCCTCGTGGCCGGCGTTGCGGAAGGGGAGGGCAGGGTGGAAAACGCGCTCCGCATCGCCGTTGCCTTCGGCATCTTCCAGGCAGGGATGCTCGCCCTGGGCTGGGGCGCCGGTACCCTCATCCTCGGGATCATCGCCCCCATTGACCACTGGGTTGCTTTTGCGCTCCTGGCCGTCATCGGGTCGAGGATGATACTCGAGTCCCGGGGGGAGGAGGAGGCCCCGGCGGACCTCACCCTCTCCACCCTCCTCATCCTGTCGGTGGCAACAAGCATCGATGCCCTGGCGGTGGGGATCTCGCTCGCGGTTCTCTCACCGGGCATCCTGGTCCCGGCGCTGGTCATCGGAGGGATCACCTTTGCCATCGCCCTGGCCGGGGCCCTCCTCGGGGGCAGAATCAGGGAGGCCTACGGCAGGGGGATGGAGCTCCTCGGCGGCCTCGTCCTGATCCTTATCGGGATCCGGATCCTGCTGGAACACTACGGGCTGGTCTGATCGGCCCCGGATCGCTGGGTATATCGTGCGACGGGAAGAGAAGTACCTCATCTGCCTGACGCCCCGGGGCGCGGGGTCTCCGGCCGACATCGAGGGACGGGAATGACCGAAGATCAGGAAGCGGAAGAGAAGATGCTCCGCTGGGCCCGGAAGTACGCGAAGGAGAAGGGCTGGATGCTGAACCCGGACAAGGACAAACTCAGGGTCGTGATCCGGGGACTGGCCAGGAACCAGAAGCGGTTCGGCGAGCGTTACTGCCCCTGCCGGATCCGGAGCGGGGATCCGGAAAAGGACCGGGCCATCATCTGCCCCTGCGAGTACCACGAAAAGGAACTGGCAGAGCGGGGACAGTGCCACTGCCGTCTCTACTTTACCGGGAAGGAATCCGGCACCGTGAGCCACCGCTAGTTCCTGAAGGGGGACGATTCTCTTTTCGCGCAGGGAGGATCCATGGACGAACCTGTCACGGGAAAGAAGAAGGTCCTCTTCCTCTGTAACCACAACGCGGCCAGGTCCCAGATGGCGGAGGGTTATCTGAAGGCCAGGTACAGGGACCGGTACGAGGCCTTCAGCGCCGGCGCCCGGGCATCCCGGCTCTCCACCCACGCGGTCCGGGTGATGGCCGAGAGAGGGATCGACATCTCCGAACACCGGTCCAAGGACCTTTCGGAGTTCATCGGGCAGGAGATGGACCTGGTGGTCACAGTCTGCGATCAAGCGGCGAAAGTCTGCCCCGCTTTCCCCTGGACAAGGAAAACCCTGCACATCGACTTCACCGACCCGGCCTCGTTCACAGGTACTGAAGAAGAGATCATGGCCGGGTTCCGATCGGTCCGTGATGAGATCGCCGGCTGGATTGACCGGACTTTCGGCGATCCCGCGAAGGATCCATGAAGGTTACCGTCCGCCTGGCCGGGTTCCTGGCCGGGGTCGGAGCGAGGGAACGCCGGGTCACCCTCCCTTTCAATGCCACTGTCAGGGCAGCTGTGGAACTGTCAGGGCTGGAAATCACGGATCCCCATGGGAAACCCGGGACTCCCCGCTCCCGGGAACACCCTGCCCTCCTCATCCTCCTGAACGGCCGGAACATCGAGTTCCTGAAAGGACTGGATACGCCGCTCGTCGCCGGGGACGTGGTGTCAATCTTTCCGGCGAGCGACGGTGGATGACTCCCGGGTGGGATCCGGGTCCCTCCCAGGTGGCAATAAATTATCAAACACTCTGTAACTGATAAATATATGGGCGCAATCGACAGTGCGAATGGCGTATCTTATCCCTTCTCCTGCTCCCCATGACTCTTTTCAGGGTCTGGGAACAGGCAGCAGGTTTATGGATCTGCCGGCGCAGGCTGATCAGCGGCACGGAGATTCGACATGAACAGACTCCATCTAATGCTCGGATGTATGCTGATTGGATTGATCATCGCCTGTGGCTGTACAACCCAGCCTTCAGGACCTCCGGCGACACCCACCCCAACCACGGCAGTTCCCACCACCAGGGAAACCACCCCATCACCGACCACGATCCCTCCCACCACGCAGCCGACAGCCACTCAGGGCGGGTCCGCATCGGTGACGATCCAGAATTTTGCATTCAGTCCCGGGAACCTTGCCATTGCGAAAGGAACCACCGTCACGTGGACGAACCAGGATGCGGCTTCGCACACCGTGGTCAGCGACGCTTCTGCGCCGGCTTCCTTCCGCAGTAATTCCCTGGGGAAGGGATCATCGTATTCTTTCGTGTTCACGGTTCCTGGCACCTACCGGTACCACTGCGGTATCCATCCGTCAATGACAGGAACCATCACGGTGACCTGAACATCACGGGGACAGAGGGGAGTCCAATCCCCTCTTCTCTTTTCTGCACGGCAGCGATCCGCTATAATCCCAGGAAGTATGCCATGGCAATGGCCCCGTGGATGATCAGGAGCGCGATGGATACGATCGCCATCGTGAGATGCCAGGTGACGGGAACCTTTTCCCTCAGGGCGAGTACCCCGAGGATGGCGGTTGTCACGAACAAAATCAGGAGTGCGGCACCCATGACCATGATGACCACGAAAGTGCCGCCGGATGTCAGGGCCATAGAAGGAGGTGGGCGATTCATCCTGATGAACCTGGGGTTTTCGTCCTGCCCCGTGGTGAGATCTCTTCCTCCGGCCGGACCCTGATCTGCACATGACCGGTCATGGTTCCCATCGCCGCGGCGTTCCACCAGGTCCGTGGGGGAGGAGAGAAAAAGGGAGATGAAAAAGAGGGGGGGTAGTGATGCCCGAGGAGTTCAGATGACGTACTCGGCATCGAGCCGGGCCAGGTCGCCGCGGAACCGGTCCAGGTCCACGTACCCGGCGCTCGTACCCTGGACCCCGGACACCTTCCCGGTGGAGGTGTACTGCCAGAAGTCCCAGCCCACGGAGGGTTCCGAGCTCCCCCAGCGGGCGATCCACCGGGCATAGCCCCGGTTCTCCTCGTTCAGGTACGACTGGGCCACGGACTGGCTGGTGTAGACGAAGGGCTCGACCCCCTTTTCTGACCTGACCTCGGAGATCCAGGTGGTGATCCAGAGGTTCAGCTTGGCCGATTCCATGGCCGTGGCATCCTCCTGCTCTACGTCCAGCACCGGGCGGAGGTACCCGTCACTGACGTAGTCGCCGGCCACCTCCAGGAAGTAGGCGGCCTCGGACTTCGCATCCGCGATGACGGCAGCATCAGAGGTGGAGGAGGTGAGCCCGAATCCCTTGCAGTGGTACGGGCCGGCCCGGATCCCTGCCGCGGTGGCACCCTGGATATTGGTCACAAAGGTGGAGTCGGTCTTCACATCGCCGTAGCTGGAGCGGATCAGGGCAAAGGACTTCCCTGCTGCTGCGACCTTTGTCCAGTCGATGGTCCGCTGGTAGACCGAGACGTCGATCCCCTCCAGGTACGCCTGCGGGGCGGTGGTGAAGGAGACGGTGTTCCCCACCACCTTCCCCTTCGCGTTCTCTGCCACGGTCCGGGCCTGGTAGGTGGTGGCCGGCGAGAGGCCCTTCAGGTCCTGGCTGAAGGATCCCGTCGCGGTGAGGGTCACGCGGGGCGTGGCGGTGGGGGACCCGCTCCCGGTCCAGTACTCGAACCCGGCAGTACACGGGAGCCCTCCCGTGGAGGAGAGTGTTCCCTGCAGCGTGGCCGTGGTGCTGGCCACGCTCCCCGCAGCCTTCGTCGTCACCTGAGGGAGGGAGCCTGCGTCAGGCCCCTGGAAATAGAGGGTGGTGGACACGGGTGACCAGCGACTCCCTGCCCGGGCCTGCAGATTCCAGCGGTATTTCATCCCGCTGGAGAGGAGGCCGGCGGGGACGGTGACGGAGGTGCCGGTGATGCCCTGCGGATTCCAGACAATGTTCGCTGACCCGTAGGGGTACCTGCTGATGGCAACGGAATAGTTGTCGGCACCCGCGGATCCCGTCCAGCTGAGGGTGGGTGTCAGCGTGGTGAGCCGGGTGCCGGGAGACGATGCAGACCCCGGCGCGAGGGCCACCGGGGCCCGGAAGGGGGGCGTCTGGAAAGAGAGGGTGTTGGACACGGACGACCAGCCGGTGCCGCTCCGGGCCTGGAGGTTCCACCGGTACTTCCCCGCGTGGACCAGGACCCCCTTCGGGATGGTGACAGAGGTTCCGGTGATACCACCCCTGGACCAGACGATGTTCGACGAGCCGTACGGGTATTGACTGACATACACGGAATAGTCTGCGGCCCCCGTGACTGCCTTCCAGGCGAGTGTCGGGGAGAGTGTGGCGATCTCCGGGCCGGGCGCTGTGCCGTTCCCCGGTGAGAGGGCGACGGGCCGGCTGAGGGCCAGCCCGTAGACACCTTCAAAAACAGGGCCCGTGTCCCCCCGTGCTATCACGGCCGGTGCCGGGGAGACAAGGAACCCCGCCACCAGGATCAGACAGACTATCCATGGAGTTCGCAGCTTCATGTGTGGGATCCTACCCCCGGCCGCCGGGATCCCCCCCCGGGGGCCGGTACAATACGTGTAAAGATAAGATTAAGTATTTATCATTATTCATTTAAAAAGTAAATTGAAAATAAATGACATGTGTTCAACTTGATGGTTCTTCCGGAGTGATGGATCCCGGTCGGCGTGGGGACCTGCCCCGTGCACAGGCCGCACCGCCGGGCGTTCGCCGCGGAAATATCCCTGCGAAGTATCGACTATCTGTTTAACCTGGCGTATACGCTCCGACCCGGTCGGGTTTCTTGCAGGGAACAGCGGGACTACAAGGATTCCCGTATAGAGGGCGATGACGAAATAACCGAGGCTGTCCGGAAGTTCTGCCATGCCGCGCGTACCCTGACGCCGGCCCGGCAGCCCGTCGGGTAATGGCGCCGGAAGGGGCAGCAGCACCATGTCCTGCGTGTCATCTCGCAGGACCTGCAGGGCCGAGGAGGTGATCCCATATCCCGATCCGGATGAGGTGAGGTGCCATTCACCCGGGTCTCCGTCGATTACCACCACACCGGCCGCATCCGTGGTCGTATCAAATGAGGTCCCGGTACCATCGGTACCGGTGACCTGAACCCCTGTCAGGGGGGGACCGGAGACGCTCCTGTCATGAACAGAGACCGTGAGGTGTACCGGCGGAACGGCGGGACTCCAGGTGGCCGGCGGGTATGCCCAGCCGAGGTAGCGCCCCACGTTCTCGTGTTCCGCAAACTCAACCAGGGAATGTTCGCCAACCCTGCCGAAGGCGTCGATCGTCTGCCCATTCCCGAGGTAGATGGCTGCATGGCCGTAGGCATTCGACCCCCGGCCCTCGAAGAAGAGCACGGCACCCCGGGGCGCCGAGTGCCACCCTCCCGGCTCCTGGCCGAACCTGTCGAGCGATCTCGCAAAGTCATCGGCGTTTCCCCCCGCGGCCGCCCCTTCCTGCCGCATGAATGCATTGACCACGAACTTCATGCAGAGAAAATTCCAGTCATCCCTGCCCTCCCGGTGCCGGGCCCAGGATATCGCTGACTCGGCACGGCTGGCGAAGCCTTCCGGGGGCTGCGGGGGCTCGGGGGCAGGTTCCAGGAAACCGGCCCCCAGGCTCCCTTCGGGCGACCAGCCGCTGACCCCCACATCGTAGGAGATCTGCCACCACCGGCTCCCACCAGCCTCTACTGGCCCGTCTGTGATGGTCCCTGTATTCCCTTTCCACATCACCGTAGGATCGGCTTCAGGGATGCCCGGGTTTCCGGTGACATCCACGTCCATGGTCGTCATGACGGAATCACCGATGGTGAATGAGTCAGCACCTGCCTCCTGGACGAGCAGGCTCATGACCAGGATTCCGAGAACCATGAGAACAAGTGCCTGATCTCTCCCCCTCATGCTGCCCTCCACAGGTGATCCCTCCCTTCCTGCCAGCTGCTCCCCTGTATGCCGAAGAAATCCTGAATTGTTAAGTATTTATAATTACTGCATATGAATAATTAACGTAAAGTCAATGATAAGAGGTTACCCGACTCAGGGCACTATG